>RRZU011954487.1_pt1 | contig 12658 bp, 14 predicted proteins | sample 2165561 | NCBI WGS metagenome assembly RRZU01 (sample SAMN10456909, study PRJNA506462) | wastewater metagenome | isolation source: wastewater sludge | place: USA: Moscow, Idaho | reverse complement strand
TACTATTATGGGTCTTGTTGCCTTAGCAGAGAACCCGGGATTAGACGGAGGAGCAGGAACATCAGCTCTTATGTATACCGTTCAAAACTATGCACCTACGTGGGTATCGGGAGTATTGGCAGCGTCCATCGTAGCGGCTACCATGTCTAGTGCAGACTCTAATCTACTGAGTGCATCTTCTATTGTAATGAACGATATTTATCTTCGCTATGTAAATCCTGATTTAGACGACAGAAAGGTTATTTACTATGCAAGGGGGATGAATGTTATTATTCTTATTGTAAGCTGTCTGATTGCAATGCTTAATATCAGTATTGTAACGCTAAATTTATTCGCTTTTGCCCTTCGTTCCGCGGGCCCGATCGGCGCTTATGGTTTAGGTATGGTTGTGGAGGATGCTACAAAGAATGCAGGTATTGCTTCTATTGTAGTAGGATCGGTAGCGGTCATCTTCTGGCAGCTGATAGGAGAACCTTTTGGGATCCTTGCTATTGTATTCGGAAGTTTCTGGTCAGCTGTAACCTTTATGCTTGTAACGAAAATAGAACGAGGACGAGGAGTCCCTCCTGCACCATCTGCTTTTAAAGATCACAAATCTTTTACAGAAGAGATGGCGGAATAGCTAGAAGATAGATTATAGGGACAGAAAGAAACGAAAGACGTGTTTCTTTTGTAATAGTTTATGAATTAGTAAGGAATTAATTTAAAAGAAAGTAATGAGAAAGGATATTCTGAAAGGAGTATCCTTTTTCATTGCTTTGCACATTTATTCTGGGTATGAATATACAATAGGACGATAAAAGGAGAGAGGGGTATTATGAATATTATTGGGATCATTGTAGGAATACTTCTTGTATTTATTTTAGTGGTGATTTTTGCAGCACTTATGAATAAAAACGGAACAAATAAATTTTAAGCGAAAAAATAAGAAGGAATGATATATGGAAATATGGGATATTTTAGACAGAGAGGGAAAACCAACCGGGAAAACTGTGTCTAGAAAAAAAGCTATGAAGGGCCAAGGGTTTTTGCCTGAAGAATATCATCTTTCTGTGGAGGTTTTTATTGTAAATAGCCGAGGAGAAATGCTTTTTACCCGCAGGTCTCCAGAGAAAACTACCTTCGGAGGATATTGGGAAACGACAGCCGGTTCTGCAATAGAAGGAGAAGAGAGTGGGGAGGCAATTCTCCGGGAAATAAAAGAAGAAATTGGTATAAGAGCAGCAAAAAAGGAATTAATTTTTAAAAGAAGAATTGTAGAAGAAATACGATCTCAGCTAATGGATCTCTACTTTTTAAAAAAAGATATTCCTTTAGAAGATATCGTATTTCAAGAAGGAGAAACCTGCGATGCAAAATGGGTCCCCATCGAATGGAGTATTTTAGATGATGAGAGTATTGTACCTCAGATGAGGGAAAGAATGCGCTTTGTTTGGTTTGACTTATTAAGATTTACAGATAGTATAGAAATAGTCTGATATTCTCGGAAAAAGCTGATAAAATAAAGGATAGAAAGGATTTCTGTAATTATAGTTACAGAAACTATATAAGAAAAAGGATATTCTACAAATATATAAAATTTTTTAGGAGATAGGGGTATATGATGAAAAAAATCGGATTAATTATCAATCCTATAGCTGGGATTGGCGGGAAAGTTGGTTTAAAAGGAAGCGACGGAGAAGAGACCTTAAAAAAAGCCTTGGAATTAGGGGCAGTTCCAGAATCTGAAAATAAAGTCGGAGTTGCCTTTGAGAAACTTTTAGATGTAAAAGACCAGTTTAAAGTATACACCCTCCCAGGGAAAATGGGCGGAAATTTAATGGAAAAGATGGGCTTTGATGTAGAAGTTCTAGGGGAAGATAAGGACAATACAAAACCGGAGGACACTATTGCAGGGGCAAAACTTCTTAGAGAAGAAGGAGTCGATCTTTTAGTTTTCGCCGGCGGAGACGGAACAGCCCGAAATATTATGGATGCAGTAAAGGAAGATCAGCTTGTTATTGGAATACCGGCAGGTGTTAAGATCCACTCTGCAGTCTTCGCATTAAATCCTTCTACAGCAGGACAGCTGCTTTTGAATTATATAAAAGGCGATGCTTATACAGAAAAAATCAGCGAAGTTATGGATATCGACGAAGATCTGTTCAGGGAAAACAGAGTTGATGCAAAGCTTTACGGTTATCTAAATGTACTGAATGCAGGCAATATGGTTCAAACTTTAAAAAGTGGGAAAATTCACGATGATGAAGAAGACTTTATCAATATTGCCGATCAGCTGATAGAAGACTACGAAGAGGACACCCTTTATATTTTCGGGACAGGCTCTACTGTATTTAAAGTGATGAAAAATATGGAAATGGAAGGTACCCTTCTCGGAGTAGACCTTGTGTACAATAGAGAAGTTATTGCAAAAGATGTTACAGAAAAAGAGATTCTAGAAGCTTTAGAAAAATATGAAAAGGCTAAAATTGTAGTTACCATTATCGGCGGACAAGGCTATGTATTTGGAAGAGGAAACCAACAGCTAAGTGCGAAGGTTTTAGAGAAGGTTGGGAAAAAGAATATTATTATTGTTGCGACAAAGCAAAAGATGATGGAACTGTTTTTCCAAGGTCTTCTTTTAGATACAGGAGATGAACGGGTAAATGAACTTCTTACAGGATACTATGAGATTATAGTTGGCTATTTGGAAGTTCAAATGGCGAAAGTACAAGGATAGTGCATTCTTTTTAATGGAGGGAAGATCCATGAAAAGGTTAAAGCTCTTTTTTCTAATAACGAGTATACTTCTCTTAGCATCTTGCAGCAGGCAAGAGCAAGGAGGAGAAAATGTTCAGCCCCCGTCAGAAATCGCGGAAGATAGTGGGGAGGAAGAAAAGAAGGAGATCCTTCTTTCGGAACAACCTAATCAAAAAACAATAGACAATACTGCCATTATGATGTCTGTGGAAGATCTGGATGGAGCAGACAGCAAGCTTCACGAACTTTTAGCAAAGTACAAAGGGATTCTGATTTCCAGCAATCTGTCTCGTTCAGGGGAGTATCAGCGAAGAGGAAACTATCAGTTTAAAATTCTTCCTGAAGAAAATGATGCCTTTTACAAGGAAGCGAAGACCCTAGGCGTGATCGAATCAGAGAGCAGAAGCAGTGACGATATTACGAAGCAGCATACCGATACAGAGATTCGCTTAAAGAGCTTAAAAACACAATATGATCGGCTAAATGAGTTGTTAGCTGAGGCATCGACGATGAACGATCTAATTACCCTCGAAGAAAAAATACGGGAGAATATTATCCAGCAGGAGGAAATACAGGCTCAGCTGGATGCTCTAAACAGCAATGTGAATTATATAAATTACAGTTTAGATTTTTATGAAACAGCAAGTCCCGTTCCGGAAGTAGAGAAGGGGTTTGGAAACCGTGTCATAAGGGCCTTCCAAAGTACAGGGATCTGGTTTATTAATGTCATACAAACACTAGTTCTCGTATTGATCTATCTTCTTCCTTATATCCTCGTAGCTTTGATCGCTGTTTTCATTTTTAGAAAATACAGAAAGAAGCATCCGCGAGCTAGAAAAGAGAAGAATCAATCCTTTACTATAAATCGCTGGAAGAAAAAAGAAGATACAGAGGATGAAAATAGAAAATCTTAAGAAAGATGTATCCTTTAAAGGCTCATTTTATTCTATAATAAGAGAAAGGGAGTGATGAAATGAGCTTTTCTGAAAATTTAAAATTAATAAGAGAAGGAAAAAATATAAGCACTACAGAACTTGCAAAGGCTATTGGCAAGACGCAAAAGGTTATTGAATTTTATGAGAGTGAAGAATACTCTTTAGAATATCCGGATCGAGATACACTGGAAGTTATCGCCAAAGCATTGACGGTAAGGGTAGAAGATTTGATCGAGGGAAAATATATTTCACCAGATCGTCAGTTTTTAAGTCTTGTATCTGATCAAACAATCCGAGGGCTGATGGACTGGTATAATCTGGAAGAAACGATTATGCCCGAGGGAGAAGAAGGCAATTCTCTTTCTCACTATTATGATCAGGAGAAGGTGGATGTGCTCGTTACAGTTATTGCCTCTTTGAAAAACCGACCCGATACCTATAATCTGGATAAATGCTATATTTCTAAGGTGGGAGATTATGATTTTTTACTTCTTCCAGAGGGAGAATATCTAATATCTGGAAATCTTGAGAAAGTAGCGGGATTAGATAAAGAGGGAATCCAGAAGCATATGCTGATTCTCGATAGCGGACTCTACCGGGAAGAGCTAAAGATCCTTTTCGATAATATCATTCATGAAAAAGACTTTCGAAAAGAGCTTTTAATGAGCGATGTTATGAAGGATTTAAAAGAGTTATAAAAAGATTGATAATGGAATAAAAGTTGAAATTAAAAAATAGTGTTGGAACAAAGATCTTTTGTCCAACACTATTTTTTAATTTCCATATTCGATGGAGATTTCGTAGAATTTATTTAAAAGATTATCTACTTCCACCTTTTCTTTTTCTTCTTGCTTAAGATCCATAATGGCTTGTCCTTCGTGCATCATGACAAGGCGGTTGCCATATTTTACTGCATGGCGGAGGTTATGAGTGACCATAATGGCTGTAAGATTTTTTTCTTTTATGATTTTTTCTGTCAAGTCCATAATAACAGAGGCTGTTTTGGGGTCGAGGGCTGCTGTATGCTCATCAAGTATTAGATAATCCACATCGGTCATAGTACTCATTAAGAGGGAGATGGCCTGTCTTTGTCCTCCGGAAAGTCTTCCTACCGGTGTTTCCAGTTGATCTTCCAAATGAAGTCCTAGGGGTGCTAAGATGGATTTATAATAGTCGATTCGTTCCTTATTCACAGCTCTTGTGAGATTCCATGATTTTCCTTTGTTTTCTGCCATGGAAAGATTTTCTAAAAGGGTCATGGATGGACTGGTTCCTACGGAAGGGTCTTGGAAGACTCTTCCGATATTTTCATATCGTTTGTATTCCGGAAGTTTTTCGATAGACTTTCCATCAAGAAGGATTCTACCCCCTTCAATAGGGATGCTTCCACAGATGATGTTAAGCATGGACGTTTTTCCGGACCCGTTGGAGCCCACGATAGAAACAAACTCGCCTTTATTTACAGTGAAATTAAAATCCTGAAAGAGGATTTTTTCGTTGATGGTATTTTCATTATAGACTTTATGAATGTTTTTTAACTCAAGCATTTCGCACCTTCTTTCCAAAGGGACTTTCTTGGCTGAATACAAGAACGGCTAAGAATAATGCTGCCGTAATCAGCTTCATGGATTGGGCGGATAATCCGATGGCGATTGCTGCTGCCACAATGGCATTGTAGATAACAGAACCTAGAAGAACTTTTGTCGTTGGTTTTAAAAAGCCTATCTTTTGAAACAACTTCATACCAATAATAACGCTGGCAAGGCCGATTACCATACCCCCTGTTCCCATAGAGATTTCGAAGAAGCGTTGATGCTGCATTAAAATTCCTCCAGCTAGGGCCACAAGTCCGTTTGCGATAGCTAGGCCGATGATTTTCAAGGCCCCGGGATTTTTTGCCATAGTTTTTACAAGAATTTCATTATCACCGCTGGCTTTTAAAAGATAGCCTGATTTTGTCGTGAGATAGCCGTCTAACAGAAGTTTCATTAAAAAAGCAAAGCATATAATAACAATAATCTTTGTGTAGGAGCTGAGACCTTCCGGTAAAAGAGTTCTGGTGAGGTCATTGTTGAATATGGTATCGTTGGCAAAGATCGGTACATTGGCTTGACCTGCGATCCATAGGTTTATGGTATAGAGTCCGGTCATTACGATAATACCGGATAAAAGGTTTCGAACGCCCAGCTTTACATGGATGAGTCCTGTGATCATTCCTGCCAGTACTCCGGCGGCAAAAGATGCAGCCAGGGCAAGGAGGGGATTTATTCCTGCAGTAATCAGAGCAACAGCAACGGAAGCTCCCAGAGGGAAGCTTCCGTCAACTGTCAGATCCGGGAAATTAAGAATGGTATAGGTAATATAGAGACCTAGTGCCAGGATCCCGTAGACGAGACCCTGTTCTAGAATTCCTAATAATATTGTCATAATCTTCACCTTTTATTTTGATTCAACCTTGTCGAATGTTTCTGTTGCCTGTTCTGTTACGCTTTGTGGAATTTCAATTCCTAAGTTTTCTGCGGCAGCTTTGTTTACATAGGTTAATGGAGATTCGATAGCTTCGAATGGAATATCAGAAGCTTTTGCTTCCCCTTTCAAAATCTTAGCAGCCATATTTCCGGTTTGAACACCAAGCTGATCATAGTCGATTCCTTTGGCTGCTAGACAGCCGAGTTTTACCTGTTCGATTTCAGAACCGAATACAGGGATTTTCTTTGCATTGGCTTTGTCTAGGATTAAAGGAAGGGAGCTTACTACTGTGTTGTCTGTAAGGTTTGTAAGAGCGTCAACCTTTTCTAAAATACTGTCTGCTGCTAAAGGAATATCAGCCGTATCAGAAACACCTTCTGTTACTAATGTGAAGTTATATTTTGGAGCCAGGTCTTCGTAAAGTTTAATCATAGAAACAGAGTTTGCTTCGCTTGTTGTATAAAGAATACCGATTGTTTTCGCCTCTGGAAGCATTTCTCTCATAAGCTTTAATTGTTCTTCTACAGGCAGAATGTCGCTGGTACCTGTTACATTTCCTGTTGATTTTCCATCTTCTGTAGCAAGTTGTGCAGCTACAGGATCTGTAATGGCTGTATAGACAAGAGGGATCTCTGTATCTAATGCGGCATTAAAGGCACTCATGGCAGAAGGTGTGGCAATGGCGGCGATAAGGTCTACTTTATTGCCCACAAAGTTTTGAGCGATTGTGTTGGCATTGGCTGTCGTTGCCTCCGCATTTTGATAATCTACCGTTAAATTTTCTCCTTCGACGATACCGTTCTCAGCAAGACCCTTTAAAAAGCCTTCACGACAATTGTCGAGGGAACCATGTTGTGCAAACTGAGATATACCAATGGTATAGCTTTTTTTCTCTGCTGCTTTATCTTCTGTTTTGTCTGCTCCGCCAGAAGCGCAGCCTGTGGCAATCACTGCTATTGCCAATCCTAATAATAAACCTTTTAATTTTTTCATTTTTCTCTCCTTGAATAATTTTTTATCCGGAAAGTGTATAAAAAAAGACTCTTGTCCCCAAAGGGACAAAAGTCTTACACTTCTGCGGTACCACCCAAATTTGCTTACGCACACTTTGCCGAAAAATATATTTTCGTCTCTTGATAACGGCAGAGGTCCCGTTGAATACTACTCGTTTCCTTTCGCTTCACCCTCAAAAGTCCATTCTAAGACAGTCCCTTGCCATACTCCCACCTTCTATGGCTCGCTGAAAGGCAACTTTATCTTATACTATTCTTTCTCATCGGTTTCCATTCAATCCTAATCTAATAGATAAGTTTTGTCAAGAATTGTTATTTTTTTGTTTGTGCCTCTACCAGTCTTTCACCACAGTATTTTTTCCGAAGAACGGGCTTTTCGATTTTTCCTGTTGGATTTCGAGGGATTTCATCGAAGATTACACGACGGGGGCGCTTGTAACGAGGAAGATCGCTGCAAAATTCTATGATTTCTTCTTCTGAAGAAGACACACCATCTTTCAGCTCGATAATAGCAGCGGAAATTTCTCCTAAACGTTCATCGGGAATTCCGATTACGGCCACATCTTTGATTTTATCGTTTCTTCGCAGGAAGTCTTCGATCTGAACAGGATAGATGTTTTCTCCACCGGAGATGATAACGTCTTTTTTTCGGTCTACAAGATAGATAAATCCTTCCTCATCCATTTTTGCCACGTCTCCTGTGTAAAGCCATCCATCCTTTAGAGATTCTTTTGTTGCCTCTTCATTGTTATAGTAGCAGGTCATAAGACCCGGACCCCTTACAAGAAGCTCGCCCACTTCCTCTGTTTTACATTCGTCGCCATTTTCATTGACGATTTTTGTTTCCCACAGATATCCTGCTTTTCCGATAGCCCCCACCTTATGAAGATTTTCCACACCGAGGTGAACACAACCGGGGCCAATGGATTCGCTTAGTCCATAGTTTGTATCGTATTGATGATGAGGGAAGATCTTCATCCAGCGATCGATCAGGCTTGGAGGAACCGGCTGGGCTCCAATATGCATTAGACGAAGCTGATCTAAACAATAATGATCTAAAGGAAGATCGCCTCGATCGATGGCATCGAGAATGTCCTGTGCCCAAGGAACGAGAAGCCAGACGATAGTCACATGCTCTTTTGAAATAGTTTCAAAAATCCACTCAGGGCTCACTCCTCTTAGAAGAACAGCTTTTCCTCCTGTCATCAAGGAGCCGAACCAGTGCATTTTTGCTCCTGTATGATATAAAGGAGGGATACAAAGGAATACATCCTCTTTTTGTTGAGAGTGGTGTTTTTGCTCCGTTAAAACGGCCGTCATCAAGGATTCGTGATTATGCAAGATCGCTTTTGGAAAGCCGGTTGTACCTGAGGAAAAATAGATGGCTGCATCATCCTTTTCCTTTAGCTCAATGGCTGGAGCTCTGGAAGAACAATAGTTTACCATGTGATTAAAGGGATCTGCAAAGGTAGGCACTTCTTCGCCTACATAATAAAAATCTTTTACATTTTTCAAGGAACTAAAGATTTCTTCGATACGTCCTGTAAACTCCGGTCCGAAAATAACGGTACTGGACTCGGAGAGGTCGACACAGTATTTAATTTCTTTAGCTGTATAACGATAGTTTAAAGGAACGGCAAGAGCTCCTGTCTTTAAAATACCAAAATAAATGGGTAGCCATTCTAATTGGTTCATCAAAAGAATAGCGACCTTATCTCCCTTTTTTATATTTCGAGTGAGAAGAAAGTTCGCAAACTGGTTTGCTTTTGTATCAAATTCCTTCCAAGTCATTTCTCTGCGGTAAGGCTCTTTTATGGTTTGTTCAATTAAATTGTATTCTCTCCAGGTTACTCCATGGTCTGGCTGGCTTTCCGGATTGACTTCTACTAGAGCCGTGTCATTGGGATAAAATTTTGCATTTTTTTCTAGAAAATCAGTTATGATCATAATAAATCCTTCCTGTTTAAAAATAAGAAAGCCCTCTGCAGAAAAATCTGCAGAGGGCGTTGTTTACGCGGTACCACCTCTATTGCCTGTAAGGGCATCTTAAGCTAAAGCCTTTTAATATAACGGTTGCAACCGTCCCCATCTACTTGCTGCTGCTTTCAAGGGGATGCTATGGAGGGTATTCGAAAAGTTCCACTCGCTTCCTTTCAGCAGCCGGAAGCTCTCTAGAGAGGGAGGGCTTTTGTACTAGACTCCAATTATTGCTTTCCTATATCTTATCATAATTGAGATAATTTACAAGTAATTTTATTCGCACTTTAAAGGGGGAAAGATAGGGAGGGGATAATGGATAGGGGGAGGAAAGAGAGTGGATAGGGAGTAGGGGTTAGTGAATAGGGGTGGAGAAAATCGTGGGAAGATGCGATTTTTCCGTGAGAAAAAGACAGGTTTTGGTCGCTTTAAATTAAAGAGTCTTATTTAACATGGATTAATAAATTACGTAATCGATTCAAAAAGACTCTTTGATTTTCGAAGATTTTATCGAGAGCATTATGATAGTCGAACCATTCCGACTTGTCGTTTTCTTTGATCTCTATCTTTTTTCCTGATTTCGGGGGCCATTCAATAGTGCAGCTATTGCAAAGGACCTGTAAAGGGTCAAGGTCCATATTTAGAGCGAAAGCTGTTATTCTTCTTTCTGAATGGGGCTGAACGGATCCTAAAGGAATAAGGTCTCCTTCTGCTTTAAAGCTTGTTTCTTCTTCAAATTCCCGTAGTGCGGCTTCTAGAGGTGTTTCTCCTGGTTCTAGGAGTCCTTTCGGTATAGACCAGGCTCCTAAATCCGTGTGAGCCCAATAAGGTCCGCCAGGATGGGTTAGAAAATATTCGGTTACGTCTCTTTTTCGGAACAAGAGAATTCCTGCACTGTGTTTCATGTTATCCCCTTACAATTGTGCGACCATTAATTTTGTTTTTCCGATTTCGGAAAATCCGAGTCTTGTCATAAAATCGTAGGATTCTTTTTTCATAAATTCTTCAGGATAGGGTTCTTCAGGATCTTCTGTGATTTCTGCATCTTGAGGCATTCTCGCAATAAACTGGTAGTAATCATCGATGGGGGGAACAAGATAGCAGAAGTTTCGTACCCGTATATGATAAAGCTCGAGGATCACGTCACTTAATGACACAAAAAGTTCTCTTAGTTCATCCTCTTCCAGGTTGATATCGAGTGAAAACTCATGGATATAAAAGAAGTTTCGATAGAGTTTTCTTTCCTTGTCGATGATATAGCCTTGTCGTCCCAGTATATTATATATCTGCTGATAATCAGCACTTGCCATTTGGCATAAGTGGGCAGGATGGCCTCCGTCCTGATCATACTCGTTTAAAAGAAATACGGCTCCTCGGATAGATCCGATTCTCATATTATATTGATCGAGATATTCTTTCTGTTTTGCTACAGTATTATTCTTTACAACCTCTTCGGTAGATCCATAAATATCCATGGAAACAAGGGGAAGGTATTTTTCGTAATTATAAGAAGAGGTATAGCTGTTGTTTTTTTGATCCAGTATAGAGTACTGGAGATCATTTTTTGTAATATAGATGCTTTTAAATTTCATATTTTCTCCTTTTCGGATTATATTTCCGATACTCCTGCTATTATAAAGGAATTGTCTTCCGGTTGATAGTCCACCAGCTCTTTTGTCCGGTGCAAAGACAAGTGTTTATAGGTATTGTCCGATACTCCATGAAGGATATAGAAAGGTTCTTTCATTTGAACCTCAATAGAAGCTTCGATAAGACTTAACATATCTCTCGGACTGATAAAGATCGATAATGTTTCCAAATTCAGGTTTTCTTCCTCGTCCGTGAACGCGTTATAAGACCCGATTCGTATGGCGATGCATTCCATGCCCTTATGATAAGCAAAATAAGAGCAGAGGGCTTCGTTGAAACACTTCGATACCCCATAGAGATCACCTGGACGAACGGGGTCGTCGACTTCGATTTGTTTATCCGAAGGGTATCCGCTTACAGCATGGATGCTGGATGCATATATAAAGCGCTTAATGCCGTGTTTCGAACAGGCGGAAAGAACATTTTTTGTTCCTTCGATATTCAGCTCTTCTAAGGTTTGGAAATCGGCATCTGGAAGAGCTTCCCCTGCTAGATGAATTACAACATCCACATCTCGGATGATTTCATTGCAGGCTTGAGGGTTTCGGATATCGAGTATTTTAAAGTCCAAATTTTCTTCTTTGAAAAATTCAAAGCCTTCTTCATTGATATCAGCAGCGATGATTTCGTGTTTTTTTGATAAAGGGCCTGTGATATATTTTCCGATATTGCCGCAGACTCCTGTGATTAATATCTTCATTCGACCTCCATTAAGAATCGTATTTTTCAGAAGCTTGGTCCATCCAGTGAATGATTTCTATTTTCTGAGGACAGACATTTTCGCAGTGTCCGCATTCAATACAGTCGGATGCTTTTCCTTTGCCTTCTGTATTAAAATCATAGCTTGATTTTGCTGAGGACTTGTTTCGAAATGTAATCTCCCGATTCAGAGCCGAGAGCACATCGGGAATCGGTATCTCTTCCGGACAGCCTTCTACACAATATTTGCAGTCGGTACAAGGGATGCGGGGGTTTTTTAGAAGTACTTCGACAACCTGCTCTATTGTATTTCTTTCCTCGTCAGAAAGTTTTTTAAAATCTCTTAAGGTCTTTAAATTATCCTCCATCTGTTCCGGATAGCTCATGCCGCTTAGAACAGTTACTACATTCTTTAAAGAAGCCGCGAAACGGATCGCCCAAGAAGAGACAGAACGTTCTCTATCTGCTTCTTTAAAAATAGCAGCCGCTTCTTCAGGGAGATTCGACAGTGTGCCGCCCTTTACAGGTTCCATGATAACAATGGGCATATTGTGCTTTAAAGCAACTTCATAGCATTTACGGGATTCGATAGTAGGATCTTCCCAGTCGATATAGTTTAGCTGAAGCTGAACGAAGTCCACATCCGGATGATTTGTAAGAATCTCATCCAGAACCTCTGCTTTGTCATGGAAAGAAAAGCCCAGATTTTTAATGAATCTCGGGACGTCGCCAGGCTCTCGTTTTCTGCGGTCTGCCCACAGCTGTCCGCCATGTTTTTTATGTGCTCACTCATGCCGTGATCTCCTGCGCATTCTCTCCGCTCCGGCCTTCCTTTTCGACGTATCCGTCCGGATACTGCTCCGGGACATTCTCTTCCAGATATTTCTTCCAGTCAAACACTGCCTCCACCGCAGCGATCGCCACCTCGATCATCGAATCGTCCGGCTCCTTCGTCGTAAGTCCCTGCATCCACATGCCCGGGCGGCTGACGATGTCCATGATCTTCGAGTTGCTCGTTCCCGCAAGGCGGAGAACCTCATAGGAAACGCCTGCGATCACCGGGATCAGAACGATACGGCTGACGATGCGCAGCCAGATCGTGTCCACGCGGATCACCATGAAAAACAGGATACTGATCACCATGACGATCAGAAGGAAGCTCGTTCCGCAGCGCTT
>RRZU010791303.1_pt1 | contig 12659 bp, 12 predicted proteins | sample 2165561 | NCBI WGS metagenome assembly RRZU01 (sample SAMN10456909, study PRJNA506462) | wastewater metagenome | isolation source: wastewater sludge | place: USA: Moscow, Idaho | reverse complement strand
CTGACACCATTCGTACAGGCGATCAAGACCGACCACCTCCTCATGCGCAGCGATCTGGAAGACCGAATCGGCCGAGGTATAGACGATCGGAAAGCCCGTGCGCACGTGCTCTTCGCCCAGTTGCTCGATGATCTCGGTGCCTGAAGCCACCGAGTTGCCGAGCGTTTTGCGTCCGATCCGCGCCTCGAAGGCCTGGCTGATTTCGGCCGGGATGCCCTTGGGGAAGGTCGGCAGCGCTTTCTCCAGGACCACGCCGGCGATTTCCCAGTGTCCGGTCGAGGTGTCCTTGCCCTTGGACCGCGACGCCGCCTTGCCCCAAGCGCCGCGCGGCGCCGCCACCGGGGCCACGCCGCGGATCGGGATGATCCGCCCGAGGCCCAAAGCCTCCATCACTGGCACCGTCAGCCCGACGGCGTCGCCGATGTGGCCGAGTGTGTTCGCTCCGAGGTCGCCGCCCTGCTCGCCGTACTCGCCGGCATCGGGCATGAAGCCGACCCCGGCGCTGTCGAGGACGACGATGAAGACCCGGCGGATCGGGCTGATGCCAGCGTGAGTGGCCGTCGATGCGTTCATTTCAGTAGCCTCCCGTAACCGTTTCGCCCGTGACGATCTTGACCCCGTTGCTGGTCCCCAAGCGCTTGACCCCCATCTCGACGTACTGGCGTGCGCTGGCCGCGTCACGCACCCCGCCCGACGCCTTGACCAGCGCTTTACCCTGGACCGTGTCGAGCATCAGGCGAACGTCTTCGACCGTCGCCCCGCCGCTGCCGAAACCGGTCGAGGTTTTCACGTAGTCGGCACCGGCCTCGACGGCCAGCGTGCAGGCCAGCACCTTTTCCGCGTCACTGAGGTAGCAGGTTTCGATGATCACCTTGAGCACCCGTGTCCCGATGGCCGCCTTGATCGCGCGGATCTCGTCGCGCACGGCATCGGTCTGGCCGTCTTTCAGCCAGCCGACGTTGATCACCATGTCGATTTCGTCGGCGCCGTCGGCCACCGCTTGCGTCGCTTCAAAGACCTTGGCGGCGGGCGCCATGGCGCCCAGCGGAAAACCGACCACCGCGCAGACCTTGACCGCCGAGCCGGCGAGCAGCGTGTGTGCAGTCGGCACCCAGGCCGAATTGACGCACACCGAGAAGAACTGGTGCGCACGCGCTTCGGCGCACAGCTGGCGGATGTCCGCGTCGACCGCGTTGGCCTTGAGCACGGTGTGATCGATGTATTGATTGAGGGTCATGTGCGGTCCTTGTGATTAACGTTTGCCTTTTTCAAAAGGCTCGCCCGCCGCACGCGGCGCCTGCGTCGACTTGGAGAAGAAGACGAGCGCCAGCAACGTCAGGACGTAGGGGAAGACTTTGAGTACGACTTCGGGAATTGCCTTGAGGGCCGGCTCGGCCTGCGAGGCGTTGGCCAGCGTCGCGGCAAAGCCGAAAAAGAAGGTCGCTCCGAGCACCCCGGTCGGCTTCCACTGGCCGAAGATCAGCGCCGCCAGCGCCAGGAAGCCCATGCCAGCGACCGAGCCGCTGAACTCGCCGGAATAGGTGACGAGGATCGTCGCTCCGCCCAGGCCGGCGAGCGCACCGGAAATCATCACCGCGCCGTAACGCACGCGATAGACGTTGATCCCCGCCGCGTCGGCGGCATGCGGGTTCTCGCCGCAGGCGCGCAGGCGCAGGCCGAAGGCCGTCTTGTAGAGCAGGAAGGCGGCCAGCACCAGGATGATGAGGATCAGCCAGGTCGTGCCATAGGTCTGGTAGAAGAACAGGCGGCCGATGACCGGGACTTCGACCAAGCCCGGCACATCGAAGCGCGGAATGCCCTGCGTCAACTGGATATTGCCCGAGCCGGTAATGGTCCGCGCCAGGAAAACGGTCACCGCGCCGGCGATCATGTTGATCGCCGTGCCGCTGATCACCTGATTGGCGTTCAGACTGATGCTGGCGAAGGCGTGCAGCACCGAGAACAGCGCACCGAAGACCATGGCCACGCCCAGGCTGAGCCAGATCGCCCAGGGGCCGAGGCTGGGCGTCAGATAAACAGTGAACGCCGCGCTGGCAAAGCCGCCGACGACCATCAAGCCTTCGAGGCCGATGTTGACCACGCCGCTGCGCTCGCTGTACAGGCCACCGAGCGAAGTCACCAGCAGCGGCATGGCGAAGGCGATGGCGTAGGGGAAGATATGAACGATCGTCTCCATGGAAACCCCTTACTTCGCCAGGCGCCGTGCGGCGCGATCGAGCCACTGGTGGATCAGGACGCTGGTGGCCGCAAAATAGATGATGCAGGCGATGATGGTGTCGCCGATTTCCGGCGGAATGTCGGTCATCGCATTCATGAAGCCCTTGCCCGACTGCAACACTCCGAAGAACAGCGCCGCCCCGACCACACCGAGCGGCGAATTGGCACCGAGCAAGGCCACGGCGATGCCGTCGAAGCCCTGGCTGGGCATCACGCCGATCTGCATCGACGAGGCGTAGCCGGTATAGAGCGCAGCACCGCCCAGCCCGGACAGCGCGCCGGCGATCATCATCGACAGCACGATGTTGCGATTGACGCTGATGCCTGCGTATTCCGCCGCATGGCGGTTGAAGCCGACGGCCTTGAGCTGGTAGCCGAGCACGGTGCGTTCGAGCACGACCGCGACGAGAATCACGGCGACGACGGCCAGGAAGAGGCCAATGTTGATGTATGACCCGGCGAACAGCGAGGTCAGCCACGACACCTTGAGCGAGGCGGCTTCCGGGATCTGACGTGACTCCGTCTCGTACGCCCCCTTGAAGTAGGCCGGCATGAGGTAATAGGTGATCCAGTAGGCGATCCAGTTCATCATGATGCCGGAGACCACCTCATGCACGTTGAAGCGCGCCTTGAGCAGGCCGGGAATGACGCCCCACAGGGCGCCGCCGAGCACCGCCGCGGAGACCGAAAGGGTCAGCAACGGGACTTTCGGCAGATCGATCGTCAGCCCCACGATGGTCGCCAGCATGCCGCCGATCAGCACCTGCCCCGGCGTGCCGATGTTGAACAGGCCGGTGCGGAAGGCAAAAGCCACCGACAGGCCCGTCAGCACCAGCGGCGTCGCCGTCGCCAAGGTGTTGCCGATGCGTTCCAGATTCATCAACCCGCCGGCAAACAGGAAGCGATAACCCTCCAGCACCTCGTTGCCGGTCGCCAGCATCAGCAGCGCCCCGGCCACCAGGCCGAGCAGCACCGCGATCAGGCCGACCAGAAATTCCCTGTTGATCCGCAGTCTCATGCGGCGCGCTCCTTTCCGGGCTGCGTTTTTTCGGACGCCGTGTCCTTGCGGCAACCGGCCATCATCAGGCCGATCTCCTTTTCGTCGGTGGCCGCCGCGTCGACGATGCCGATCAACGCCCCGTTGTGGATCACGGCGATGCGGTCCGAGAGGTCGAGAATCTCGTCGAGTTCGAGCGACACCAGCAGGACGGCCTTGCCCGAGTCGCGCTGCTCGATCAGGCGCTTGTGAATGTATTCGATGCTGCCGACGTCCAGACCGCGCGTCGGCTGCACGGCGATCAGGAGGTCCGGACTCTGGTCGAACTCGCGTCCGATGATCGCCTTTTGCTGATTGCCGCCGGACATCGCCCGCGCCGAGGACACCGCGCCTTCGCCGGAGCGCACGTCGAAGGCCGTGATCAGCGCATCGGCATGTTGGCGGATGGCCTCGGGCTGCAGAAAACCACGCCGCGAATACGGCGCCGCGCGATGGTTCTTGAGGATGAAGTTCTCCTCCAGCGAATAGTCGAGCACCAGCCCGCGCTTCTGCCGGTCCTCGGGGATGTGCGCCAGACCGCTTTCGTTGCGCTCACGGATCGAAGCCCGGGAAATGTCCTTGCCGGAAAGCAGGATCGTGCCCGACTCGAGGCGCCGCAGGCCGGTCAGCGCCTCGACCAGTTCGCTCTGGCCGTTCCCCTCGACGCCCGCCAGACCGAGGATTTCCCCGGCCCGGATGTCGAGCGCCTCAATGCACACCGGCGCCCCATGGCCACGATTGGCGATGCGAAGGTCGCGGAGCGAGAGAATCACCTCCCCCGCGGCGTCTACGCCGCGCGCTGATTTCTCGACCTTGAAGTTCACCTGCCGGCCGACCATCATCTCAGCCATACGCGCTTCGTCGGTCTCGCGCACGTCGACGGTGCCGATGTACTTGCCGCGCCGAATGACCGTGCAGCGGTCGGCGATGGCCTTGATCTCTTTGAGCTTGTGCGTGATCAAGATGATCGATTTGCCTTCGCTGATGAGGTTGCGCAGGATGCCCAAAAAATCCTGGATTTCCTGAGGCGTCAGCACCGCTGTCGGTTCGTCGAAGATCAACACTTCGGCATTACGGTAGAGCATCTTCAGGATTTCGACGCGCTGCTGCATGCCCACCGAAATGTCTTCGATGCGTGCTTCCGGATCGACGCTCAAGCCGTATTGTTCGGACAAGGTCTTGATCCGTTGCGATGCTTCCTTGAGGCTCAGGACCAGACCGGAAGTCGGCTCCATGCCAAGCACGATGTTCTCGGTCACGGTGAAGTTATGCACCAGCTTGAAATGCTGGTGCACCATGCCGATACCGAGGTCATTGGCGACATTCGGGTTGTCGATGCGCACCGCCTCACCACGGATGTGAATGCTCCCGGCATCCGGCTGATAGAGGCCGAAGAGGATGCTCATCAAGGTCGACTTGCCCGCCCCGTTCTCGCCGAGCAGCGCATGCACTTCGCCTTTCTTCAAGCACAGCGTGATGTCGTCGTTGGCCACGATGCCGGGAAACACCTTGCGGATGTTCCGCATCTCGACGACGCAGTCCAGATCGGCCATGTCAGTACTGCCCGGACGTCCAAAGGAACTGAAACGCCCCCCTGGGGGGCAGCGAGCAGCGCGAGGGTGGGGGCGGTCTCATCTCAGACGACTCCAATTTTCCCGATGGTGGTGGCGACAAGGGTGCAGAAACGCGTCGAAGCCTCGTTGGCGATGCGCACGACTTCGTCGTGTGCATGTTTCACGGTGGCGATCCCGGTGGCCATGTTGGTGACGCAGGAAATGCCCAGCACCTCCATGCCGAAGTAACGGGCGACGATCACTTCCGGCACGGTGGACATGCCCACAGCATCGGCGCCGATGCGTTCGAGGTAGCGAATCTCGGCGGCCGTCTCGTAACACGGACCGGAAAGCCCGGCATAGACGCCACGACGCAGCGACGTGCCGAGTTCGGCGGCGGCTTCCTCGGCCAGCGCAATCAGGCGCGGGCTGTAAGCTTCGGTCATGTCCGGAAAACGCGGGCCGAGACGCTCATCGTTCAAGCCAATCAGCGGGTTGGTGCCGATCAGGTTGAGGTGATCAGTAATCAGCATCAGATCCCCCGGCGTAAAGCCACGATTGATCCCGCCCGCGGCGTTGCTCACGATCAGCGTACGCGCCCCGAAGCGCTGCATGAAGGCCGTCGGGAAGGCGATGGTGCGCATGTCGTGGCCTTCGTAGTAGTGGAAGCGTCCCTGCATGGCCATCACCGGCACGCCCTCGATGCGTCCGATCACCAGCCGGCCGGCGTGCCCGGCGACGGTCGGCGCCGGGAAATGCGGCAGATCGCGGTAATCGATGGCCACCGTATCGGTCATCCGCTCGACCAGCTGGCCCAGTCCGGAACCGAGGATGACACCGATCGTCGGCCGCAAATCGGTCAGCCGCTTGACGCAGGTCACCGTCTCTTCGAGTTTTCCATACATTCCGTTCATTGTTCGCTTCCTTCCTCTTCGTTGTCTGTCGATGCCGTGTTTCGTCGTCGGCCGGCGTCCCGGCCCATCCTTGCTTAATCTATCGTCTGTCGCTGCATTTTGCTCGCACGCGGCTTGAATCAAAGGGCCTTGATGAATTCACCCCCCTGGTGCACGAAACCCATCCGTTCCAAATAAGCGTCGTGGTCACTGCCGGTCGCCGGCGCACGCAAGGCCGAATAACCCTGGCGCCGGAAAAAATCGTTCTGCCGGTAGAGAAAGGAACCCATGCGGAAATCGCGGTACTGCGGACCGACGTAATCGAGGTCGATCTCGAAACGCCGCTCGGCATCGGCTCGCCCGATCAGGAGGCCGACCGGGGTGGCATTCCTGAGCAGGAAATAAATGTCGCGCCCTTCCACGTGCGAAGCATCGAAACGCGGGAAAAAGCGTGCGATTTCACGCCGATGGAAGGCGAGAAAATGCTCCAGGTAGTCCCGGCCACCGGTCCAGGCCATGATGCGAAAATCGTCGCGCGCCCGGTACAGGCGCGCCAGGTACATCAGGTTGATGGCGACGATGAACAGGTTGAGGAAGCCGACCGGCCAGGCATCGATGACAAAACCATAGATCGTGAACATCGTCGCGCCGGTCAGGTTGAACCAGCGCAGCTTGACGATCGAACTCATGGTCAGCGAGATGGCGACGACGACCGAGGCCGCGTAACCAAACCACTCGACCCAGCTGACGCCGAACGGCGCGGACAGGTCGCTCATCGCTTGGCCTCCGGAACGCCCGTGCTTTCACGCACGCGCAAGGTATGCGGCATGACCACCTCGACGGGCGGCGCTGCGCCCTTTTCCGGGCGCTCGCCATCTGCCTTGCCTTCGATGTTGTCGATCAGCATGCGGGCCGCACGCATCCCGGCCTGCCGGTAATCAAAGCTCATCGCGGTAATCGCCGGATAGCAGAAACTCAGCAATTCGGGGTCGTCGACGCAGGCCACCGAAACATCCTCGGGTACCCGCCGGCCACTGCGCAACAGCCAGCCGGCCGCCGCCACCGCCAGCCGGTCGGTGATCGTGTAGATCGCGGTCGGTGCGCCGCCGGGGGCGGCCATCAGGGCTTTCACCCCTTCCTCACCGGAGGCGTATTCGAAGCTACCGACACGCAACAGGGCAGGATCGAAGTCGATGCCGTTCTCCGCCAGCGCCGCAAGATAACCGCGCTTGCGCTCGATGCCAATGCCAACATCGTGATCAGGAACGGCGAGACAGCCGATGCGCCGGTGCCCCAGCCCGATCAAGTAATTGACCATCGCCTTGGCGGCGTTGAAATTATCCAGGCGCACCGACGGGCAGCCCAGGTAGGCTCCGGACTGGCCGACGAGCACCACCGGCGCGCGCAACTTGGCGATCGCGTCGGCGTAGCTGGCGTTCTCGCCGGTGCCGAAAAACAGCAGCCCGTCGATTCGCTTTTCGTTGAACAGCTCCAGATAGTGCAGCTCTTCGGCCAGGTCGTCGCGGGTGTTGGCCAGCATCACGCCATAGCCCTGGTCGTCGAGAACCTGCGCGATGCCGTCGATCATCGCGGCAAAGGTGGAGAGATCGATGCGCGGCAGCATCACGCCAATGGTATGGGTACGGTGGCTCAGCAGGCCGCGCGCCAGCGCATTGGGACGGTAGCCGGTTTCCTCGAGGACTTTCTCCACGCTGCGCCGAATGTCGGGATTGACGTAGGCGGAACGGTTGATGACGCGCGAAACCGTCGAGATCGAAACGCCCGACAGACGCGCCACGTCCTTGATATTCAAATCGCTCTCCGCCCGCCAGAGGAATGGGCTCGGGGATCGGCCCGAGCGCTGCCTAAAAACCGAAAAGAAACTCAAGAAAAGCTTTTCACGACCTTATCCCGCTTTTAAAATGCTGTCAACGCGCGCTCGACGAATGCGCATTCGCCCCCCCGATCCACCGTGGACCTCTGCCGATTCGACGCAGAACCGCGTAGCATTCGAGGTTTCGCGTGCTGCGTCTGGAAAGTGGGCGCTGGCCACGCACCCAGGCAAACCATCCATTCCGATCCTGCCTGCCCGTATCCTCGCCCACTCGCACCGAACATGCCCCCCGGAGCCCTGCCATGACCCGTTTTTCCGACGAATTCCTCCGCGCCCTCCCGAAAACCGACTTGCACCTGCATCTCGACGGCAGTCTGCGCATCGAAACCTTGATCGAACTGGCGCACGACGCCGGCGTCGCCTTGCCGGCGGAAACCGTGCAGGGCTTGCGTGAAACGGTGTTCAAGGATCAGTACGCCAGCCTGGAGGAATACCTGCGCGGCTTCGCGTTGACCACCGCCGTCATGCAGAGCGACGCGGCGCTGTTCCGCATTGCCTACGAACTGATGCTCGACAACGCCGCCGAGGGCGTGCGCTACATCGAAGTCCGCTTCGCGCCGCAGCTCTTGATGTCGGAGAAGATGAGCTACGGCCAGGTGATGGATGCCGTCGATCGCGGCCTGCGGACGGCCCGCGACGAACTCAACGCCCGCCTCGCTGCGGGTGAGCCTGAGTACGACTACGGCCTCATCGTTTGCGCGATGCGCTTCTGCCTGCCGGTTTTTTCACCCTACTACGCGAAATTCTGGCAAGACCATGCCGGCCTCTCCGATACGCAGATCATCCAGAAAGCCAGCGTCGAACTTGCCCGCGCCACCGCCGAGCTGCGTGCCGGCCAGCGCCAGGATTCGAAGACGGGCGCGGCGACTCAGGTCGTCGGCTTCGACATCGCCGGGGCCGAGAACGGCTTCCCGGCCAGTCAGTTCGCCGAGGCCTATGCGCTCGCTGGCCGGGCCTTTCTCGGTAAAACCGTTCACGCAGGCGAAGCCTACGGCGCCGAGAGCATCTACCAGGCGGTCACCAAACTTCATGCTGAACGCATCGGCCATGGCCTGTTCCTGTTTGACGCCACGCGCCTGCAGGACACGCGCATCGTCGACCGCAACGCCTACCTCGAAGCCCTGATCGACTACATCGCCAAACGACGCATCACGCTGGAAGTCTGCCTGTCGAGCAACCTGCAGACGACACCGTCGCTCTCCAACATCGCCGCCCATCCCTTCGGTACGATGTTGGAACGCGGACTCGCGGTGACGCTGTGCACCGACAATCGCCTGGTGTCGAACACCAGCGTCACCCAGGAATACCGCTTGGCCGTCGACCATTTCCCGATCGATGCCAAGCGTCTGAAGACGTTGGCGCTGACGGGCTTCGAACGTGCATTCCATTTCCGCCCTTACGCCGAGAAGATCGACTACCTCAAGCGCGTTGCTGCCCATTACGATACGATCGCCCGCCAACACGGCGTGGCGTCGGCGTAACCCCCGCCCGCGCTCAGGACAAACCATCGCTTGCCACTTCTGGAGGCCCGTATGAAAACCATTCCCCTCGTTCTCACCCTGCTCGCGGCCCTGACCCTGGGCGCGTGCGCCAGCAGTCGTTCGGGCGATGTTTATTCGCGCGATGAAGCGCGCCAGGAAATGATCGTCCGCACCGGCGTCGTCGAAAGCGTGCGCGAAGTCAGCCTCGAAGGCACCAAGTCCGGCGTCGGGACGATCGGCGGCGCGGCGATTGGCGGCGTCGCCGGCAGCAATGTCGGCGGCGGCGATGGGCGCATCGTCGGTGCCATCGTCGGCGCCGTCCTCGGCGGACTGGCCGGATCGGCGATCGAAGAAAGCAGCACCAAGAAGAACGCGCTGGAAATCACCGTCAAGCTCGACGGCGGCCAATCGATTGCTGTCGTTCAGGAAAAAGGCCAGGACGACATCCTGCCGGGCGACCGCGTGCGCGTCCTGACCGGCGGTGGCAAGACCCGCGTCTCCCGCTGACCCTCACCATGAGGGCCGATCCGCTCCAAGTCGCCGCGGCGTCGGCCTTCCCCAGGGCGACATGGCGCGCCCTGCGTCTGACCCGGTTGATCCTTCACCTTGGCTGGGGACTCATTTTCGTCGGACTGTTGTTCCCACTGCTCCGCCCCGGCCGCCGCTTGAAATTCAGGCAGCGCTGGTCGCGCCAAGCGCTGTCCATCCTGGCGATCCGGGTTGATGCTGACGTCGAGGGCTGCACCGCCGGCAGCCTCTACGTCGCCAACCATGTTTCCTGGCTCGACATCCTCGCCCTCAACGCCGCCCGCCCGATGGCCTTCGTCTCCAAGGCGGAAGTCCGCGAATGGCCGCTGCTCGGTTGGCTTGCGGCAAACAACGACACGGTTTTCCTGCGCCGCGGCAGCCGTGGTCACGCCCGGCTGGTGAATGCCGAAATCGACGCTTTGCTGACGCAGGGACGCGATGTGGCGGTTTTCCCTGAAGGCACGACCACCGACGGCACCCATCTGTTGCATTTCCACGCTGCCTTGCTGCAGCCTGCGATCGAGAGTGGACGCCCGATCCAGCCGGTCGCTCTGGCCTACCTGACGGCCGACGGAGAGCGCTGCCGCGCCGCTGCCTACGTCGGCGAGATGAGCCTGCTCGACAGTTTGCGCGCCATCCTGGCCACCCCGTCGATGATCGTACGCCTGCGCGCCTTGCCGGCCCTCACCGCCGGCAGCGGCTCACGACGCGAACTGGCTCTGGCGGCGCACGCCGCCATCGCGCTCAGTCTCGGCGATCCTCCGCCGCACACGGCACCTGGAACAGCGCCCGATCCTCAAGCCTGACCGCGCTCAAGGGGCCGCCCCACAGGCATCCCGAGTCGAGCGCCAGGAGGTCGGGACGCAGGCACAGCCCGAGCGCAGACCAATGCCCCGTCACCAGCACTTGCCCGGCGCTGCGCCGGCCCGGCACATCGAACCACGGCAAGTGCCCTGGTGGCGCGCTCGTCACCGGCCCCTTGCTGCGAAATTCCATCGTCCCGTCGGGCGTGCAGAAACGCATCCGGGTCAAGGCGTTAACGACCACTCGCAGCCGCGGCCAGCCCTGCAATTCTGGCGACCACGCGGCCGGTTCGCTGCCCCACATTTTGGCCATGAATTCGCGCCAGTGGTCGCCGCGCAGCACCGCCTCGACTTCGCTGGCCAACACTCGCGCTTCGCTCACCGTCCACTGTGGCAAAAGACCGGCATGCACTAGGCAATACTCATCCTCGACGTGACATAAAGGCTGCCTGCGCAACCAGTCGAGCAGTGCATCGGCGTCCGGAGCCGCAAGTACGTCGTCAAAGGTATCGCCGGCGCTGCGCTTGCCGTGCCCTTCCGCAGCCATCAGCAAGGAGAGGTCGTGGTTGCCAAGGACGGTTTGCGCCGCCGGCCCGAGTCCGCGTACGTAACGCAGGGTCTCAAGCGAGCGCGGCCCGCGATTGACGAGGTCGCCGACCAGCCACAGGCGGTCGCGCGCCGGATCGAACGCCACCCGCTCAAGCAGGTGGCGAAACGAGGCATAACAGCCTTGCAGGTCGCCGATCGCGTAGGTCGCCATGGCGGCCTAACTCAACGCGCAGCCGGATTGCACTGCCAGCGCCAGGCGTCGCGGCACATCGCGTCGAGGTCGCGTTGCGCACTCCAGCCGAGCAACTGGTGCGCCAGCGTGGGGTCGGCGTAGCACGCGGCGATGTCGCCGGCACGTCGCGCGACGATTTCGTAAGGCACCGCCCGGCCCGAGGCGCGCTCGAAGGCACGCACCATCTCGAGCACCGAATAACCGCGCCCAGTGCCGAGATTGACGGTCAGCAGCCCCGGATGAGCGGCGAGGTAGCCCAGCGCGGCGAGGTGGCCTTCGGCCAGATCGACGACGTGGATGTAGTCGCGCACTCCGGTGCCGTCGGGCGTCGGGTAATCGCCGCCGAAAACGCTGAGCCTCTCGCGCTGCCCCCAGGCCACCTGGGCGATGTAGGGCAACAGGTTATTGGGGATGCCGTTCGGCGCTTCGCCGATCAAGCCGCTTTCATGCGCGCCGATGGGATTGAAATAGCGTAACCGGGCAATGCGCCAACGCGGATCGGCCGCGGCCACGTCGGCCAGCATATCCTCCAGGATCAGCTTGCTCGCGCCGTAGGGGTTGGTCGTCGAGCGTGGGAAATCTTCGCGAATGGGCAGCGACGCCGGATCGCCATAGACCGTCGCCGAGGAACTGAAGACCAGACTGCGCACCTCGGCAGCCGCCATCGCCTGGCACAGCGCCAAGGTGCCGCCGACGTTGACGTCGTAATAGGCCAGCGCCTCGCGTACCGATTCGCCGACCGCCTTGAGCGCGGCGAAGTGGATCACGCCGTCGCTCCGCGTCTCGCGCAGGACTTGGGTCAAGCGCTCACGGTCGCGCACGTCGCCTTCGACGAAATGCGGCGCGCGCCCGGCAATTCGGGCGATGCGGTCGATGACCTCGCGCCGGCTGTTAACCAGATTATCGTAAAGGACGACCTCGCGGCCCGCCGCCAACAGGGCGACGGCGGTGTGCGAGCCGATGAAGCCGGTGCCGCCGGTGATCAGAATGGTTTGCATGAAAATCCTTGATTGACAGCGCTCAGGACGCATTCGCGCTTTCCGCTTCGTTCGCCAGATAGACCCAATCGACGATCTCGCCGCTGGGCGCGTAGCCGGAGACGAGCTGCTCAAGCAGCCGGCGCAGCACGCCAACATCGTTGGTATCAAGTGCCAGGCGCAAGGCTGCGAGCTTTTCCTCGAGTTGCACCCAGGGCAGGAAGTCTTCGTGCGCTTTCATAATGCGAGGATGCGAGGTCGGCTTCGGGTTGTCGCCGATCAGCAGTTCCTCGTAGAGCTTCTCGCCCGGGCGCAGGCCGGTGACCGCGATTTCGATGTCGCCGTCGGGATTTCGCGCATCGCGTACCTCGAGGCCCGAGAGTTCGATCATCCGCCGCGCAAGGTCGATGATGCGCACCGGTTCACCCATGTCGAGGACGAAGACGTCGCCGCCGCGCGCCATCGCCCCGGCCTG
>RRZU011597614.1_pt1 | contig 12660 bp, 17 predicted proteins | sample 2165561 | NCBI WGS metagenome assembly RRZU01 (sample SAMN10456909, study PRJNA506462) | wastewater metagenome | isolation source: wastewater sludge | place: USA: Moscow, Idaho | reverse complement strand
GAGTTCTACAAATATTTTTTTCATCAAAACTATATTTATCTTGAGATTTTGGGGTGAAATACCCTATCATACTTCCATAATCTTCATAAGGTTTTCCTAAATCTTTCATAATACTTTCCTTACTTTTCCCTATATACTCCTGATTAGGCAATTTACTAACAAAAAAACTATTACCCTTAATTGCAAAAGCTACTAACCCTATAAATATTATTGCTGTTACTATCCCTATTCCTAGTTTAACTTGTCTCGACACTTTGACTTTTCTCCTTTTATTTCTTACTATTTTGATTTTTCATTCCTTGACTTTTAATGCTATAAATAGTACTATATTTAATATTATATATAATCTTATTGGAGGTGCTATTTATGTTAACTATTACTGCTAATACACTTAAAACAAAAGGTATTTCAGCTTTTAATGAAGCTCTTAATGATAATGAAGAAGCTATTATTTCTGTTCATGGTAAAAATAAATTTGTGGTTCTTTCTATGGAAAAATACAACTATCTACGTGAATGCGAATTAGAAGCTGCTCTTCTTGAAGCAAAACAGGATTTAAAAAATAATAATTTTAAAACAGACTCTATTGATAACCATATGAAAAGAGTCCTAAATGGCTAAAATTATATTTACTGATAGCTATGAAAAAAGAGCTACTAAGTTTTTAAAAAAACATCCAGAAATTACTTCTCAATATGAAAAAACTTTAAAAATTATGGAGATTAACCCTAATCATCCATCTTTAAGATTGCATAAGTTAAAAGGCAATCTTTCAGAAATTTATTCTGTTTCTATAAATATTTCTTATAGAATAACTATTGATTTTATAGTTCAAGAAGATACTATAATTCCAATAAATGTGGGTACCCATGACGAAGTATATTAATTTGTGCGACACTGTCGCACATTTTTTATTTTATCAATTTAAAATTTATTATTTTGAATAAACAGTACTTTGAAAAAAGTAATAGTTTTGGTACTATATTTTAAATAGATTTATATTAAAAATGAAATTTTTAAAAAGTGCTTTTAACGAACGTTTAAAGAACTGGCAAAAAACAAGAGAAAACTCTTGTTTAGGATTAAACAAACACACTAATATTATTAAGATTTTATATATAAAAATTCCTTAGAGTGGGTTTTGTCTGAAATACTGATGAGACTCCATTTTAAAGATATATTAAATTAATAATATTTTTTCTAGTATTCATAGATATAAAATCCCCAAACACCGTTACTAAACTCTCCTGCGGCAAACATATACTCTTTAGAATCCAGTACAACTTTATATATATTAAACCTGTAATTTTTCCCATAGTGAGGGTCACATATACTAACTTTTTCATTGGTATTTTCCCATTTATAATTAAAAATATTTACTCCAAAAAGTTCTACATTTCCATCAATTCCAGAAATTTTATATTGCCAACTTTTTATTTTTTTCATCTTCATTTCAATCATCCTCAATTATTCTTCTCATCTTGTGCCATCTCGTGGTTAAATTTGCTTTTATTCCTTAACTATTAATTTTTAACTCTTAATTATCAACTGCTTCTCCCATTCCTAATTCCTAACTACTAATTACTAATTGTTTCCCCATTCCTTAACTATTCATTTTTAATTTTTAACTATTCCCTACTCTTTTCCCAGTTCTATTTTCCCAAAATAATTAATAGTTCCTATTACATAATCCCCTTCTTTTAACTTTCTCCATTTTTTCGTAGCTTTTTGAAAAGCTAATCCATCAATTTTTTTTACTACTAATACCTCACTTACTTTCATTGTTGAAAATTCTTTTTTTGTAACTTCTACCTCACTTTTCAAAAATTTCCCATTCTCTGGTATTTCTATAATTTTATCATTTTCATAGTCATATAGAGCAAGATAACCTTCTGTTTTCAGCTCTCCAACTATTAAATATTTTACTTTTTTTATTCTCCCCTCTTTTTCCCTAAAATCCCCTTTTATATAGCTTTCATTAAGTCCTGCTCTTTCATAGTCATCAAAACTCATTTCATAGCTTCCTATTACTTTTCTTACTACTCCTCTTACTCCCTTTACTTTGTAAAACTCATAAGAATAATAACACATAATCATAAGAATTAATATAAATATATATTCACTTCTTCCTCCAACCTTCATTCTAAATTTCTTATTTGCCATTACAAATATTTTATCTGTAAGTGGTTTAAATAGCCCAACCCCTGTAATGTTCCACATATCAAGAAACATATGACTCAATGCTCCCAAACTTATATAATATAGTGGCTTAAAAAATTTATACCCTAAAAACATTATTGGACCCCATAATATTAAACTATGAGTAATATTCCTATGTCCCCACCTTTTATTTATTGCTATAGATATTGGATAAAATATTCTTCCAAAAAAACTCTTAGGATGATCTATATCTGGTAATACACTCCCTATTACTAAATATTTTGCTGTTTCCAATGGAAACCCAAAACAAAAATTTAAAAATACTGCAAATAACCCATGAGTAGGTGCTATCATTTTTTCTCTCTTTCTATCTCTATATACTTTCTTGTATTAATATTTTTAAAATAATCCACTCCATTTTTTGAATACATATACATGTATTCTGAAGGATTTTCCAATCCTTTCAAAATAGCATTTTCAAAGACTTTTTCACTATCTAAATACTCCATTTATTTCACACTCTCTTTCTAATTTTAAACCACAAGATTAACACTAGATTTCCTCCGATTTTATTCATCTTCCCATCCTGTGCAATCTGGTGGTTAAATTTTCTTTTATTCCTTAACTATTAATTTTTAACTCTTAATTATTAACTGCTCTACTTAATAATTCTTATCACAATCCTTAATAAATATGCAAAAGCCATTCCTATTCCACCTATTATATAAATATCCCTTTGCCCTGTTCCCATTCCTATATACCTTGTAATCATTATTACTGCTACAAGTATAAGCAAAATTTCTGCTATATTTACTTCTTCCCCCTTTACTCTTTCATCATCTTCCCGTACAAATTCCCCTTTTGCAATAGCCCACGCCCTTCCTGGTATTCCCTTACTTTCCATTGAAATAACTTCTTTAGGAACCAATGAACCCAATTTTTTTATTATATGTATTGCCAGTTCTTCCCTTTGTCTCTGCTCTATTGTATGTACTTTTATTTTCTGTTTACCCCACAAAAGCTTTTTAGCTTCTTCTCTATAAGGCTCTACCCCTGCCAAAAAACACTTATTCCAACCATTCCAAGCTGTAAAAAATACAGCCTGTTTTGGTTTCATTTTCTCAATATCATCAATAAATAATGCAATTTCTCTTCCTTTCATTACTTCTTTTTCCAAAAGAGCAACTGTTTTTCCCTTTTGCTCTATTCCTTGTAATTCTGCTATTTTTTTTATAGTTTCTCCATAAGTCTCATTACATGAAATATATAGTTTTTCTCCTTCATAATGAAAATATGCCCACTTCAAAAGCTCTGTTTTCCCTATTCCCCTTTGTCCTGAAAGTACAAATCCAAGCTCCTTTCTAACTCTAGGATATATATGATTTTTAATAAGCTTATCTCTTCCTATAAGCTCTCTTATCTTTATTTCTTCCATATTAGTCTCATTCCTAATTTTCTTTTAACTTTCAACTCTAAATTTTCCATTCTACATTCTCAATTTTCAATTATCTCTATCATTCCCCATTCCTAATTACTAACTTCTAATTACTAATTATTTTTCCATTCCTTAACTATTAACTCTTAATTATTCCCTATTAATTAAACTACTAACTTTCCTTATCTTATTTTCTTTATAAATCCCTAAATAATTACTAATTACTAACTTCTAATTGTTTCCCCATTCCTAATTACTAATTGATTCCCCGTTCCTTAACTATTAACTCTTAATTATTCCCTATTAACTGCCCCTCTAGTATTTCAACATCATTTCAATATTCCTAATAGCCTCATTTTTGTTTGCTTTTTCTTCATTCAATGTTTTTTGTAATTTTAAAAAAGCTTCTACCCCACTTGCTCCTTCTTCATACATCATTGCCTTTGATAATTTTATCTGCTCTTCTACCACCTCTATATTATTTGTACTTTCTTCAAGTTGCCTGCAATACCCTGCCCCTTCTTTAAGAAAAGATCTCTTCTCATCCAATTTACTTCTTTTTGCACTTGTATTATATAAAGGTACTGTAATTCCTACCTTCCCACCCTTACTGTCTTCATCATCACTTTCTGAATAACTAAGATTTAAAGTAAAATTCATATCCATTCCCTTATACTTTTCATCTGCTCTTTTCTGAATTTTATCCCAATATTCCTTTGATGTTGTTGCGTATGTTCCTAATACCATTATTAAAAAAATTAAACTAATCTTCTTCAATTAAACTTGCCACCCTTTCATTTATTTTAGTTTGTGCATATATTTGTGTTGTAGATATATCACTATGTCCCAAAAGCTTTGAAACTTCTTCAATATTTAGCCCTCTATGGTGCAATATTGTTGCATATGTATGCCTAAGAGAATGTAATTTTGAATACCCTATTTTTCTTAAATTTCTATCAATAACTTGTCTTTTACTTTTGTACCCTCCTGTTCCATCTGCTTTTATTTTTTTCATTGCTTCTATTAAAAAGCTTGGACAAGGAATTTTTCTTTCTTTATTTCCTTTTCCAAGAACTTTTACAAAATCTTTCCCTACTTCTACTGTCTCAATCTCACTTATTCTAAGACCACATACAATCATTAGTAATATCCAAACCCCTTCTCTCTTCCCTTCTTCTAAAAGTTTTTTTCCATGATCCTTTATATCAATAAATTCTTCTTCACTTTTTGCTTTTGGTAATCTGACTTTGCCTCTACCAATCACAATTTTTTGTGTTTCCAAATTTAAGTTTGCATACCCTTCCCTCAAATACCATTTTCCTAACTGCTTAAGAGCTGACACTTTTTTCTTCTTTGTATTTACATCTATTTCTGTTAATGCATTTTCAATAATTTCAAGTTTAAGCTTATAAATACTACAATTATTTCTATCTGCAATTTTTTCCCACCAATTTAATGAATATTTATAGGTTTCTATTGTCTGCTTACTTTTCCCAGAAGATAGAAGCATTTTGTAAAATCCATCAATATTTTTTACCCTACCTTTTTTTTCAATACTTGTATTATCATTTCTCAAATCTTTTTCTTCATTTAAAATTTCTGTGAAAATAACATTAAGTTCTTCCTTGAAATTATCTCTATTTTCTACTTCCTCTATTTCTATTTTTTCTTCCAATATAACTTTTGGTTCTTCTTCAATAATTTTTTCTTTTTCAAAATTATGAGCTTTCTCATATATATTTTCTTTTCCAATAATTTTTCCATTTACAATTTGAATATCATTTTCTTCATCATCCAAATTTTTACCCATTAAATTTTTAAAAAATTTTTTTAATATTTTTCTCACTCTCTCTTTTTTTAATAAATTTATTTAATTTTGTCAGAATATGTATTCTGATAACACTCTTTTAAACCCTTAATAATCATTGAAACTTGCTATTATATATATTAAAAAAAATAAATTTTTCGATTACTTATCATGATAAAACATTTAAAAGATATTTTCAAGACTATTTTTTTATGATATTATCTAGTATAATAGAAATTAATATTCATGGGTTTAAAATCAATTTTAAACGTTTTGTAATACTCTTATGAGGAATAATTCGAAAAAATGATTAAAATGCAAATTTAAAGAGATTAGGAGTTTTTAGAAGGGTTTTTTATATGTATTTTCAATTTTATATTTTAGGAATGTTTTTATTTATTTTATATAATTAATATTTCTTAGAAAATTTTAAAGAAAAACAACGACAAAAAATCATTGAATTTTAGTTGTTTTCTTGTTGTTGTTATTTATATACTATTTATAATACTATTATATACCCTTTTTTGCCTAATAAAATAAGGAGGTACAGAAGATTTTTTGGTCTTTAAAGCATAGTATTTTTAATCTTTAAGTAATAGTATTTTTAATCTTTAGAGCATAGTATTTATGGTTATTAAATAATAGTATTTTTGGTCTTTAAAGCATAGTAAATGAAAAAACTAAAAATTAACCCTTAAGTAATAGTATTTAACGTTGATTTTTTGTGAATATCATTGTATAATTAGACTACTTAACCCTTGAATAATAGTATTTTTAAAATCATTAAGAAATTTATTTGTTAAGGGAACCCTTAAATAATAGTATTTATTAGAAAATTAAGTTGTTAAAGGAGAAATTCGGTCTTTAAGTAATAGTATTTAGGTATTTTTAAAAAAAATAAATTATTGATTTTATTGCTTTATATCAAAAAAATTGGTTTCTAAAGCATAGTATTTTTAAAAAAGAGGGAGGACAATGAGTAAATTTCAAGGAGCAATTGATAGTTATGAAAGAAAAGTTGAAATAATAGAAGAATATCTCCATATTGATGATTCATTAGTGGAATTAGAAAAAAATAAAGATCTTGTGAGAATGGAAATGAATATAGTAGAATTTCCTATTTTTTCACGTAGTAAAACTTTAAAAGTAGACCAAATTAAAAAATATTATTTTTCATCAGATAAACAATCTTTCTTAGAAGTGGTTCCAGCAGTTCAAACAACTATTCCTGGAGAATTGGAAGAGAGAGTTTTTATTTCTTTTTTAAAGATTTTTAGAAATAATGGATATAAACAAACTTTTTATTGTAGAATGAGTGATATTTTTGAAAATATGAAAGTTGAAAATATTAATACAAGAAATTCACTATATGCTAAAATTAGAGCTTCAATTTCAAAATTAGCAACAACAACCTTTAAATTTAAAAATCTATTTTATTCTAGTGAGCTAAATAATATTGACAGCGATTTAATTGTGACTAATATCTTAACATATAGAGTAGTAACATTTAAAGACTCCACAAATGTTGAAAAAGAGTATTTTAATGACAAAAGAATAAAAGAAATATACAAAATAACTTTGTCTCAACATTTCTTTGAAAATATAATAAGAAAAGGTTACTTGACTTTTGATGCTGATGAACTTTTGAATATAAAAGATTCGGTTACCAGATCAATATATACTATGATTACTAAATGGAGAAAAAATAGTCTCTATTTATTAAAACCTGCTTTTTATATTGCTCGTAGAGTTCCTCTTGCATGGGATGGTAGTTCTATTAGAAAAACTGTACTAAAAATTGAAAGAAGCCTAAATGAATTAAAAGAAGCTAATCATATACTTGATTTTAAAATGATAAGAAAAAATAAGTGGGATAAAACAGATTTTGAAATTTATTTTGATGAGTCTCATAATAAAAATAAACAACATGATTTTTATGAAGAAAAAGCCAATTTTGATAAAATGATTCATTTAGTTGAAGATAGACAAAATGAAATTATTGATAGAATAATGGTTTTACCAAATGAACCAAAATTTGAAAGTGTATATGGGATTTTTCCAGAATCAGCTAAGAAGTTAAAATCTTTGCCTTTAATGATTAAAGAAGCTCTAAAAAAATATGATTATAATTATGTAAAATATACAGCAGAGTATACAGCTCTATTTTGCAAAACTTCATATTTAAAATATTTTAAAGAAGCTCTTATAAATAATTGGGCAGAGGAATATATAGTAAAAAAAGAAGCTAAAGAAGAAAAAAAAGTACTAAAATTAGAGAGTACTTCTAGTATTGAAGAAGCTGTTATAGTGGAATCAAAAGAAAAAGAAAATAACTTTAACTGGGAAGAATTTTTAAAACTTCCACAATTAGTTCAAGAAGAGATAACAGCAACAGCTTATGAAGATTATTTATTAGAAGCAGAAACTACAGACAGTAAATTAATAAGAGGTATTTTTGAGAAAACTAAAAAATCGTATATCTTAAAAACTATGGATAAATATAATTCTCAAGAAGGAGAATCAGTAGAAAGTTCAATTAAAAATCTTGAAGTAAAAGAATTTATTGAGGAACCTAAAATTATCCTCCAAAAATCAAATGATAATTCTAATGAAATTGTTGGAGAATATATAAGTATACCAGAATTTATGGTGACAGTAAGCAAAGTTGCAAAAGAAAAAAATATCTCAATTGATTTTGAACATTTAGTACCTATTTTCAAATTATTTGGGGAATATGAGGATAAATTTATAAAAATAACTTATAGCAATTCTACAAAACAGGGAATAATAAGCATAAAGTAAGGATTATTTTTCTTGCTGATAATTTTGTTGAAATTTTTAAAGAAAACAAGTATAATAAATACACAAGAGAAAATATGTCTGATGTTCGATAAGTCATCATACAAAAGAAAGAGCTGGATTGCACTCCAACTCTTTTTTTATTTTTTACATTATGGTATAATGAATTTCTGTGGTTACTTACCCTAGAAAGGGGGTGACTTATCGAAATGTTAAGATATATTTTCTTGTTAGTCCTTTTTATTCTACTGATTGAAAAGGTGTATTAGGTAACCACTTGGGTTAGTCGGTGCAACGACTAGCCCTTTTTTTTGTTTTAGAAAATTAATACTTTAGTATATTTCATAATTTTTGTTTGTAAAATTAAATTTTTAAAAATATTGCAATATTCATAAAATTTTCTTATTCTTTAACTATTAACTATTAACAGTCCCTTACTCCCCTCATCAAAAGGAAAGAAGAATCACTCAGAGCGACTCTTCTTTCCTTTTGCATTATATTCGGGGAGAATATAGTCTTTTATAGGTGATAGGTTTATTTTTTGGTAATAGGGTGTTGTTTTCTTTGTTCTTGTTTTGGCGTTGATAGGGGGGCTTTCTCTTTGTGTGTGGCTAACCTGCTTTTTGGTGCCTCTTATTTTTTAGGCACCTTTATTATTCCATGTTTTCCTTTTTTTCTGGCATATTCTATGGCTTGTGACGTTCCTTTACTTTCTCCGTTCCAGTAGGCTAATACATAGTCACAGTCGTCTATTATTCTTTTATTTCTTATCATTGGGGCTACTTTACTTCCATATAGTTCATAGTTTGGTCTGTATATTTTGCATTCCCACCCCATTTGTTTGGCTGCTTCTTCTGCTCTTTGGTCTACTCCTTTGGCTCCACCACTTATTATGGTTGGTTTTTCATTTGTTATTTTTTGTATGTCTCTTATTATTTTTTCTATGTTTGGTACTATGTCCCTTGACCCTATCACTGCTATTTTCATGGGTTCCCCTCCCTTTATTCTATACTATATTATACCATATGTTATATATTTTGTCTATATATTTATAAGATTTTTCTTATTTTTTTGTTGACTTTTTGCGAGTTTTAGAATATAATTATATTGTAAGGGTGACCTACCACGCACCCGCCATTTTATATAAAGGAGTTGAGTTTTATGAAAATTTATTTAACAAATTTAGGAAAGTATAACGAAGGTTATTTAGTTGGAGAATGGGTACATTTACCTATATCTAGTGAAGATTTAAAGGAAGTTTTTACAAGGATAGGAATTAATGAGGAATATGAAGAGTTTTTTATCACAGATTATGAGTGTGATATTTTTAAAATTCATGAGTATGATAGTATTTCATATTTAAATGAAGTGGCTGAAAAGTTAGAAGGGTTATCAGATTTTGATATTTCAATTATTAGGTATTTTGTAGATTTTGATAGTCTGGAGATTAATGAGGCTATAGAGGTTTTTGAAGAAGGTAATTATTGCTATTATTTTGATGTTGAAGATGAAACAGATTTAGGGTATAGGGTAACCGAAGATTGGGATATCCCAGAATATTTGTCTAGCTATATTGATTATGAAGCCATAGGGCGTGATTATCTTTGTAGTGGTTGGAATATTTATGATGATATTGCAATATGCAAATACTAGGGGCTTTTGCCCCTTTCTAGGAGGGTTTCATTATGAAAATAGCTTTGATACAAGATAAATATAATAGTGAAAAAATTTGGATTATTAAGAAATACAAAAACAGAAATATATATTATAATCAAAAGATAGGTGATAAAGTAGTTTATAATTTTAGCAGGACATCAAAGAAGTTTTTGAAGTCAGTATTTGAGAATAATGAAAAAGCTTTGGAAGTGATAGAAAAATTTTAATGATAAAATAAAAAGTCGGTAAATTCAAAAGAATTTACCGACCAAGTCTACCACGACTTCGCCACTTTAAAAAAGTGAGTAATTAATTTTAGCATAGAAAGGAGAAAAATGCAAAATTTAACAGCAGGAGAAAGTCTTAGAATTTTAATGAAAAGAGAAGGCATAAAGCAAGTAGAACTTGCTGAAAAGCTTGATTTAGATAAAAGAACAGTATCACACACAATAAAGTTATTTGATACTAACAAAGGAACTATAAAAACTTTAGTGGAATATGCAGCAGCTTTGGGATATGAAGTTGAAGTAGGATTTAGAAAGAAGGAAGAAAATGAAAATAACTAAGATAGAATTATCGGATATTCATGAGTATTCAAAATTATGTGATGAATTATTTGGGGATAAAACAAATATAGAAAAACTAGAAAAAGCTATGAAAAAAATAATTTCAAACCCAGATTATACTTTAGTATCAATAAAAAATGAAAATGGTAAAATGATGGGTTCTGTCATGGGGATTTTATGCCAAGACACCATAGGAGAATGTAAAACTTTTGTAGTCCTTGAAAATCTAATAGTAAGTAATAAATATAGAAGAATGGGATTAGGAAGAATTTTAGTTGAGTATATTGAGAATTGGGCAAGAGAAAATGACAGTTATAATATATTTTTTATGTCTTTGGCCAAAAGAAAAGAAGCTCATTTATTTTATGAAAGTTTAGGATATTCTAAAGATATATCAGTAGGATTTAAGAAATATTTATAAATAATGATTTTTTTAGTATGAAATTCTTTAATTTATTTAAAAATAATGGTAATATCTAAATTAGAAAAATTGCAGGAGGAAACTATGAGAATAATCAGTTTTTTAAATTTTAAGGGTGGAGTTGGGAAAACAACATCTACTCATAGTATAGGAGCAGGGCTTTCAAAATTAGGAAAGAAAGTTTTATTAATAGATTTAGACCCACAAGGAACATTAACATTTTTTTCTTTAGATGGAACAGCACTATCTACAAGTAGAGAATTACTTTTTAATGAATTACCTTTAGAAGAGTGCGTAACAAAATGTAGTGAGTTTGATTTAATTGCAAGTAATATTAAACTGGCAATATCTGAACTAGAGCTAAATGCTCATTATGGAAAGGAATTTAGATTAAAGAATGCAATATCAAAAGTAAAGAATCTTTATGATTTTATACTTATAGATTGTCCCCCAAGTTTATCTGTTTTTACTCTTAACGCTTTAACAGCCTCATCAGATTTAATAATTCCTTGTGAATGTGAACTCGCTTCACTAGAAGGATTAGATTTACTTTTGGCAACATTAAAAACACCAATTAGCACATTAAATCCTGATTTAAAGATTTTAGGGATATTACCTACAAAATTAGATGCTCGTAAGAAAATTTCAAAAGAAGCTTATGAAGTGATGAAGGAAGAGCATGAAAGTGTTTTTACTCCTATAAGAGTAAACTCAAAACTAAGTGAACTAGGGCTTAATAAAGTATCTATATTTAAACATGACCCTTCTTCTAATGGAGCAAAAGATTATCTTAAAGTTGCAAAGGAGATAATTAATGATAGAAAATAGGCTAAGAAATAGAAAAAAGTCATCAATACAAGAAACAGCTAATGAGACAATATCTACAATGACAAACCATGAATTGAGGATGTCAATAATAGGCTTTAACTATGATGAATTAAACATAGATTTCCAAGATAAGGAACTTTTAATAACTTTTGAAAAAGAGCTATCTTTTCAAGGAAAACAGTTAGGAAATATTTCTTATATTGTTGGAGAAAATTTATATAAAGCTAAACAAATTTTTAAAAAATATGCTGATAGAAATTTAGAAAGTGATCCTCAAACCTTTGTAAATTGGTATACAAAATTAGGACTTACTAAAGATCAAACTTATTTGTTTTTAGGAAGATATAATCTTGCTACAAGTTTTCCTGAATATAAAGATAGAATTATATCTTTATCAGATAGAACTATAAAGGAAGCAATCAATAAAAAAACTCCAGATGAACTTAAAAGAAAAGTTTTAGAAGGACAACTTTCTACAGGAAAAGAAATAAAAGAAGCAAGAGCACTTTTGGTAAATCAAATTTCGAGCATGCTCGAAATTTCAGAAGCAGAAATTATTGAGACTTTAGAGGATAGAAATAAAAGAATTGCAAAAGAGATAAAACTTTTAAGACAAGAAGCTAGAGAATTGAGAAAAAGAGCGAATGAATTGGAAGCTAAAGCAGATGAACTTGAGAAAACATTATAATAAGTAATTTAAATCCTAGAATTAAATTTCTGGGATTTTTATTTTGTTAATTTTTTTTAATTATAGAATAAAAAAATCTTGGTTTTTTTTGGTTGAGTAGGTATACTTGTATTAAATGTTTTGTAGAATTTAACATTATGGGGGAAATTCTTATGAATTTTAAATTTTTGGATAATAAAACAAGTGGAATTATTGGAGACACCTTAAAAGAAGAATTAGGAAAAGGGACAAAGTTATCAGTAATTTCAGCATACTTTACAATACACGCATATAATCAATTAAAAGATGAACTGAAAAAAG
>RRZU011413831.1_pt1 | contig 12661 bp, 8 predicted proteins | sample 2165561 | NCBI WGS metagenome assembly RRZU01 (sample SAMN10456909, study PRJNA506462) | wastewater metagenome | isolation source: wastewater sludge | place: USA: Moscow, Idaho | reverse complement strand
GGGGAACCTGGTGTAGCGACGGAAAAGATCAAGCCGGCAGACGGTATCGTAGACGAACTTCTCGAACATATCTTCAAGGATAAAGACTATGCCGGCAAGGAAGTCGCGCTGATGGTCAACGGTTCCGGTGCTACTCCGGAAATGGAACTTCTGATCCTGTCCAACCATGCCCATAAGGTTCTGGCAGACAAGGGAATCAAAATCTACAAGACGCTGCTGGGCAACTTTATGACATCTATCGACCAGGCGGGCGCGTCTCTGTCGCTGCTCGAACTCGACGACGAACTCAAGGCTCTTCTCGACGCTCCGGCCGATACTCCGGCAATGACAGTCGTCTGATCAGAGCACCGCGATACGGCAGATACGGTAAAAGAAGCATAACGGGACGGCGAAACGATGCCGTATAACACCGGGCTATGTTAAAATGATGGCAGGCAGATTTTCTGCCTGCCATTTTTAAGGAGCAGAGCTTATGAGTATGACAAAAGATCAGATTCTCGTTTTTGTGGACAATTTCGCAGATAAAATGCATGAACATAAGCAGGAACTGACGGAATTTGACCAGCACATCGGGGACGGTGACCACGGAATCAATATGGACCGCGGAATGTCGGCCGTTGAAGAAAAAAAGCCGGGCTTTGAAGACAAAAGCATTGCCGATATTCTCAAGGCAGTCGGCATGACGCTCGTTTCGACTGTAGGCGGCGCGTCGGGTCCGCTGTACGGGACGGCGTTTATGAAGGCCGGCGGAGCAGTTAAGGGAGCGGAAGAACTGACCGAACAGCAGATCGCCGATATTTTCGACGCGATGATCGGCGGAATCCAGCTCAGAGGCAAGGCGGTCGAAGGCGAAAAGACGATGCTCGATGCCATCATGCCTGCCAGAGACGCTTATAAAGCCGCGATCGAAGCGGGCGACGATATCGCAGCCGCGCTGAAAAAAGCGGATGAAGCCGCATGGAACGGCGTGGATTATACAAAGACCATCAAGGCGACTAAAGGCCGCGCAAGCTATCTCGGCGAACGAAGCATCGGTTTTCAGGATCCGGGCGCAACATCCGTTTCCTATATGATCGACGCGATGACGGAAGCTGCCGGCGGTGCGCCGGGGGAGTCTGAAGCCGCTGATACGGTCGGCCTGGTCATCGTATCCCATAGTCCCAAAATCGCGCAGGGTGTCGTAGATCTGGCGCTTGAAATGGCGCCTGATGCCCGAATTGCAGCGACCGGAGGACTGCCCGACGGCAGTATCGGGACTGATCTCGGGTCGATCCGGGAAGCGATCGACGCGGTGATGGGACCGGCGGGCGTCATTATGCTGGTGGATCTCGGGTCCGCGGTGATGTCGTCGGAGATGGCGATCGAACTTTCCGACTATCCCGAGCTTATCAAAATCGTAGACGCACCGCTTGTCGAAGGCGCGCTGTTTGCAGCAGTCGAAGCTTCAGTCGGAAGCGATATTAAGCGTATCAGCGAGGTTCTGGCCAGATCGAAGACAGAACCCAAGTTCTGATTCTTCATTCCTGTAACGACATTATTTTCGATATAAAGAATAGAGCTCATCGAAAGCTGATCAAAGGATTCCCGATGTCAATCAGGCCCGCCGTAACAGGCGGGTTTTTTTTTCGCCGTTCTGACAATATCCTGAGGCGTTTAGAAATTTTACCTGTGATCATCCGGGTACCGGTTATGGAAAAAGGAATGCAGCGTAAAATGCGGGAGATGGTATAATAATACATCGTATCCGGTACTGCAGTGTGCGGTACCGGATACGGAATATGAACAGGCAGTATATTTCAGGCCGCCTGCGCGGCCTGTGGAAAGAACGATTATGAGCAAATTCACCCATCTTCACGTCCATAGTGAATATTCACTCCTTGACGGCTTCAGCAGGATCCCGGATCTTGTCTCGGCAGCCAGGGAACAGGGAGCGGACGCTCTCGCTCTGACCGATCACGGCGTTATGTTCGGTGCGGTGGATTTTTACCGCGAATGCGAGAAGCAGGGAATCACGCCGATTATCGGATCGGAAGTTTATGTATCGCCGGGCGATATGACAGACAGGAACCCGGCTCAGAAAAGAGCCGCACATCTGATCCTCCTCGCTGAAAACAACGAGGGTTACAAAAATCTGATGAAAATCGTATCCGCCGGTTACGTTGACGGATTTTATTATAAACCCAGGGTCGATCACGCGCTGCTGAGAAAGTACAGCGACGGCCTTATCGCGCTGTCAGCTTGTCTTGCGGGCGAGATCCCCCAGGCGGTGATTTCAGGAGATCAGGCGGGCGCTGAAAAACTGGCCCTCGAGTATCAGGATATCTTCGGAGAGGGAAATTTTTTCCTCGAAATTCAGGATCACCGGATACAGGAGGAAGCTGCGGTCCGGGAAGGACTGAGGAAGATTTCCGAACGGACGGGAATCGGACTGGTCGCGACGAACGACTCCCATTATGTCAGACGCGAAGACGCGGCCGCCCACGATGTGCTTGTCTGTATTCAGACAGGCGCGCGTGTCGACGACGAGGACAGACTTCGTTATACGGGGGATTTCAGTCTGCGTTCTCCGGAGGAAATGATCCGTGAATTCGTCGATTATCCGGGTGCCGTCGAAAATACGATGCTTATCGCGGACAGGTGTCACGTAACGCTTGAAGAAGGCGTCAATCATATGCCTGAATACGAAATTCCGGTCGGCTACAGCGATTCCGGAGAGTATCTGGAATCGCTGTGCAGGGAAGGACTTGCAAGGCGGTACGACGAGATCACGCCCGAAATCGAAGCCCGTCTTGACCACGAGCTCAAGACGATCGGGGATATGGGCTTTAACAATTATTTCCTCGTTGTCTGGGATTTCATCCATTTTGCGAAGACAAACGGAATTAAGGTAGGACCTGGCAGAGGATCTGCGGCGGGCTCGCTTGTGGCGTATTCCCTCGATATCACGACCCTCGATCCGCTCAAATATAATCTGCTCTTCGAGCGTTTCCTGAACCCGGAGCGTTATACGATGCCCGATATCGACTGCGATTTCTGCTACGAACGCCGTCAGGAAGTCATCGACTACGTTACGCATAAATATGGCGACGACCATGTCTCCCAGATCATCACCTTCGGGACGATGGCTGCGAGGGGCTCGATCCGCGACGTATCGCGGGCGCTGGATATTGACTATAATACGGCGGACCGGCTTGCAAAAGAGATTCCGATGCATCCGGGACAGAACGTGACCATCGACCAGGCGCTCGAGGAAAACAAGGAGCTCAAGGCGATCGCGGAAGGGGATCCCCAGGTTGCGAAGATCCTCAGCTATGCGAGAGCCGTCGAAGGGATGGCGCGTCACGCGAGCACCCACGCCGCGGGCGTCGTAATCAGCGACAAGCCGCTTACCGAATACGTTCCGCTGTACCGGACCGGCGACTCGATTACGACCCAGTATACGATGGGACTGCTGGAATCCCAGGGGCTCATCAAAATGGACTTCCTCGGACTGCGGACGCTTACGGTCATCCGCGACGCCGTGGATAATATCAGAAAGAGCACGGGCAGAGAAGTCGATATCGACGCGATCGATATGACAGATCCTCATATTTATGAAATTATCGCAGAGGGCGACTGCGGCGGGATATTCCAGCTCGAATCCTCCGGGATCACCTCGTTTATGAAGGAGCTTCAGCCGGAAAACTTCGAAGATATCATCGCGGGGATCTCGCTGTACCGTCCGGGGCCGATGGATCAGATCCCGAAATATATCCGGAATAAAAAGAATCCGGAACAGATCCGGTATCTCCATGAATCCTTAAAACCGATTCTCGGGGTTACATACGGATGTATGGTCTATCAGGAACAGGTCATGCAGATATTCCGTGATCTGGCGGGCTTTTCGATGGGACGCTCCGACCTCGTGCGCAGGGCGATGTCGAAGAAAAAATCGGACGTCATGGAGCACGAGGGCGAGGTCTTCATTTATGGAGAGAAAAACGCGGACGGCGCAGCGGTAATCGACGGCTGCATTGCCCGCGGTATTCCCGAAGCAACTGCCAGGAAAATCTGGGACGAAATGAAGGATTTCGCGAAGTACGCCTTCAATAAATCGCATGCGGCCGCCTACGCGGTCGTCGCGGTCCAGACGGCCTGGCTTAAGTATTATTATCCGAAAGAGTTCATGGCGGCGCTGATGAGCTCTGTCATGGATCAGGAAAAGAAGATCGCCCGCTATATCGACGAATGTACGAGAAAGGGCATCAAGGTTCTGCCGCCGGATGTGAACCGGTCGGAAGCCCGGTTCACGGTTTCCGACGGCGCGGTTCTGTTCGGTCTCGGCGCAGTAAAAGGCGTGGGTCAGGGGATGATCGACGAGATCGTTAAAGCCCGTGAGGAACACGGTCCCTTTGTCCGATTCACCGATTTCTGCGAAAATGTAGAGGGACAGGGGCTGAACAAACGGTGCATCCTGAATCTGATCAAATGCGGAGGCTTCGATTATACCGGCGTTCCCCGCGAACGGCTGCTGGCCGGGGCGGAGAGCATCCTGAACGAAGCTCAGCGAAAGAAGAAGGATAATCTGTCCGGACAGATGAATCTGCTCGATCTGGCAGGCGCCGGGCAGAGCGAACAGCTTCGAGAAGAAAGCTTTCCGAACGTTCCGCCTGCTTCCGAAGACACGATTCTCGCAATGGAAAAGGAAGTGACCGGCATTTATATTTCCGGTCATCCGCTTAATAAATACAGAGATATTTTGAAAAGAGCCGCAGATTTCGATTTTTCGCTGTGCGATTCGTATGAGGAGCTCAGCGCGAAGGTCAGAGATCAGAGTCAGGTGACGGTCGGAGGCCTTGTCAAGTCGACGCGTTCCCAGCTGACGAGAAACAAGGATCTGATGGCTTTCGCAAGGCTCGAGGATATTTATGGCGGGATCGATCTTGTCATCTTCCCGAAATATTATGAAAAGTTCAGACGGATGCTTAAAGAGGACACGCCGGTTATCGTAAAGGGCAAGATCTGCTACGATGAAGAAATGAGCGTGTCGGTATGCGTCGAACGGATGAAGACCCTCGACGATCTGAAGCTGCAGGCGGAAGGTCGCAGGAAACGACGTGAAGGGGAAAATATGGTGCATGAAGACGAAAAGTCGGACTACACCCACGCGGGAAGTGGAACGATGGTGCTTCATTTTGCAGATTTAACGCAAAAAACTCTCCTTGAACCAATAAAAAAAATTCTGGCTAGTTTTCCGGGGGAAAGCCCTGTGATATTATATTTTGAGAAAGAGAATAAACGCTTCCGGGCTTCCGAGAAGCTGAGCGTCTCTATTGACAATGAATTAATACACAGCCTGGAAGCATATCTGGGAAAAAAAAGTGTGGAGGTAATATAAATGGGAGACAGAAAACGTATCGGGATTCTTACCAGCGGCGGTGATGCCCCGGGAATGAACGCTGCCATCAGAGCTTCGGTAAGGGCCGCGCTCGATATTGGTTATGAAGTCTACGGAATTAACCGCGGGTATGCCGGTCTCCTCGACAAGGACTTCCAGCCCATGAATTCAAACATGGTTGCGGAGATCCTCGGAAGCGGCGGCACGATTCTCCGCACGTCCAGAAGCGAATTCTTCCCGACATCCGCCGGCCTGAAGCGTGCGACGGAAATTCTCGAAGAGTATCATATCGACACGCTCATCGTCATCGGCGGGGACGGGTCTCTGACAGGTGCTCTGATGCTTTCCAGACTCGGCGTTAAAGTCGTCGGGATGCCGGGAACCATCGACAACGACTTCGGTGCGTCCGATTATACCATCGGCTTCGATACGGCGGTTTCAACCGCAATCGATGCGATCAGCAAGATCCGCGATACCACATTCTCGCACAATCGGATCAACATCGTTCAGGTTATGGGCCGTTCGTGCGGCGATATCGCGCTCTACGCCGGTTTCTCAAGCGCAGCGGAAGCTCTGATCATTCCGGAAAAAGAAAACAATCTCGAAGAAATCTGCAACGAGCTGCTTCACGGCAGAGACCGCGGACATCTCCACAGTATCGTCATGCTCGCGGAAGGCTGCGGCTCCTACAGAGATTATCTGAAACGTTTCGAAGAACTCACACAGGTTACGACAAAGGGAACCAACCTCGGGTACATCCAGAGAGGCGGCTCTCCGACACATTTCGACCGCAACCTTGCCAGCTATATGGGCTACAAGGCGGTCGAAGCCATCAAGAACGACCAGATCAACACGGTCATTGTACAGCAGAAGGGCGAATATATCGCGATGCCTATCGAAGAAGCACTCGCGGCCCCGAAAGTCTTCAACGAAGAAATGTATCAGATCATGAAAATTCTGGCAAAATAAGCTCAGACATAAAGATACGCTCGGCGTATCTTTTTTCATGTAGTGGGAATATATTAAAACAGCGGTTTAAGCGGCTCGAGCCGCTTTGTAACGGAAACGCCTCCGGCATTTTCGTGAATAATACATACTGGGGATACGAATGAAAAGAACTAAAATTGTCTGTACGCTGGGACCTGCCAGCAGCGATCTGAAGACGATCAAAAATATGATCGACGAAGGAATGAATGTCGCACGCTTAAACTTCTCTCACGGCGATCATGCGGAGCATAAAGACCGGATCGATCTCGTCAAGCAGGCGCGTCGTGAACTGAATGTTCCGATCGCGATTATGCTCGACACGAAGGGACCGGAAATCCGTACGGGACTGCTCAAGGACGGACAGAAGGTAGAACTTAAAAAAGGCCAGGAATTCACGCTTACGACAGATGATATCGTCGGTGACAATACGATCATCGCCGTATCGCATGACAAGCTGCCGCAGGATATCAGCGTCGGCGACATTATTCTCATCGACGACGGACTGATCGGACTCGGGGTCGACAGCATTACCGGAAATGAAATTCACTGCGTTGTCACAAACGGCGGCGTACTGGGCGAACGCAAGAGCATTAACGTACCGAACGTATCGATCTCGCTGCCCGGTCTGACAGAAAAAGACGAATCCGACCTTCTGTTCGGGATTGAACAGGGGATCGACTTTGTCGCGGCTTCATTCATCAGAAAATCACAGGACGTTATCGCAATTCGTCATATTCTCGACAACAACGGCGGCGCAGGAATCAAGATCATCTCGAAGATCGAATCCCGCGAAGGCGTAGACAATATCGACCGCATCATCGACGTATCTGACGGCATCATGGTCGCCCGCGGCGACCTCGGCGTCGAAGTTCCGGCGGAAGAAGTCCCGCTCATTCAGAAGGATATCATTCATAAGTGCAACAGGCTCGGAAAGCCTGTCATCACTGCGACGCAGATGCTCGACTCGATGATCCGCAATCCGCGTCCGACCCGTGCGGAAGTCGCCGACGTTGCGAACGCCGTATTCGACGGTACAGATGCCGTTATGCTCTCGGGCGAATCCGCTGCAGGCGAATATCCGGCGCTGACCGTGCATACGATGGCCAATATCGTAAGCGTTGCGGAAGTTTCCGACGAATTTAAGCTCAGAAAGCGTCTGCGCCAGCATACCCATACTGTAACGAACGCGGTCTGCGAAGCGACAGTCGATATTTCCGCCAATCTCGAAACGAAGGCGATTATCGCGGCTACATCAAGCGGCAACACGGCCCGTGCGCTGTCAAAGTTCCGCCCCGATGCGGTCATTCTCGCGACATCCTACAAGATCCAGACCATCCGTCAGCTGTGCCTGTCCTGGGGCGTTTACGGCCTGTATGTCGTCGAAATGAGCGATTCCGATACTCTCGTGTCCGAATCAGTCAAGACTGCCGTAACGGCGGGCTGGCTCCATGCGGGCGAACGTATCGTCATCGCTGCCGGCATTCCGGTAGGCGGAACGAGCGTCACGAACATGATCCGGGTACATACGGTAGGCGACGCGATTATCAAGGGCGTCGGAACAGGCAAGAGCGCCAATCTGAACGGCATCGCCCGTCTCGTTCGTGAAGGCAAGACTGCGAATTTCCACGAAGGCGATATCCTCGTCGTCCCGAAGCTGACGGCTGAAAACGCGTATCTCGCGGAAGAAGCGGCAGCGGTTATTACTGAACTCGACGCGGAAGCCAGCAAGAGCTATATCGTCGATCTGACCGATATTCCGATCATCGTAAGCGCGGCGGGTGTCCTCGACGCGATCCATGACGGCGCGCTGATCCGTCTCGATTCGAGCACCGGGATGATTCACCAGGGCAACGCACGCGAATAATCAGGTTTCCTGAAATTTTCGGTAAATTGTCTGAAATTTAGTTCTTGACAGATTTTCCGAACATGTTAAACTGTTAATCAAGCAATATAACTGAATACACCCTTTAAACCTATGAGGTGAAGATAACGGCAGAACGTGCACGTACAGAGAGACCGGGATGATGAGAACCGGACCGAACGCAGGCTGTCAAATGGATCACCGAGGGCGCAGTGAACGGGAATTTCCCTATTATTCTGCGACGCGGCTTCAGCGTTAACGAAGAGGCAGTTGATAGACTGCTGCAGAGTGCACGTATCGGCGTGAAAAAAGGTGGCAACGCGGGTTTTACCTCTCCGGATATTACTGAGATCACAGCTCGTCCTTTATTAATCAATAAAGGGCGGGCTTTTTTATTGCGTAAATCCAGAAATCAGAAGGAGAACAGATGAAAACCCTATTCGATCAGGAAAAAACACGACTTCTCGCACAGGGACATAAGATGGTCCCCGTTATCTTAGAAACACAGATTCCTCAATATACGCCGTCGGAAGCCGCGATGAGGCTCGGAACAAGTCAGAAGATATTCCTGCTTGAATCGGCGGACTGCGGCAACGACAGCGGACGCTTCTCTTATCTGGGCATCGAACCGGAAATGACGCTGAGAATTCTCGACGGCAGCGCGGTTCTGACAACTGCGAAGGGCGAACGCACTGAAGAATGCGCAGATCCGGCAGCGCTGATCGACCGGATCCTTACTGAAAACGCGACGCCGGATATTCCAGGCCTGCCGCCCTTCACCGGCGGATTTGCAGGCGCCTTCGCTTATGACTTCTACAAATACACGGAAACGACGCTTCAGATGAACAATCCGAATCCGGACAGCCTCAACGACGCGGACCTGATGTTCTTCAGAACGATCGCGGCGTTCGATCATCAGATGGAAAAGCTTTATCTGATCACAAATATTCCCGCCCGGACGGAAGAAGCGGATTACCTCGAAGCGGTCGCCAGGCTTTCCGAATTCGCGCTGCTCCTCGATCATTCCCAGACTGAGGAGATCCCGAAGACGATCACCGGCGAAATAGACAACGGAGCGGATATCGAAGCCTACGGACAGAAAGTCGAAAAGGCAAAAGAGTACATCCGCGCAGGCGATATCTTCCAGGTCGTTCCGTCAAACAGGATCCGGATCGAAGCCGGATCGGGATGCTCGCTGTTTCCGGTTTATGAGCGGCTCAGAGCGGAAAATCCGTCGCCGTACATGTACTACCTGAATTTCGGAGATTTCGAAGCGGCAGGCTCTTCGCCTGAAACGCTGATCCGAAAGACAGGAACCTGTCTCCTGACCGTTCCGATCGCAGGAACGAGACCTAGAGGCGCGGATGAAGAGACAGACAGAAAGCTTCAGAACGATCTTCTCTCAGACCCGAAGGAGCTGGCAGAACACAACATGCTCGTGGATCTTGCGAGAAACGATATCGGAAGAATCGCGAAGACCGGAAGTGTCTCAGTTAAAGATTATCTTCATATCAGAAGATTCAAACGGGTCATGCACCTGTGTACGACGGTAACCGGAACGATTAAACCGGAGCTTACGGCGATGAGAGCGCTCTGCTCGATGCTTCCAGCAGGAACGTTGTCGGGCGCTCCGAAGATACGGGCCTGCGAGATTATCGAAGAGCTGGAAACCGAAAAGCGCGGCCTTTACGGCGGATGCGCAGGCTATATCGGTACCAACGGCAACGCGGACCTGTGCATCGCGATCCGGACGGCTTTCAGGAAAGACCGTTCGATAATCGTACAGTCCGGCGGCGGCGTCGTAGCCGACAGCGATCCGGATTCGGAATATATGGAGACGAGACATAAGGCGGGCGCCGTTCTCGAAGCGCTGGAGGAAGCGGTATGATCGCAGTAATCGACAATTACGACAGCTTTACATACAACCTGGTCCAGATACTCGGAGAGTGCGGAGCGGACATCAGAGTTTTCAGAAACGACGCGGTAACGCCGGACGAACTAAAGACGTTAGAGCCTGACGGAATCGTAATATCACCGGGACCGGGACGTCCGGAAAATGCCGGCTGTTCCGAAGCGGTTGTAACAGAGTTCGCGGGTCTGTGCCCGATTCTCGGTGTATGTCTCGGACATCAGGCGATAAACGAAGCTTTCGGCGGACGCACCGTTCATGCACAGATTCTGATGCATGGAAAAGCCGGAGACATCGAGCGTGAAGATTCGCCTCTGTTCAAAGGGCTTCCGGAGAAGATCCGGGGAGCGCGGTACCACTCGCTGGCAGCGGACAGAGAAGCTTTTCCCGAATGCCTGAGGATTACGGCCCGGGATCACGGAGAGATCATGGCTCTCGAACATAAATCGCTTCAGGTATACGGACTGCAGTTTCATCCGGAATCAATCCTGACCCCGGACGGGCGCGTTATCCTCGATAATTTTGTAAAAATAACTGAAAGCGCAGCAAATAACAATTTCGACCGCACGACGGGAACTGCCGGCGCGGCATAATACGGAGATCAATAATATGGAACAGAAAATCGTAACGGGAATCAAAACACTTATCGCAGGCAAAGATCTGACACCGGAAACCGCGCCGGACTCCTTTTCTGAAATTATGAACGGCACCGCGACGGAAGCTCAGACAGCCGCGTTTCTGACAGCTCTGTCTATCAAGGGAGAAACGCCTTCCGAAATCGCCGCCTGCGCCGACGTGATGCGCAGCTGTGCGGAGCCGGTCCAGACCGAAGAAGAAACCCTCGAAATTGTCGGGACAGGCGGAGACAAGACCGGTACGTTTAATATTTCGACGGCCAGCGCGATTGTCTGCGCCGCAGCCGGCGTTAAAACCGCGAAGCACGGAAACCGCAGCGTCTCCTCGAGATCCGGCGCGGCGGACTGCCTCGAAGCGCTGGGGTACGATATCACGCTCGAAGCGAACGAAAGCGCCCAGATGCTTGACAGAACAGGCTTCTGCTTTATGTTTGCACCGGTTTACCATAAAGCGATGAAGAATGCGGCTCCAGTCAGAAAACAGCTTGCGGTTCCGACAGTCTTCAATATCTTAGGCCCCCTCGCCAACCCGGCGTGTGCGACTCGTCAGCTGCTCGGCGTTTATTCCGATGAGCTTATCGATCCGATGGCGGAAACCCTCGATCGTCTGGGCGTTCGTAAAGGACTCGTCGTCCACAGCCGGGAAGGCCTTGATGAAATCTCAAACACCGGATCCACCAGCTGCTGTCTGACAGAAAACGGGAAACGGACTCATTTTAAAATCAAGCCTGAGGATTTCGGATATAAACGGGCGGCCCTTGAAGAAATACAGGGACAGGACGCGCAGGAAAACGCACAGATCATCCGTGATATCTTCGCAGGAAAACAGGGCCCGTGCCGCGACATCGTGTGCATGAATGCGGGTGCCGCGCTGATGCTCGCAGGGAACTGTGCAACAATCGCCGACGGCGTCAGAAAAGCGGAAATCATCATCGATTCGGGCCTTGCGGCACGCAAGCTCGACGAAATCATGACGACATCTCAGGAACTGGGAACGAAAGCTTCGCAGAACGGGAGCGTAGGGGCATGAATATCTTAAGACAGCTGGCGGACGAAGCTGAAGTTCGTGTGGAAAATAAACGAAAAGAAGTATCTGACGAAGAAATCCGGCATCAGGCACTGCTGAAATCGCTGGAACGCAGAAGAGAGGGACGGGGCTGGAACTTTGAAAAGACCCTGGCAGGCCCGGGAATCAGCGTGATCGCGGAACTGAAAAAAGCTTCTCCGAGCAAAGGGATGATCTGTGAGGATTTCGATTATCTTGGAATCCTCGGTCAGTATGAACAGGCCGGCGCTTCCTGCATCAGCTGTCTGACAGAACCCGCGCATTTCCTCGGAAGCACGGAAATCCTCCGGGATGTCTGCAGCAATACGAAGCTTCCGGTACTGTGCAAAGATTTTACGGTGGACGAATATCAGATTTACGAAGCCTGTGCCGGCGGTGCAAGCGCGGTACTCCTTATCGCGGCTCTGCTCAGCGAAAAACAGATCAGCTCAATGCTCGAAACGGCCGATTCGCTGGCGATGAGCGCGCTTGTCGAAACTCACAGCGCGGAAGAAATCGAAAAGGCTGTTAATGCGGGAGCGCGGGTAATCGGGATCAACAACCGGGACCTGAGGAGCTTTACGGTGGATCTTTCGAACAGTATCAGGCTGTCGGCAGCCCTTCCCCGGGGCGCCGTATTCGTATCGGAATCCGGTATAAAAACGCCGGAGGATGTGGGCAGACTCGCAGACGCGGGTGCGGATGCAGTTCTGATCGGTGAAACGCTGATGACCAGCGACAATATCCAGGCGGCGATGGAAGAGCTGCTCGGAAGTCCGGTGGAGCAGGCTGTTTGAACGGGCGAAGAGACCGGAAAACGGTCGCCAGGATTCTGGAAAACAAAAAG
>RRZU010653602.1_pt1 | contig 12663 bp, 13 predicted proteins | sample 2165561 | NCBI WGS metagenome assembly RRZU01 (sample SAMN10456909, study PRJNA506462) | wastewater metagenome | isolation source: wastewater sludge | place: USA: Moscow, Idaho | reverse complement strand
CGCACCGAGCACCTTCTCGACGGCGGCCTGCAGGGAGTCGAGAGGGCTGCTCATCGGGCAATCGTGTTTTCGCGCCGGATCTTGGCCTGCAGTTGGAGGATGCCGTAGAGCAGCGCCTCGGCCGTCGGCGGGCAGCCCGGCACGTAGACGTCCACCGGTACGATGCGGTCGCAGCCGCGCACGACCGAGTAGTTGTAGTGGTAGTAACCGCCGCCGTTGGCGCAGGAGCCCATCGAGAGCACCCAGCGCGGCTCGGCCATCTGGTCGTAGACCTTGCGCAGCGCCGGCGCCATCTTGTTGCACAGCGTGCCGGCGACGATCATCAGGTCGCTCTGGCGCGGACTGGGCCGGAACAGCATGCCGAAACGGTCGATGTCGTAGCGGGACGCACCCGCATGCATCATCTCGACGGCGCAGCACGCCAGACCGAAAGTCATCGGCCAGAGGGAACCAGTCTTCGACCAGTTGATCAGAGCATCGACACTCGTCGTGACGAAGCCTTCTTTCAAAACGCCTTCAATGCCCATCGTGTTCTTCCGTGGCTCTTGCGGTGATCGATCGATTGTCGTACCGGGAGAAAACTCACTCCCAGTCGAGGGCGCCCTTCTTCCATTCGTAGACAAACCCGACGACCAGGATGCCCAGGAAGATCATCATCGCCCAGAAGCCTGTCGCGCCGATTTCACGCAGCGACACCGCCCAGGGGAACAGGAAGGCGATCTCGAGATCGAACAGGATGAAGAGGATCGCGACGAGGTAGTAGCGCACATCGAACTTCATGCGCGCATCCTCGAAGGCCTCGAAGCCGCACTCGTAGGGAGAGTTCTTGGCCGGGTCGGGGCGATGCGGGCCGAGCAGCGCACCGAGGATCTGAGGGGCAACGCCGACACCGATGCCGACGAGGATGAACAGAATGACGGGGAGATATTGTTCCAGGTTCATGTCGGTCGGCTCGGCAGATCCTCGTGCGGCAAAAATAAAGCGCGCTGTCATGGAAGACACCGGAGTGTCCTACCGAATGCTCAGCGCGCCCACCTGTTCCCTGTGCCTTGCCAGGGCGCCGGATCGATTGCCGCATGAGGAATCGATCCACGTGTCACTTGATTCATGGTGCCGTCGGCGAGACTCGAACTCGCACAGCTTTCGCCACTACCCCCTCAAGATAGCGTGTCTACCAATTTCACCACGACGGCATCGGGTTGTTGATCGCTCTTCACGATCCTGCCGGAAGATCCATCAAGAAGATGCTGGATTATTCGGCAGTTGCTGCGGCTGATTTGCTTGAGGTTTGCTCTTCAGCACAGACATGAATTCTAGCGTGGCTCAGGGTTTATCTCAAGCCCCTGCCACTCTTGCCGTGACGATCTCGAGAGTGTGTATCGAATTCACCACTTCGATGAATCCAGCCACCGCCCCCGAGAACGCACAGGGCACGGCTCAGCGCGAGGCCGGGACGGAGGCAGCCGGAGCGACCAGGCCCGGGATCTGTGCCGCGGCCGGAGCAGCGGAGGCCGGCGCACTGGCCGCCACCGGCGCGGCGGCACGGTCCAGAATGCTGCTGCCGGAGTCTTGCGGACGCAGGTTGCCGAAGTAGGCCAGCGCCAGAGTGCACAGGAAGAACACCGTGGCGGCAATCGCGGTCGAGCGCGACAGGAAGTTGGCACTGCCGGTCGCGCCGAACAGGCTGCCCGAGGCGCCACCGCCGAAGGAGGCGCCCATGTCGGCACCCTTGCCCTGCTGGACCAGCACCAGCCCGATCATCGCCACCGCTGCCGCCATCTGCAGCAGCAGCACGATATTCATCATCACTTGCATCGAGAAGACTCCGAGAAAGACCGCTGAAGCGCGCCCCGTGCGCGGCTATCAGCCTGCGGCCCGCGCGATGGCGACGAAATCCGCCGCCTTCAGCGCTGCACCGCCGATCAGGCCGCCATCGATGTCGGCCTGGGAAAAAAGGATCGCGGCATTGTCAGGCTTGACGCTGCCGCCGTAGAGCAGCTTCATGTCCGCCGCCCGCGCGGTGGCCGCAGCCAGCTGCGCGCGCAGCACCGCATGGACCGCCTGCGCCTGCTCGGGCGAGGCGGTGCGGCCGGTGCCGATCGCCCAGACCGGCTCGTAGGCAACCACGATCTCGCCGATGCACTGGCCCAGCGTGTGGATCACCGCCGAGAGCTGGCGCTTGACGACCGCTTCGGTTTCGCCGGCCTCGCGCTGTGCCAGCGTCTCGCCGACGCAGACGATCGGGGTCAGGCCCTTGGACAGGGCCGCCTGGGCCTTGTCGGCGACCTGCTGGTCGGTCTCGCCGTGGTAGGCGCGACGCTCCGAGTGGCCGACGATCGCGAAGCGGCAGCCGAACTCCTGCAGCATCGCCGCCGAGACCTCGCCGGTGTAGGCGCCCTGCGCGTGCGCCGAGACATCCTGCGCGCCCCAGGCCACGCCGCTGTTGGCCAGCGTCACCGCGACCTCGGACAGGTAGGGGAACGGCGCGCAGACCGCCACATCGGCCGCCGCGAACGGACGCGCAGCCAGGATGCCCTGCAGCAGTTCGGCGTTGGCGGCATGGCTGCCATGCATCTTCCAGTTGCCCACCACCAGTTTGCGACGTGTCGTCATCTTCAGTCCCTATCGATATCGAGTTGAGAAATCCGGAATGCGTCAGGCCGGGAGCGTGTCCCAGCGCAGCACGATCTTGCCGACATGCTGGTTCGACTCCATCAGCGCATGGGCAGCGGCGGCCTCGGCCGCCGGCATCACCGCATGAATGACCGGGTGGATGCGGCGCGAGGCCAGCAGCGGCCAGACCTGCTGGCGCAGCGCCGCGGCGATCTCGCCCTTGAAGGCGACCGAGCGCGGACGCAGCGTGGAGCCGGTCACCGTCAGCCGACGGCGCAGCACCAGGCCCGCGTCGAGCTGTGCCTTCGTGCCGCCCTGCACCGCGATGATGACCAGGCGACCGTCCTCGGCCAGGCAGGCGACCTCGCGCGCGACATAGTCGCCCGCGACCATGTCGAGAATGACGTCGACGCCGCGGCCACCCGTCAGGCGCAGCGCCTCGGCCTGGAAATCGGCCGTGCGGTAGTTGATCGCATGGTCGGCGCCCAGCGCGAGGCAGGCCTGGCACTTGTCGTCGCTGCCAGCGGTGGCGATGACCGTGGCCCCGAAGGCCTTGGCCAGCTGGATCGCGGTCACGCCGATGCCGCTGGTTCCGCCCTGGACCAGGAAGGTCTCGCCGGGCTGCAGCGCGCCGCGCATGAAGACGTTCGACCAGACGGTGAAGAAGGTCTCCGGCAGGCTGGCCGCCTCCAGATCGGACAGGCCGTCCGGCACCGGCAGGCACTGCACTGCCGGCGTCACGCACAGCTCGGCATAGCCGCCGCCCGGCGTCAGCGCGCACACGCGCTGGCCGATCGACAGGCCGGCCGCGGCCATCGCGGCGGCATCGCCGTCCACGATCATGCCCGCCACCTCCAGACCCGGCAGGTCGGAGGCACCCGGCGGCGGCGGATACAGCCCCTTGCGCTGCAGCACGTCCGGCCGGTTGACGCCGCTGGCGGCCACGCGGATCAGCACCTCGCCCGCACCCGGCACCGGGTCGGGGCGCGTGCCCTGAACCAGCACCTCGGGGGCGCCGGGGCGCGTGATCTCGATGGCCTTCATCGCGTCATCCTCCGTACGTCTGGCTGCGGCGTCTCAGGCCCGCATCACTGCTGCTGCTGTTGCTGCTGCTCGGCCGGCGCATCGGCGGCGCCCGGCGCAGCGCCCTGCTCGCCACGCGGCGGACGCTCGGCGCGCTCGCCACGGTCAGCACGATCGCCCCGATCACGGCGCGGGCCACGATCGCCACGCTCCGGGCGGTCGCCGTACTCGCGGCGCGGGGCGCGCTCGAAGCGCTCCTCTTCCATGCCTTCCGGACGCTCGATCAGGGCCTTCATCGACAGCTTGATGCGGCCCTTCTCGTCGGTCTCCAGCACCTTGACCTTGACGATCTGGCCTTCCGACAGGAAGTCGGTGACCTTCTCGACGCGCTGGTGCGCGATCTGGCTGATGTGCAGCAGGCCGTCCTTGCCCGGCAGGATGTTGATCAGCGCGCCGAAGTCCAGGATCTTGGTGACCGGGCCTTCATAGACCTTGCCGATCTCGGCCTCGGCGGTGATGTCGGCGATGCGCTTCTTGGCCTCCTCGGCCTTGACCGCGTCGGTCGAGGCGATGGTGATGGTGCCGTCCTCGCCGATGTCGATCTGGCAGCCGGTCTCCTCGGTCAGCGCGCGGATGACCGAGCCGCCCTTGCCGATCACGTCGCGGATCTTCTCCGGATTGATCTTCATGGTGTAGAGGCGCGGCGCGAACTCGGACACTTCGGTGTTGGCGCCCGACACGGCCTCGGTCATCTTGCCCAGGATGTGCAGACGGGCTTCCTTGGCCTGGGCCAGCGCGACCTGCATGATCTCCGGGGTGATGCCCTGGATCTTGATGTCCATCTGCAGCGCGGTCACGCCGGCGGTGGTGCCGGCCACCTTGAAGTCCATGTCGCCGAGATGGTCCTCGTCGCCCAGGATGTCGGTCAGGACGGCGAACTTGTTGCCTTCCTTGATCAGGCCCATCGCGATGCCGGCGACATGCGCCTTCATCGGCACGCCGGCGTCCATCATCGCCAGGCAGCCGCCGCAGACCGAAGCCATCGACGACGAGCCGTTCGATTCGGTGATCTCCGAGACGACGCGGATGGTGTAGGCGAAGTCTTCCTTGTTCGGCAGCAGCGGCACCAGCGCGCGCTTGGCCAGACGGCCGTGGCCGGTCTCGCGGCGCTTGGTCGAGCCCATGCGGCCCACTTCGCCGGTGGCGAACGGGGGCATGTTGTAGTGGAACAGGAAGGTGTCGCGGAACTCGCCGGCCAGCGCGTCGATGCGCTGCGCGTCCTGGTCGGTGCCCAGGGTGGCGACGACCAGCGCCTGCGTCTCGCCGCGGGTGAACAGCGCCGAGCCGTGGGTGCGCGGCAGCACGCCGGTGCGGATCTCGATCGGGCGCACGGTGCGGGTGTCGCGGCCGTCGATGCGCGGCTCGCCGGCCAGGATCTGACCACGGACGGTCTTGGCTTCCAGCTCGAACAGCAGGTTGTCGACCTCGACGCCGTCGAACTCGACGCCGGCGGCGGTCAGCGCGGCCTTGGTCTCGGCGTAGGCGGCGCGGCAGGCCTGGGTGCGGGCCTGCTTGGAGCGGATCTGGTAGGCAGCCTGGATCCTGGCCAGACCGAATTCCTCGACCTTGGCGATCAGCGGCTCGTTCTTGGCCGGCGGGGTCCACAGACCGGACTCGATCCAGTCGGGCTTGCCGGCGTCACGCACCAGATCGTTGATCGCGGCGATCGCCACCTTGGCCTGGGCGTGGCCGAAGCTCACGCCGCCCAGCATCACCTCTTCCGACAGCTGGTCGGCCTCGGACTCGACCATCAGCACGGCCGCCTCGGTACCGGCGACCACCAGGTCCAGCTTGGAGGACTTCAGCTGCGTCGGACCGGGGTTGAGCACGTACTCGCCGTTGACATAGCCCACGCGCGCGGCGCCGACCGGGCCGTTGAACGGAATGCCCGAGATCGCCAGCGCGGCGCTGGAGCCGATCAGCGCGGCGATGTCGGCCGAGACTTCCGGGTTCAGCGACAGCAGGTGCACGACGACATGCACCTCGTTGTAGAAGCCTTCCGGGAACAGCGGGCGCAGCGGGCGGTCGATCAGGCGGCTGGTCAGCACTTCCAGCTCGGAGGGCTTGGCCTCGCGCTTGAAGAAGCTGCCCGGGATCTTGCCGGCAGCGTAGGTCTTCTCGATGTAGTCGACGGTCAGCGGGAAGAAGTCCTGGCCCGGCTTGGCGCCCTTGGCGCCGACCACGGTGGCCAGCACCACGGTGTCGTCGATGTTGACAATGACGGCGCCGGAGGCCTGGCGCGAGATCTCGCCGGTTTCCAGCGTGACGGTGTGCTGGCCCCAGGTGAAGGTCTTGGTGACTTTGTTGAACAGGCTCATGGAGGGGATTTCCGTGTGAGGGTCCCGGTCACCGCGGCTGGGATGCCATTCCACCGGAGCCGCAGGCCGCTGGCGCGACCCCGGTGGAATGACACAGCAGCGCCCACGCGCGACCGAAGGGACTGATGAGGAACTGGGAAGAGGGACGTCGGGAATTCAGAAAAACAAAGAGCCTGTGCTGGCTGATCCAGACAGGCTCTTCGCATGCATGCGCAGATTACTTGCGCAGGCCCAGCTTCTGGATCAGCGCGACATAGCGGTCGGCGTCCTTGGCCTTCAGGTAGTCCAGCAGCTTGCGACGGCGGCTGACCATGCGCAGCAGGCCGCGACGACCGTGGTGGTCCTTCTTGTTGGCCTTGAAGTGCGGGGTCAGGTGGTTGATGCGCGCGGTCAGCAGCGCGACCTGGACTTCAGGAGAGCCGGTGTCGGCAGCGCCGCGGGCGTTGGCGGCGACGATCTCGGCCTTGTTGATCTCGGACATGTGCGTTTCCTTCGGTTCCGGATTGATGGTTTGACTTGCGGTCGCGGATGGAACCGATCCGCGCCGTGTGGTCCCCGCCAGCCTGAACCGGCGAAGCCCGCCATTATAGCGCCAAGGCGCGCGCCAGCCGATCGACCCCGGCCAGCAGCCGCTGCGGCTGGCGTGACGCAAAGCACCACCGCAGCCAGCCCTCGCCCTCCGGCCCGAAGGCCGAGCCCGGCGCCAGACCCAGGCCATGCTCGGCCACCAGGCGGCGCGCCAGCGCCAGCGAGTCGGGCTCGCCCTCGATGCGCAGGAAGGCGTACATCGCGCCGTCGGGACGCGCGACCTCGACGCGGGGCAGCGCCTGCAGCGCGTCGACCAGCGTGTCGCGGCACAGCCGCAGCCGCGCCTGCAGCGCCGGCACCGCCTCGGGCGCGGCCGCCAGCGCCGCCAGCCCGGCGCGCTGCACGAAGACCGGCGCGCAGGAGGTGTTGAACTCGATCAGCTTGGCGATGTGCGGCATCAGCGCCTCGGGCGCGATCAGGCTGCCCAGGCGCCAGCCGGTCATCAGGAAGCTCTTCGAGAAGCTGTGGATGACGATCAGCCGGTCGTCGGGCGCGGCGATATCGAGAAAGCTCGGCGCGCACAGCCGCGCCGCCTCGCCCGAGCCGGCGGGCGGCGGATCCTGTGGGTAGTACAGCCGCTCGTAGACCTCGTCGGCGACGATCCAGGTGCCGGTGCGGCGGCAGTGCGCCAAGAGCGCCTGCTGCTCGGCGCGGCTCATCGTCCAGCCGGTCGGGTTGTTCGGTGCATTGACGATCAGCACCCGCGTGGCCGGCGTGACGGCGGCGAGCAGCGCATCCAGATCGAGCGACCAGACGCCGCCCGCCCCCGCACGCAGGCTCACCCGGCGCACCCGCGCGCCCAGGATCGCCGGCTGCGCGGCCAGATTGGGCCAGACCGGCACGACCACCACCACCTCGTCGCCGGCCTCGACCAGCGCCTGCTGCGCCAGCATCAGCGCGCTCACGCCCGAGGACGTCACCGCGACCCGCTCCGACCCGATCGGCAACGGCGGCGCATGCAGCCGCGAGACCTGCGCGGCCAGCGCCGAGCGCAGCTCCGGCAGACCGAGATTGGGCGAGTAGAAGGTCTCGCCGGCCTCGATCGAGGTCACAGCCGCATCGCGCACCGGCACCGGCGTGATCTCGTCGCTCTCGCCGAACCAGAAAGCCAGCACGTCGGAGCGGCCCAGGCCGGCATCGGCGACCTCGCGGATGCGCGAGGCGGGAAGGTCGGCGATCAGCGCGCGCACCAGGGCTCCCGACGGGAAATTTCAGATGGGGGCCATCTTGCACGAATGCGGCTGCGCCGTCTGATCCGGCTCGAGATAGCGCACGGTGCGGAAGCCGTAGCCGCTGCCCTCGACATCGAAGCGGACGCCCTCGCTGCCGGCCTTCTGCATCGTGCTGACATAGAGCGGCTGGATGAACTGGTGGTCGGCGGCGCGCATCCGGCCCGCGCCCAGGCCGCCAAGCGCCCGGCCGTCGAAGCGCGCGCCCGACAGCGCACGCGCGACCGCGGTCGCGTCCAGCGAGCCGGCGCGCTCGATCGCCTGCGCCAGCATCTCGACCATCACCTGCATGCGCAGGTGCAGATAGTCGTCCTGCGGCTTCGGGAAGCGCTGGCGGAAGGATCGCACCAGCGCCTCGGAGGCCTTGTCGCCGGCATTCGGATGCCACTCCGCCACCGCGAGCACCCGCCCTGCCCCGCTCTCGCCCAGCGTGGCCGGCACGCCCAGCGCATTGCCGTAGAAGGTGTAGAACCTGCCCTCGAAGCCGACATCGCGCGCGGCCTTGATCAGCAGCGTCAGGTCATTGCCCCAGTTGCCGGTCAGCACCGCCTGCGCGCCGCTGGCCTTGATCTTGGTCGCGTAGGGCAGGAAGTCCTTGATGCGGCCGACCGGATGCAGCTCCTCGCCGGCGATGCGGATGTCGGGCCGACGCGCGGCGATCATCTCGCGCCCCCTTTTCAGCACATGCTGGCCGAAGCTGTAGTCCTGGCCGATCAGGTAGATGCTGCGCAGCGCGCTGTCCTGCTGCAGCACATCGACCAGCGCCGACAGGCGCATGTCGGCATGCGCGTCGAAGCGGAAATGCCAGGGGCTGCACTTCTCGTTGGTCAGCAGCGGATCGACCGCAGCGTAGTTCAGGAACAGCGCGCGACGCTGCGGCTCGCGGGCGTTGTGGCGATTGAGCGCCTCGACCAGCGCAGCCGCCACCGCCGAGCTGTTGCCCTGCATCACCACCGGCACGGCCTGGTCGGTGGCCGCGCGCAGCAGCGCCAGCGCCTCCTCGGTCGAGCCCTTGCTGTCCATGCGCACCAGCTCCAGCGGGCGCGCGCCGCCGGGCAGCTTCACGCCGCCACGGGCATTGACCCGCTCGATCGCCCAGCCCAGATTGCGCGCCACCGCCTCGCCGGCATTGGCGAACGGGCCCGACAGGCCCTCGATCAGCGCCAGCCGCACCGGCTCGGCGGCCTGGGCCACAGCACACAGGCCGAGCAGCGCACCGGCCAGAGCGGCGCGCGCAACGACATTCAGACGGAAATTCATCCTGGACATCAGAAACAGAGGCGGATCAGACGCTGGCCAGATCCCAGCGCGGGCGGACATCGAAGTCGTACTGGCGCCGCGCCTCGGCCTGGCCGGACTGCAGCCGCATCGCCGCGGCCAGCGCGATCATCGCGCCGTTGTCGGTGCACAGATGCAGCTCGGGATAGTGCACCCGCACGCCGCGGCGGCGGCACTGCGCGTCCAGATCGGCGCGCAGCTGGCGGTTGGCGCCGACGCCGCCGGCCACCACCAGGCGCTTCAGCCCGGTCTGCTTCAGCGCCAGCAGCGACTTGGCCACCAGCACCTCGACGATCGCCGCCTGGGTCGAGGCGGCCAGATCGGCGCGCTCCTGCGCATGGCCGTCACCGGCGGCATCCTCGCCGGCGTCGATCTTCGCCAGCTGGGTCCAGACGGCCGTCTTCAGCCCGGCGAACGAGAAGTCGAGCAGATCGCCGCGCAGCAGCGGCCGCGGCAGCCGGTAGGCCTGCGGATCGCCCTGCTCGGCCAGCCGCGCCAGCGCCGGCCCGCCGGGATAGCCCAGACCGAGCATCTTGGCCGACTTGTCGAAGGCCTCGCCGGCCGCATCGTCGATGGTCTCGCCGAGCAGCTGGTAGCGGCCGACGCCGTCGACCCGCATCAGCTGGGTGTGCCCGCCCGAGACCAGCAGCGCGACGAACGGGAACTCCGGCGGATCGGCCGAGAGGAAGGGCGACAGCAGATGGCCCTCCAGGTGATGCACGCCCAGCACCGGCCGGTCCAGCGCCATCGCCAGCGCGCAGGCCGCGCCGGTGCCCACCAGCAGCGCGCCGGCCAGGCCGGGCCCGCGGGTGTGCGCGACGACATCGACCGCCTCCAGCCCGAGGCCGGCACCGGCCAGCGTCTCGCGCAGCAGCGGCACGACGCGGCGGATGTGATCGCGCGAGGCCAGCTCCGGCACCACGCCGCCGTAGGCCTGGTGCATGTCGATCTGGCTGTGCAGCGCATGCGCCAGCAGCCGCGGCGCGGCCGCGCCCGTCACGCCCTCGGGCAGCTCGACCAGCGCCACGCCGGTCTCGTCGCAGGAAGACTCGATGCCCAGCACGCGAAGCGGAGCGGCACTCATGCGCGCCTCCCGGCCCAGGCCCAGATCAGGACGCCGGCCACCATCATCGGCACGCACAGCCACTGGCCCATGCTGAGATTCAGCGCCAGCAGACCCAGGAAGCTGTCGGGCTCGCGGAAATACTCGGCGATGAAGCGGAACAGCCCGTAGCCGATCAGGAACAGGCCCGAGACCCGGCCCCAGACCACCGTGCCGTCGGCGCGGTGGTGCGCGCCGTGACTCCGGCCATACAGCCACAGGATGACGAACAGCAGCAGCCCCTCCAGCAGGAACTGGTAGATCTGCGAGGGATGGCGGGCCAGCTCGCTGCCCGACTGCGGAAAGACCATCGCCCAGGGCAGCGACGCATCGGCCGCGCGGCCCCAGAGCTCGCCGTTGATGAAGTTGCCCAGCCGGCCGCAGGCCAGCCCGGTCGGCACGCAGGTCGCGACCAGGTCGGTGACCTCGAAGAATCCGCGCTTGCGCACCCAGGCGAACACCGCCATCGCGGCGATCACGCCCAGCAGGCCGCCATGAAAGGCCATGCCGCCCTTCCAGACCGCGAACACCTCCATCGGGTGGGCCAGATAGTGTGCCGGCTTGTAGAACAGCACATAGCCCAGGCGCCCGCCCAGGATGACGCCGACGATGCCGTAGAACAGCAGGTCCTCGACCTCGCGTGGGGTCCAGCCGCGTGCGGCATAGACCGGTTGAAGAATGCGGCGGGTGGCCAGCCAGTAGAACAGGCCGAAGGCAGCCAGATAGGTCAGACCGTACCAGTGGACCTGGACGGGGCCAAGCGCAAGCGCGACCGGATCGAACTGAGGATGGATCAGCATGGCGCGGATGATAAGGGCCGGAACCTGCCGGTGCCTTGCATCCGCCCGCAGGGCCTGCGCGGCGCGCGCCTCAGTGGCGCCGGCCGAGCGAGGCGATGGTCGAGCGCCGACGTGCCTGCCGGCGTGCCTCGTGGCGCTGCTCCTCGAGACGCCGGGTGCGTCCGCTCAGGTCGGAGAACCACCACCAGAGCGGCGCCAGCGCCAGCGGCGCGATCACCAGCCACCAATCCCAGCCGGAGACCGGCGCCAGGCCCAGCGCCTTCAGCGCGATCAGGGCCAGGCCGAGAATCATCAGTGCCATCTTGTTCTCCCTTGTGCAACGCCAGTGCAGGATCCGTCGCCCGAGCGTGTTGCCCAGTTGACCAGCATAAGCTCGGAAGCCTGAATTCTCCGGGGCTGCATCAAGGCATGTCAGCGTGCCGGCTTCTAGAATCGTTGTGGATGCGACGAAGCGGTTGCATTTCAGGACCGTCTTCACGCCTGGTTTCCCGTTCGCCTGCCATTTTCCCCAACCCACCCTCAGACAGGAACTCCCGATGAAGCCTCTGTTCGCCCTCGCCGCCCTGGCCGCCGTCACGCTGACCAGCCCGGCCTTCGCCAGCGCCGATCTGGCCGCCAAGAAGAACTGCATGGCCTGCCATGCGGTCGACAAGAAGCTGGTCGGCCCGGCCTACAAGGATGTCGCCGCCAAGTACGCCGGCGACAAGACGGCCGCTGCCAAGCTGGCCGACAAGATCGTCAAGGGCGGCGTCGGCGTCTGGGGCCAGATCCCGATGCCGGCCAACAACGTCACCCCGGACGAGGCCAAGGCGCTGGCCGCCTGGGTGCTGAGCACGAAGTGAGCCGGATCGCGGGCTGAACCGATGCGCTGACGCGCCGACGACAGCTCGACGGACAGCTCGACGAAACGAAAAAGCCCCGCGATGCGGGGCTTTGTGCTTTCCGGCCCGCGTCACACGGGCCGGGCGGACTGCGGCGCCAGATCAGTACGCCTGACCCAGCTGACCCAGGATCGCCGGATTCTCCAGCGTCGAGGTGTCCTGCGTGATGGCCTCGCCCTTGGCCAGCGAGCGCAGCAGGCGGCGCATGATCTTGCCCGAGCGGGTCTTGGGCAGGTTCTCGCCGAAGCGGATGTCCTTGGGCTTGGCGATCGGACCGATCTCGCGGCCGACATGGTCGCGCAGCTGCTTGGCGATGGCCTTGGCCTCGTCGCCCGAGGGCAGCGGACGCTTGAGCACGACGAAGGCGCAGACCGCCTCGCCGGTGGTCTCGTCCGGACGGCCGACGACCGCGGCCTCGGCGACCAGGTCGGTGCAGCTCACCAGCGCCGACTCGATCTCCATCGTGCCCATGCGGTGGCCGGAGACGTTCAGCACGTCGTCGATGCGGCCGGTGATGGTGAAGTAGCCGGTCTTGGCGTCGCGGATCGCGCCGTCGCCCGCCAGGTAGAGCTGGCCCTTGAAGTCTTCCGGGTAGTAGGACTTCTTGAAGCGCTCCGGGTCGCCCCAGATGGTGCGGATCATCGACGGCCAGGGCTTCTTGCAGACCAGGATGCCGCCCTTGCCCCAGGGCAGCTCGTTGCCGGTCTCGTCGACCACCGCGAACTGGATGCCCGGGAAGGGCAGCGTGCACGAGCCCGGCACCATCGGCGT
>RRZU012574667.1_pt1 | contig 12664 bp, 11 predicted proteins | sample 2165561 | NCBI WGS metagenome assembly RRZU01 (sample SAMN10456909, study PRJNA506462) | wastewater metagenome | isolation source: wastewater sludge | place: USA: Moscow, Idaho | reverse complement strand
CTCGACCCCCCGGGCTCCGGAGACCTGCAACGCAGGATCTTCACCGTACAAATTAGGGGCAGAATAAAGAAAACCTATGACGACGACGAACACCACCAGCAGGTTTTTCCATAGCGGAAACCGATTTAACACGGCTGACTCCTAACGGCAAATTACAGAGACTGAATAGTGCCCTTCGGCAGTACAGCTGTGATGTAGTCTTTTTTGATAGTGATCAGAGTCTGATCATTCAAGGCCAGGACTAGGAAATCACTATCCGCCGCCACTTTGCTGATCTTGCCCACCAGCCCTCCGGAAGTCAGGACTTCATCCCCCTTACCCAGTGAGGACATCAGATTTTTGTGTTCTTTCGCGCGCTTGGATTGTGGGCGAAAGATCATGAAATAGAAGATCAGGCCGAATACGGCCAGCATGATGATCATTTCCATTCCACCACCCGCAGGACCTGGTGCAGCGCCCTCGGCATAAGCCTTGGAGATAATATCCATTGTGTTTCCTCGTTATTACTTATGTTGATGTTGTAGTTAATCAGCCAAAGACGGCGTTGGCTTGCCTTGGCGGCGATAGAATTCTTCGACAAAGGCGTCTAATGTACCCGCATCGATTGCGTCCCGCAAACCTTGCATCAGGCGCTGGTAATAGCGCAGGTTATGGATGGTGTTCAAACGCGCGCCGAGGATTTCATTACAGCGATCCAGGTGGTGCAAGTAGGAGCGTGAATAATTTTGACAGGTGTAGCAATCACAGTCTGCATCAAGGGTTGAGGTGTCGTCTTTATGCTGAGCATTGCGGATTTTTACCACACCATCGGTGGTGAAAAGATGACCGTTGCGGGCATTGCGAGTCGGCATCACACAATCAAACATGTCGATACCACGACGAACACCTTCCACGAGATCCTCCGGCTTACCGACACCCATGAGATAGCGGGGTTTATCCTCCGGGATCTGAGGACACACATGTTCCAGAATACGGTGCATATCCGCTTTGGGCTCACCCACCGCCAGACCACCAACCGCATAACCATCAAAACCAATATTCAGCAGCCCCTTGAGGGAAATATCCCGCAGATCTTCATAGACGCCCCCTTGAATAATGCCGAATAGCGCATTCGGGTTATTTTGCAGGTTGAAGTGCGCACGGGAACGATCCGCCCAACGCAAAGACATCTCCATTGATTTCTTGGCCACTTCCCATGTTGCCGGGTACGGTGTGCACTCATCAAAGATCATCACGATATCGGAACCCAGGTCGTACTGGATCTCCATCGACTTTTCCGGGGACAAGAAGATTTTTTCCCCATTAACCGGATTGCGGAAATGCACGCCCTCTTCGGTAATTTTGCGAATATCACCCAGGCTGAACACTTGGAAACCACCGGAATCAGTCAGGATCGGACCATGCCAGTTCATGAAATCATGGAGATCACCATGCTTTTTCATCACCTCTTGCCCAGGACGGATCCACAAGTGGAAGGTATTTCCGAGCAGGATTTCGGCGCCGGTGGCCTTGACCTCTTCCGGGGTCATTCCCTTGACGGTGCCATAGGTACCGACTGGCATGAAGGCCGGTGTCTGCACAGTACCGCGCTCGAACACCAACTGACCGCGGCGCGCGCGACCCACTACTTTTTTCAATTCAAACTTCATATGAACCTCAAGGTCAGAGAAACAGTCTGACAAAGTGATGACCGCGAACTTAGCGCGACCTCGTAACAAACATGGCATCACCGTAGCTGAAGAAGCGATAGCGCTCGGTGACGGCGGCCTGGTAGGCGGCCATGACATGGGAATAACCAGCAAAGGCCGATACCAGCATGATCAATGTAGATTCCGGCAGATGAAAATTGGTGATCAGTGCATCAACGACCTGGAACTGATAACCGGGGAAAATAAAGATATCCGTATCGCCATAAAAAGCACTCAGTTCGGTGCCCTGTTGCTGACTGACGCGGGCGGCACTTTCTAAGGAGCGCACAGACGTAGTACCCACCGCCACCACTCGACCACCACGTTGACGGGTGTTGGCAATTTGTTTCACCACTTCATCAGGAACTTCAACATATTCCTTATGCATGTGGTGATCTTCGATGCGATCGACGCGCACCGGTTGAAATGTCCCGGCTCCGACATGCAGCGTCACAAAGGCAAACTCCACTCCCTTGGCTCGTAGTGCATCAAGCAGTGCCGCATCGAAGTGTAAGCCAGCCGTCGGCGCGGCAACCGCACCGGGCTTGGCGTTATAAACCGTCTGGTATCGCTCTTTATCGGCTTGCTCATCCGGCCGATCAATATAGGGCGGCAACGGCATATGGCCAATCGCCTCTAGAATAGAGATCACATTTTGCTCACCGGAAAAATGCAACTCAAACAGCGCATCATGACGCGCCACCATGGTCGCCTCGATTCCCTGTTCAAACTGCAGCAAAGTTCCGGGTTTGGGTGCCTTGGAAGATCGGACATGGGCAAGAACTGAATGCGAGTCGAGGATCCGTTCAACCAGAACCTCCAGTTTGCCGCCACTGGCTTTTTGCCCAAACAAGCGCGCAGGAATCACCCGGGTGTTGTTGAAAACCAGAAGGTCACCAGCATGAAGCAAATCGAGTAGATCCATGAAACTGCCATGGCTAATCTGTCCACTGTCCCCCGCTAATTTCAGCAAGCGACTCGCAGTTCGTTCAGGCATCGGATACCGTGCAATCAGTTCATCGGGCAAAGCAAAATTGAAATCAGAAACCTGCATGGGTACCTCTGGTTTTACAAGAAGCGCACAGTCTAGTGACACGGCTAGTTCGGATCAAGCAACACGCGACGGCGTGGACATCCAGCGACACCAAGATGGCGAGTCAAGGGCAATACGTGGACGACAATATTGAAATATTACTACCAACCTAACTGAAAACAGTTTCATTGGTGTCTTTTATTCGCCACTCACGATCTGAATATTGAAATAAAACTACAAAACCTCTACTATGACCCCATGCTCTGAAGTTGGTTAGTCCCAATGTTCCCTGAGCGAGTTTGCAACCCCTTTGTTTTACGATTAAGCCCCTTATAACCCGGCCTAGGTGCCGGGATTTTTTTTATCTGCAGCAAGCGGCCAGACAGTCGGCAACCAGATTGCCAAACGTATAAAAGGTTTCGACCCGTGTAGAGCTGGGCCGCCACACCAGCCCAATCTCCCGTGAGGCTAACTGGACCGACGGCGATAAAGCCACGAGTTCGGTTCGCTGTAACACACCACTATGAATCGCCATCTGCGGGAGAAAGGTTGCTCCGACCCGGGCCGATACCATCTGGATCAAGGTGTAAAGGCTCGTAGCCGCAAACGGATTAATCTTACTTCTATCCGCCATATGACAAGCGGCCAAGGCATGCCCTGTAAGGCAATGCTCTTGCTCCAGGAGATAGATCGACTGATCGGGTAGCAAGCGATAGTCGGCAGAGTTTTCCAGCTGTGCGGCAAGAGAGCGGTGTAAAACCAATTTGAAGGGATCATGACCGACACTGCGGCTATGCAAACCCCGCAACTCATAGGGTAGAGCTAACACCAGCAAATCCAGCTCCCCGGCTTCCAACTGCAGCAGTAAATTGGCAGACGTGTCTTCACGCAGCAGAAGTTGCAGCTCGGGGAATTGCAACGAGCTCTGAGTCACCAGATCAGAGAGCAGGAATGGCGCAATGGTAGGAATGCAGCCAAGGCGCAGCGTACCACTCATGACGCCCCCCTGAACCGATGCCAAATCCAGCATATCCTTGGTCTGGGAGAGGATACGGCGCGCGCGGTCGACAACCTCGAGTCCCGCCATGGTAATGATGAATGCCTTATGATCTCGCTCGATCAACTGCACACCCAGCAACTCTTCTAGTGTCTGGATCCCCGTGCTCAGGGTCGACTGGCTGACAAAACACTGTTTTGCCGCGCGATTAAAATTCTGGCATTCGGCAAGAGCCACCAGATAGTGTAACTGCTTCAGGCTGGGCCAACGACTCATCGGAAAATACGATTAGGGTTATCTATTTTTTTTAATTTAACACAAATAGAACAAGGTTTAGACTCGAGCTTGTCTAATATAAAAAATGTGCGTGTCACTTTGTCATCACTCAAAGGAGAACAACATGGTACTGGTAGGACGTCCTGCACCCGACTTCACCGCTGCGGCAGTTTTAGGTAATGGTGAGATAGTTGATAGTTTCAATCTGAGCTCATTCATCAAAGGTAAGGCTGCGGTTGTTTTCTTCTACCCGCTGGACTTCACCTTTGTCTGCCCATCAGAACTGATTGCATTTGACCACCGCTTCGAGGAATTCCAAAAGCGCGGCGTTGAAGTAATTGGGGTCTCCATCGATTCCCAGTTCACGCATAACGCTTGGCGTAATACCAAGATTGCTGATGGCGGTATTGGTGCCGTCAAGTATCCATTGGTCGCAGATGTCAAACACGAAATCTGCAAGGCTTATGACGTAGAACATCCGGAGGCAGGCGTTGCCTTCCGCGGTTCATTCCTGATCGATAAAGCCGGATTAGTCCGTCATCAAGTTGTAAATGACCTGCCGCTGGGCCGGAACATTGATGAAATGTTGCGTATGGTTGATGCCCTGCAGTTCCATGAGGAACACGGCGAAGTATGTCCGGCACAGTGGCAGAAGGGCCAGACCGGTATGGAAGCATCGCCCGAGGGCGTTGCCAAATATCTCGCCTCTAACGCCGACAAACTGTAATTCCTGCAAAAAACAAACGCCGCTATGCTAGCGGCGTTTTTTTATGCTTGGATGACCCAATTAGCGCAATAAAAAGCGGGGCATAAGCCCCGCTTCTACTAAGCGCGCTGTATTAAGAACGGTTGTACTTGGTTGTCCGTGGGAACGCCTGCTCTTTACTATCGAACAGATAGCACGCCTGGGCAGGAACGCCGACTTCCAGGGTATCACCGGTATCAACCGGGATTTCACTGGCGGCCTTGACGGTAAAGTCTTTACCATCAACTTCCATATACACGAACGATTCTGCACCCAAGTGTTCGGCAACCTGAACCAGACCAGACAAGCGGCCAGCCGCGTCCGGATGGTCAACAGGTACCAGGTGTTCAGGACGAACGCCCAGCTCAACCTTGTCACCTACTTCAGCACGACGCGCATCGACGCAAGCAGTGATGATGTCGCCAGTAGTCAGCTTCACCTTACACTTGTCTTCACCAATCTCGATCAGCTCGCCATCCAGGAAGTTCATCTTCGGTGAGCCGATGAAACCAGCCACGAACTTATTGGATGGATTGTGATACAGATCCAATGGTGAACCGTACTGCTCCAGATTGCTCTCGGCGGTATCCTTGAGCGGACTCAGAACCACAATCTTGTCGGCCAGGGTCATTGCTTCAACCTGGTCATGGGTAACATAGATGATGGTGGAGTTCAGCTCTTTATGCAGCTTGGCGATTTCGATCCGCATCTTGACGCGCAGCGCAGCATCCAGGTTTGACAAAGGTTCATCAAACAGGAAAACCGATGGTTGTTGCACGATAGAACGGCCGATCGCCACACGTTGCCGTTGACCACCGGACAGAGCCTTCGGCTTGCGCTCCAGCAACGGAACCAGACCCAGAATATCCGCCGCACGGGAAACGCGCTTGTGGATAGAATCCTTGTCCATTTTCTTCAGCTTGAGGCCGAATGCCATATTTTCATAAACATCCATATGCGGATAAAGCGCATAGGATTGGAATACCATGCCCACGTTCCGCTCTACCGGCGGTACATCGTTCATGTAACGGCCACCAATAGTCAACTCACCGGAGGTGATGTCTTCCAAGCCGGCAACCATACGCAACAGCGTAGATTTACCACAACCAGACGGACCTACGAAGACAACAAACTCGCCTTCTTTAATATTGAGATTAATGTTGCGCAGTGTGTCTTTCAGAGAAGAAGGATCATAATTCTTGCGAACATTATTCAGAACTACTTCAGCCATGAGTCGCTCCGCTGTAAAAATCGAAAATTATATGGAAACCAATTCAGGGGAGAGGTCTCTCTCCCCCTAACATATTTTTTAACCCTTAACGCCACCAGCGGTCAGGCCGCCAACCAACCAGCGTTGAGCCAGCAGGAATACGATGGTGATGGGTAAGCCGGACATTACAGCCGCAGCGGCAAAGTCACCCCACAGATAATTCTGTGGATAGAGGTACTGTTGAGCACCCACCGCCAGTGTCAGGTTGTTTACGTCTGACAACAGGATGGAGGCCATAGGAACCTCAGTGATTGAACCGATAAAGGAAAGGATGAACACCACAGCCAGAATCGGAACAGAAAGAGGCAACAGAATCAGACGGAAAGCCTGCCAAGGCGTCGCACCGTCAATCGCTGCCGCTTCCTCCAGAGACGGATCGATCGTCTCGAAGTATCCCTTGATGGTCCACACATGCAGAGCGATACCCCCCATGTAGCCCAGAATCAGACCACCGTGAGTATTCAACCCGAGCCAAGGAACATAGTCACCAATCTTGTCAAACAAGGCATAGATGGCAACCAGAGCCAGTACGGCAGGGAACATCTGGAATATCAGCATACCTTTCAAAATCGTTTCTTTACCACGGAACCGCAGACGCGCGAAAGCATATGCAGAGGTCGTGGAAAGAACAACGATAAAGATAGAGGTTATACCGGCTACCTTGATGGAGTTCCACAGCCACAACAGTACCGGGAATGGTGGTGGTGTGACATTACCATCAACGCTGGTAATGCTCATCCCTAACGCCAGACGCCAGTGATCCAGCGTCGGGTTGGAAGGAATGATCTCGCCGACCGAGAAATTACCGGTACGGAACGAGATGGCAATAACCATGATGAGCGGGAACACAATCAATGCGATGAAGCCCAACATCACCAAGTGAGTAGCCCACAGCCGGTATTTGATTGATTTAGGTTGAACAATAGCCATTGTCTAAGTCCTCAAATCTTGTCAACTTTGGACAACTTCAGGTTCAGCAGGGCCAACGCGCCAACAATCAGGAAGATTGCAGTCGCAATTGCACCAGCCAGACCGTAGTCCTGACCACCAGCACCCTGGAACGCGATGCGGTAGGTGTAGCTAACCAAGAGGTCGGTTGTACCTGCCGGGGTCGTCGCACCCACGATGTCAGGTTCACCATTGGTCAACAGTTGAATCAATACGAAGTTGTTGAAGTTAAAGGCAAATGAAGCAATCAACAACGGAGTCAGTGGTCTCATGAGCAGAGGCACTGTGATCTTGAGGAAGTTCTGGATTGGACCAGCACCATCCATCGCGGATGCTTCGTACAAATCTTCAGGAATAGACTTCAACAGCCCCATACACAGAATGATCATGTAGGGATAACCCAACCAAGTATTCACGATGAGAATCATGGTCTTGGCTAACATCGGGCTGGTATACCACTCAGGTTTGTCAAAACCAAACATGTCAAAGAGCATGTTGATTTCACCAAAGTTCTGGTTGAACAAGCCCTTGAATACCAGGATGGAGATGAATGCTGGCACCGCGTAAGGCAATATCAGCATGACGCGGTAGAAACCACGACCTCGCAACTCGTCCCATTGCACCAGGCAGGCCAGAACCATACCGATGGCTAGAGTAAAGCCGACCGAGCAAGCAGCAAAAATTACAGTCCAGACAAAGATTTGCAGGAATGGGCCTTGAATACCCGGGTCAGTCAAGATGCGCAGGAAGTTCTTCCACCCCACATTGACGACGAAGCCAGGAGCAAAACCTTCACCGACAAACACGCCTTCATCGTTCACGTACTGGAAGTAACCTGTTTCCATATTTGGAAGCATGATTTGTCCAGTTTCGTTATTACGCAGAATGTGCGGATCGCTGAGGTGGATGCCGGACTTCAGGTTGAAGCCATCACGCAAATGGGTAAACAGCGGCTTTTGCGCTGCAAACTTCCGCATGCCGGTCATGCTCAGCTGGGTGCCGTCCGGCAGCAGCAGAGACATAGCGGTCAAATGACTCTTATGGCCAACAATTTCCCGGATCGGTGCTTCTGGGGCCGGAGCATCCCCCTCGAACGGAACCAGTTTGATCTCGGCTTTCGCCGCCAAACTATTCGAGGATGATTTCAGCTCAGCATTGGTCCACAGTTGCATCGGATTGCTGATATAAGACACACCATCTTGCTTGAGTAACAGTTGGAAGCGTTGCTCGCCCCGATCAAGCAGAGAAAAGTCAAACTCGCCACCTTTGACCTTATAGGTCTTTTTCAGGTGGTAAGCGCTGGCGTGTTCCAATGACAGCAGGTTTGCACCTGAGTAATTGGTAAAGGCAATACTGATGGTATATGCCAACGGGAAAATGATAAACGCGACCATGCCCGCCACACCCGGGAAGATGTAACGATGTGCATAAGTCTTTTTGTTGAGGAACACATAGACACCGGTGCCAACAAGAACCAGGTCCAACAGAGCGAAAGCTATTTCGCCGCCGGCATACATCATGACAACAGCATAGCCATTCAAAATCACAACCAGTGAGGCAACCAACCATTTAATCCAGGCAGACCTGGAGGCAGAAGCCGCATTGGTATCAACAGACTGGATTTGTTCCATGCCCAAAAACCTTCATAACGCCAAAAAAAAATGGAGGCCCCGATCAACAGGGCCCCCCAATCATTTATTGCACAATACGACGTGCTGCGGTGTCCAGAGCTTCGTCAAGAGTCTGACGGCCCGTGGTCGCATTTTTCAGTGCTGTTTCAAAAGATGACCAGAAGCGAATCATTTCAGGAACGCTAGGCATCGGCTCGCCATTCAAAGCATTGGTCATGGTAGCTTGAATACGCGGATCCTTGGCCAGAGTCGCTTGGAAAGACTTCAGAGCAACAGCGCCCAGCGGCTTGTCGCTGTTCACTGACTTCAGACCATCATCGGTCAGCAAGTAGTTTTCCAGGAACTCGATCGCCAGATCCTTGTTCGGGCTGGCCGCGTTGATGGTTGCACCCAACACACCGACGAAAGCCTTGGCAGGCTTGCCGTTCAGAGTTGGCAGCGGAGCTACAGCGTAGTCAACCTTGGCAGCATCGTAGTTACTCCAAGACCATGGGCCGTTGATGATGGCAGCCACTTCACCCTTGGAGAACTTGGCATCCATTACACCGTAGTCAACACCCTTCTCCATATGACCACTCTTGACCATATCAACCAGGAATTGAACACCAGCCTTGGCACCGGCATTGTTCACGCCAGTATCTTTCACATCATAGCCAGTAGCAGTCTTCTTGAAGGCATAACCACCGTTAGCCGCAACCAGCGGGTAGCTGAAATACGGAGTGGTGTAGGCCCACATAACGGCACGCTTGCCTTCAGGCTTCAGTTTCTCGTCCAGCTGATTCAGCTCTTCGAAAGTCTTCGGCGGGGTAGCCAGCAGCTTCTTGTTGTAGATCAGGCCAACAGCTTCAACAGCTACCGGGTAACCGTAGAACTTGCCGTCCACTTGCATGGCATCCCACGCGAAGTTTTCGAACTTGCCCTTGGTAGCAGCGTTTGGAGTAACCGGAACGATCAGACCTGATTTAGCCCACTCGCCGTAACGATCGTGTGCCCACAGGAAGATATCAGGGCCGTTGCCGGTAGCAGCGGTCTGCTGGAACTTAACTTCTACTTGGTCAGGGTGAGCAACAGTGACTTTGACGCCTGTCGCTGCTTCGAACTTCTTACCTACTTCAGCCAGGCCGTTATAGCCCTTGTCGCCGTTGATCCAGATGGTGAGCTGGCCTTCTTCGATCGCTGCGCTAGCAGCAGATGCCATACCCAAAGTTGCAAGCCCGATAAAAGACGCGAGAATTTTCTTTTTCATTAGCCTTTCCTTACTTATGAGTTGTTAGTCCCACGCTGAACACGCTGTAATAAGCCTGTGTGCGGGGTGCATATTAAAACAAGCCCCCTAATGCTCCTATGACGGATCTCGCATTTTTGGAAAGACAAAGGAGAAACACGGCACATATGAATTGAAACCATTTTCTGGTATCGGTTTCATTCAAAAAAGATAAAAACGGCCTGCTTTAAATTGCGCAGAGAGTATCCAATCGTTTTTTGGCCACACAAAAAAAATCCAGTACTGACAACCCGGATCTACAAATATTGGTCGGCAAAAAATCAGAAATCTCACTGACGATTCGGCCTGGGACTGACAATCGAAAGATCGCAATTCTATTGCTGATTTCTCAGCAACTGATCTTTCAAATTGGGCGGCATCCCCACTATGGTCAGGGTGTCTGTCGCCGGATCATAGCTGATCCGCTGCCCCAGCAACTTTTGATCAAAGCTGATCGTCAAGCCGCCGCCAGAACCGACAAACTTGGTCATGGTTCGCAAGGCGCTCGGACTGGGTGGAAAGCTCTCCGGTAAACCAACCTCCTGAGTGAGAAACGAGTAGAAGTCCTGTCCTCCGGTTTCCGGAATGATCTCGCCCATCCGTTTACTCTCCAGATCGGCCCCGGACTTCAATTGCTCCTTGCAGTAACTCTGCAGCTCTTTTTTCGCCTCATACAGCTGCTCAACCGGCAACTGATTGGACTCCGCATAGCTGGCGATCGCCTTGATCAAGGTTTCATTCTGCAGTTTCTGATCGATCCCCTCCTCCGCGGATAGAAATTCCATGAAAAAATCAGAAACTTTTCGACCAGCGCGGCCCTTGATAAAGGAAATATACCGCTTGTTTTCGGCCGCAATTCGATATTGGGATAAATCAATGCGAGCCACCAACCCCATCTGATTCAAATCAATGTATTTGACTTTCTGAATATCAAAGCCATCAGTAAAACTAACACTCTCCTCATTTTCGAAGATTCCTACCATCAAATAATCAGCACCAACATATTGGTAATGAATAAAATAGAGATAACCTTCACATACGAGAGAATATTTGTTAATAGCGTTTGTTAATATATCGGTGGCCGAACAAGAAAAATTGATGAACTCGGATTGACCATCCAGATAATCGGTAAGCAAATTAACAAAGGTCACATCATCGGCGGCAGGTTCAGAGAATGCCGCGTAACCGCGATTGCTCTTTTGCTGAAAAGTTTGATGCAGCACCAGAACCAAATCATTGACCTGTTCAGTCGCTGCAATCAACTGACGGTTCAGTTCCGAGACAACCCCACTTTCAACCTGGTGGCGCAAGCCATGCAGCACCATAGAGATATTTTGTACACTCATAGCAATCATAGTGTTAGCCAACGATGTGCAGTATTATAAGCCGCAATCGTCACAAAAAGGACCGACTCGATGCCCATTACCTCAAAATACAGCAATGAACAGGTAGAAATCCTGGTAAATGAGTTACTTACAGTTCTCCAGCGCCAGAAAGCACCCGTCGATCTTTCCCTAATAGCCATTGGAAACCTGACGACACATCTCATCACGGAGCGCTTACCTTTGACTCAGCAGGGCACAATCGCAGATTCTTTTGCAACCGCATTACTGCAATCCATCAAGAAGCCTGGCGCCAAACACTAAAGGTGGGTCCCCATCACCATGAACGAGATCTTCGGCAAAAATTCGAGTTTCCAATACCGCGATAACGTTTCGCGCCTAATCAGCTGGGGACACTGGTTTCTCTGTTTCAACATCCTGTTGAGCATGCTGATTGCGATCCGCTTTATTATTGCAACGCCGTGGCCGAGTACGGGCCTGGGGCAGTTTTACCTGCTGATCAGTTGGATTGGTCACTTTGGCTTTTTAGGATTCATTTTATTCCTACTGACGATCTTCCCCCTGACCTTTATCTGCACCAACCAGCGCATATTACGTAGTCTTTCCATCCTCATCGCGGCAGCGATACAGACTTTGTTACTTATTGATACACAGGTGTATCATTTACTTAAATTCCATTTGAACCCATTTGTTTGGAGCCTGTTATTCGAACCGGCCCAAAGCAAGGCCAACCTGAATTGGAACTTTTTATTTATTGCGATCCCAGTCATTGTGCTGCTGGAAATCGTTTTTTCCAATCTGGCCTGGAAGCGTCAATTCAATCGACCGAATCGTTTATTGGGCCGTTCAATCGCCTTGCTGTTCGTCGCCTCATTTCTGATTACTCATTTGACTCATATATGGGCGGACGCCAAATTCTACACCCCCATCATTGCTCAGAAATCAAACTTCCCACTCTCCTATCCGATGACGGCACGTTCATTTTTGGCTCGTCACGGTTGGTTGGATTTGCAGGAATTTAAGACGCGGCAAAAAAGCTACAGCGATCTCCCCCAGCGACGATTGAACTATCCACTGGCGCCCCTGCAGGTCACGCCTCATGAGCAGAAGCTCAATCTCTTGCTAATCGTCCTCAAGGGACTGCGGCAAGACATGGTGAACAATGTCAACATGCCCAACCTGCAGCGCTTTGCCGAGCACAAACAGCGCGAGCCCAGCCACGGCGCAGGGGGTAACTCTCGCGGGACCACGCTGCATTCGCACAACTATGGCTTACCCGCGCAGTATGCCGAAGACGCCCAGGCGGACAAACGCCCGCCGCTGCTGATCGACGAAATGCAGCGGCAGGAATATCGAATCAAGGCGTTTGCCACTCAGGGATTGGACTTACCAATCTATCGCGAAGCTATTTTTAGCGGCATCCGCCACAAGCAGGGCAAGAACCGCGTCCAAAGTGATGCGCAGACCCT
>RRZU010943113.1_pt1 | contig 12665 bp, 13 predicted proteins | sample 2165561 | NCBI WGS metagenome assembly RRZU01 (sample SAMN10456909, study PRJNA506462) | wastewater metagenome | isolation source: wastewater sludge | place: USA: Moscow, Idaho | reverse complement strand
TCCTTGCCATATTTATTATGTTGTTTGGAGCAGGTATTAAATACTGGGCTATTTCAGGGTACGTCGACGGAACGGTGGAATTCTCCATCGGATCGTGGCAGGTTTTTAACGGCACTTCTAAATCAGCTCTATTTGCCGGACTAGGATTTGGTATTTTCGGAGTTGGTTGTGAAATGTTCGGTATTGCTGCCAACAAAGCCGTAGTGCGTTGGTTTAGAGGCAAAGAAATGGCACTGGCCATTGGATTAAATACGTCTACAGGGCGTATCGGTACTGCATTGGCCATGTTTACCCCACTCCCACTTGTAAACCTGACAAAAAATGTAAGTTCACCTGTTCTTTTGTCTATCGTTTTATTATTGATTGGATTATTGGTATTTATTTTCTTCACCGTTTTAGATAAAAAATTAGATCAGGAAGAATCGGATGCCGGAATTGCAAACGACGAAGAGTTCAAATTTTCGGATGTTACAGACATTGCAAAAAACAAAGCATTTTGGTACATCGCCATTCTTTGCGTGCTTTTCTACTCAGCCGTTTTCCCGTTTATCAAATTTGCGACCAACCTAATCGTTCAAAAATTTGATGTTTCAGACACTTATGCGGGTTATATTCCGGCACTGTTGCCGTTTAGTGCTTTGCTGCTAACCCCTGTTTTTGGTGGTATCTCCGACAAAAAAGGAAAAGGAGCCACCATTATGATTATCGGTTCAATCATTTTGGTTTGTGTGCATTTACTATTCTCAATCCCTTCACTCAACAGTTTTCCAATCGCTATCGGACTTGTAATGGTACTCGGAATTGCATTTTCATTAGTACCTTCGGCCATGTGGCCTGCAATTGCGAAAATCATTCCTGAGAACAAACTCGGAACAGCTTACGCAATGACCTTTTGGGTTCAAAACTGGGGATTAATGGGCGTGCCGTTGTTGATTGGTTATGTGCTTGACAAATATTGTATCACTGGTACGATCACTAAAATGGTGGAAGGGAAAGAGCAAATTATCACGCAATATAACTACACCATTCCTATGCTTATATTTTCCTGCTTCGGAATATTAGCCATTGTTTTTGCTTTCTTGCTCAAAGCAGAAGACAAAAAAATGGGCTACGGACTTGAAAAACCAAACATCAGAGAATAGTCTTTTCTTATGAAATTTTTAAACCCCCTTAAACTATTTGTGTTTGAGGGGGTTTTATTTTTATAATTAAAACTAAATAAAATCAGCCATGGCTTTTTATCAATTTCGCAGCGAGCAAAAAATCAATACATCTATCGATGAGATTTGGGATTTCATCTCCTCACCCACCAACCTCAAAGAAATAACACCCGACTACATGGGTTTCGACATTATGAACACTAGACAACTTTCGGAGAAAATGTACGAAGGAATGATTATCGGCTACAAAGTAAGCCCGCTCCTCGGCATAAAAACCACCTGGGTAACGGAAATCACACATATTCGCGACAAAGAATTCTTTATCGACGAACAACGCATTGGACCTTACGCCATGTGGCATCACCAACACCTCATTCGTCCGATAGAAAATGGAGTATTAATGACGGACATTGTCAGCTACCAACCACCCTTCGGAGTTATTGGGGCAATTGCCAACAAACTGGTTATCCAATCAAAGCTCAAACAAATATTTAATTATCGAACTGCCGCACTTGAGAAAAAATTTGGAATCTATTCGGTAAAATAGTTCATTTATGGGTTATTATCTAAAAGAAACTGATTCATTTTCTCTTAACGTTTACATTGTCTACATTTCGGATTTAAAATCTGTTGAATCTGAATCTCAACCAATCTTAAACATTTACAAAGATTGAAACTCATTCATTGGGAATTTCATTCTTTCTTTCAGAAAACAGTAAATCGTAATATTATTCGTAAATTTATCGCTCATACAGATCATAAATAATTCAGCAAAAAAACATGAAGTCAATTTACATATCTGAAAACACCGGTCGTATGCCTGTGCTGTTTGTTGGTCATGGAAGTCCAATGTACGCCATCGAAGAGAATGAATTTGTACAAACCTGGCGGGACATGGGTGAAACATTACCTGTACCAAAAGCGATTATTTGTATTTCGGCACACTGGGAAACGCGCGGAACACAGGTCACAGCCATGCAACAGCCCAAAACCATTCACGATTTTGGCGGGTTTCCACGGGAACTCTATGAAATTAATTATCCTGCACCCGGAAATCCAGAGCTTGCCAAAGAAGCAATAAATCTAATCAAAAGCTCTCCCGTATTGCCCGATGAAAAATGGGGTTTGGATCATGGCACGTGGAGTGTAATCAGGCGGATTTACCCCAAAGCTGACATTCCGGTAATTCAATTAAGTCTTGATTACAACAAATCGCCAAAACAACATTATGAGTTGGCAAAAGAGCTGGTATCATTGAGAGATAAAGGTGTATTGATTATCGGTAGCGGTAACATTGTTCACAACCTTCGTCAGGTTGCCTGGGACAAACCTGATGATCAGGAATATAGTTACGACTGGACAATTGAAGCAAATGAGACAGTAAAAAAATTAGTTCTAGAAGATAAACACAGCGAACTCATCAACTACCAATCATTAGGAAAAGCTGTTCAAATGGCTGCACCTTCGGCCGATCATTATTTGCCACTATTATATGCATTGGCACTAAAAAAAGAGGATGAGCAGGTTTCATTCTTCAATGATAAAGCCGTGATGGGTTCCTTAACAATGACCTCTGTAAAAATTGGCTGAACAACAGGATTTTCGTGCAGCAAACTAATAATCTAAAAGTCAGTCTAAAATCACAAGATTATTGTAAATTATTTTACAGAAACACTTTGTAGATTAAAAATAAATGTGTAATTTTGCACCTCAATTTCGGATAAGGTAAAAAAGCAGCAATGCCAACGGCACCTCACCTTCCCGATGTAATCAGAAAAGTCATTTAAAAAATGTACGCAATCGTAGAAATTTTGGGACAACAGTTCAAGGTGGAAGCCGGAAAAAGACTGTATATCCATCGCATGGCAGAAGCCGACAGAGGCGCTGTAGTAGAATTTGACAAAGTATTATTGATCGACAACGAAGGTGCTATCACAGTAGGTGCTCCCGTAGTTGCAGGTGCAAAAATAGTTTGTGAAGTATTATCGCACGTTCGTGGCGAAAAAGTAATCGTTTTCCACAAAAAACGTCGTAAAGGTTACCGCAAACGTAACGGTCACCGTCAAGATTTCACAGAATTATTTATCAAAGAAATTGTAGCTTAACCGAAAAAAAATTAGAAGAAAATGGCACATAAGAAAGGGGCGGGTAGCTCAAGAAACGGTCGTGAATCGGAAAGCAAACGACTTGGCGTTAAAATTTACGGTGGTCAATTTGCTAAAGCAGGTAACATCATAGTACGTCAACGCGGAACAGTACACCACATTGGTGAAAACATTGGCATGGGAAAAGACCACACTTTGTTTGCACTAGTTGATGGAATCGTAGAATTCAGAAAAAAGAAAGACAACAAGTCATTTGTTTCTGTAAAACCTATCGAAGTAGCTAACTAAAAAGCTAGTCGATACGCATCACACATAAATCTCCTGTTGTTTTACATCCGTGTAAAATTGCGGGAGATTTCTTTTTTAGACTCAAGAACAAAGAACAAAGATTCAAGACCTTGCTTTAAAATGGTAAATGGTAATTGAATAAATCGTAAATTAAAATATGCTTACACTCAAACACATTACCGAAAACACCGACGAGGTAATTGCCCGTTTGGCTAAAAAACATTTCGATGGCAAGGCTATTATTGCTCAGGTTATAGAGTTGGACAATACACGCAAAGCATCTCAGGTAAAGGTAGATACAGCTTCAGCCGAATTGAATAATCTATCGAAAGAAATCGGTATGCTTATGAAACAGGGCAAACAAGCTGAAGCAACTCAAGCCAAAGAAAAAACAATTGAGCTAAAAGAAATCATCAAATTGCTGGGCGACCAACAGGGAGAAGCCGAACAAAAACTGAACGAACTTTTGGTTCAAATACCAAATTTACCTCACGCAAGTGTTCCGGAAGGAAGGCATGCCGAAGACAACCTGGTTGAACGCTCGGGTGGTGCAATGCCAACTTTGCCTACCGATGCAGTTCCTCATAGGGATTTAGCTAAGAAATACGTCTTTTTTGTTTTTGAATTGGGTGTAAAAATTTCGGGTGCAGGATTTCCTGTTTACAAAGGAAAAGGCGCTCGCCTACAACGTGCATTGATAAATTTCTTTTTGGACAACGCAACTGCTGCCGGTTATCTCGAAGTTCAACCTCCGTATGTGGTAAATGCCGCTTCGGGTTACGGGACAGGACAATTACCTGATAAAGAAGGACAAATGTACCACTGCACTGTGGACGATTTATATTTGATACCCACAGCTGAAGTTCCGGTTACAAATATCTACCGCGATGTAATTCTTGCCGAAAGTGAATTACCCATCAAGAACACAGCTTACTCAGCCTGTTTCCGCCGCGAAGCCGGTTCGTATGGTAAAGATGTACGTGGATTAAACCGCTTGCACCAATTCGACAAAGTAGAAATTGTACAAATTCAACATCCGGACAAATCGTACGAAACGCTTGACCAAATGGTAAACTACGTACAAACACTGGTTGAAAAATTAGAATTGCCATGGCGTATTCTTCGCCTGTGTGCCGGCGATATGAGTTTTACGTCTGCACTTACATTCGATTTTGAAGTATATTCTGCTGCTCAGGAACGCTGGCTGGAGGTTAGTTCGGTTTCTAACTTCGAAAGCTACCAGGCCAATCGTTTAAAATGTCGCTTCAAAGGTAATGACAAGAAAACGCAACTTGTTCATACTTTAAACGGAAGTGCTATGGCTTTACCACGGATTGTAGCTGCATTGCTCGAAAACAATCAAACGCATGAAGGTATACGTATTCCAAAAGCATTGATACCTTATACCGGATTCGAAATTATCAATTAAAAATTCGTTTCACCACTTACATACAAAGAGCTCAAAGTCGAATGATTTTGAGCTCTTTGTCATTTTTAGGGATCACAACCTAAATATTTATACACTATTTTGCATAAGAATTGACATTATGAGTATTTATTTAGATTTTTTTATTCTTCAATTAAAAAATATAGTTGTATTTTTACAGCACGTTTCAATTATGAAATAGTTATAACTACATAAAACACATCTATATGAATCACTTAATGTTTCTAAATTTAGGCACAGGCGAAATAATTATAATTGCTTTAATAGTACTTTTATTATTTGGAGGAAAAAAAATTCCGGAATTAATGAAAGGAGTAGGAAAAGGAGTAAAAAACTTTAAGGATGGGCTTAACGATGTAGAGAATGAAATAAAAAAAGACATTAAAGACGACGAAAAACAAGATATAGTCAAGTAAGCATGAGCGAAATTGCTGAAAGTGAAATGACCTTTTGGGATCATCTCGATGATTTACGAAAAATCCTGTTCAGAATAGCTGCCTTTATCGCTATCCTTGCTCTGGGATTTTTCTCATACATGAAAGAAATCTTTGATAACGTGATTCTTGCTCCTAGTCGGGATAATTTTTTTCTCTACGAATGGATGAATCGGTTGAGCGCCAAGTACCCGATTTTTCCAGACTTCTGCATTGGCAAATTTCAAGTAAAGATCATCAACATCAATCTTTCTTCTCAGTTTTTCATCCACATGTCTACTTCACTTTGGTTGGCATTAGTGGCTGGTTTTCCGTTTATTATTTATCAGCTCTTTGTATTTGTAAAACCGGCACTGTATAGCCACGAGCGCAGAAACACCGGTGTAGCGTTTTTCTTTGGCAATATTCTTTTTTATATGGGTGTTACCGTTGGTTATCTAATGGTTTTCCCACTTACATTGCGATTTTTAGCAGGATACAATTTAAGCTCATATATTGAAAACAGCGTTTCGCTCGAATCGTATATGGATAGTTTCTTGATGCTTTGCTTTATTATGGGATTGGTTTTTGAGCTACCGTTATTATCAATGATTTTATCCAAATTAGGCATTTTAAAGCGCGCATTTTTCACAAAATTCAGAAAACACGCTGTTATAATTCTTTTAATTTTATCAGCCGTTATAACCCCTTCAGGCGACCCATTTACTTTGATGGTGGTATTCTTACCTATTTATATGTTGTGGGAAATAAGTGCGTTAGTAGTAAAAAAATAATTCGTTATTAGTTCCATACATTTTTTAATTATTTTAATTTTATTATTATTTAATTAACTATTAAGTCATTATGAAAAGAAGAGATTTTTTTAAATCGGCAGCAGTTGTAGGCCTTGCCAGTATATTCAAACCCGGTACACTTGCCGCAAGCACTACAGCAGCGAGCAAAATATCTGTTCAAACAGGTGTTGATATGGTGGCAGTTATGGGTGGTGAACCTGAAATTATGCTTATCAAAGCCATGAAAGAGCTAGGCGGAATTGGCAAATACGTAAAAAAAGGACAAAAAGTAGTTATTAAACCGAACATCGGTTGGGATAAGAAACCTGAAATGGCTGCCAATACCAATCCTGAACTTGTAGGTGCTTTAATAAAGCTATGCAAAAGTGCAGGAGCTGCAGAAGTTCTTGTTTTTGATCACACCTGTCAGGATTGGCAGAAGTGTTATACAAACAGTGGAATCAAGGCCGCAGTAGAGAAAGCGGGTGGAAAAATGGTACCCGGCAACGATGAATCCTATTACCGCGAAGTTCAGGTTCCGAAGGGAGTTCAACTAAAAACAGCTAAAATTCATAAAGCTATACTCGACTGCGATGTGTGGTTTAATGTACCCGTTCTGAAACATCATGGTGGTGCAAAAAACTCCATATCGATGAAAAATTTAATGGGAATAGTTTGGGACAGACAGTTTTTCCATTCCCACGACTTACACCAATGCATTGCCGACTCAGCTACTATTTACAAAAAACCGGCACTTAATATTGTTGATGCTTACCGCATTATGAAGTCAAATGGGCCTCAGGGAAAGACCGAAGCTGATGCAGTAACATTAAAATCACTGATTATTTCGCCGGATTTTGTGGCTGCCGATACGGCTGCGATGAAAATGTTTGCACAAGTACAACCTACAAATATAGCCGATGTACGTTACATAGCTATGGCAGAAAAACTAAAAGTGGGCACTCAGCATCTTGACAAACTGAATGTCAAGAGAATAAAGCTATAGCTAACAACTATCTAAAATAGTTTTTTCACTAGCATCCCATCTTCTTCCACTAATTGTACATTACTAAAATGAAGCATCTGAAAAATATCAGAGTTGCACTTGCAATCCTTTTCTTTCTTCCTATCTTTTTGTATTTAATTGATTTCACGGGCAAATTACCAATGCAAATGCATGCATTGCTCAAAATACAATGGATACCGGCGTTACTCTCGTTGAACCTGGTTGTTATTGCCATACTGGTAGTCATAAGTCTGCTATTTGGCCGAATATATTGTTCAACGATTTGTCCTTTGGGAATATTTCAGGACATTTCTGCCTGGAAATCCCGTTTTTTTTCGAAGAAAAAAAAGAAGTTCCGTTACACATACAAGAAACCACAAAACATATTGCGGTATTCTATCTTGGCATTGACGGTACTTATTTTTGTTTTTGGTAGCTCATTTTTAGTAGTACAACTTGATCCGTATAGCATCTTTGGACGTATTGTTTCGCAACTTCTACGCCCACTGGCATTGTTTGCCAACAACGGAGTAGCTGCCGTCCTTAGTAGCATGGGAAATTATTCGGTTTTCAAGGTCGAACAGCTTTCATTTGTACCGGTAGCTTTTGGAATAACACTTTTCTTTTTCGTACTGATTAGCGTTATGTCCTGGTTTAGTGGCCGACTGTATTGCAATACTGTTTGTCCGGTGGGAACTACCCTTGGTTTACTGTCCAAACTATCTGTTTTTCGCATTTCAATCAACGAATCGTCGTGCAATCAATGTGGTGCCTGTGAAAAATCCTGCAAATCGCAATGTATCGACAGTGATGCAATGACAGTGGATCAGTCTCGTTGCGTAAGCTGCTACAACTGCCTTAGCGTTTGTAAAAGATCCGGCATAAACTATCAGTTTGGCTACAAAAAACAGAAAGCAGAAGCGTCGCAAGCTCCTGCGGATAGCAGCAGACGTACTTTTTTGTTTACTTCGGGCGCAGTAATTTCTACACTGGCCTTTGCCAACGCGAAAACACTTACCGGGCAGAAAGAAGACGCAACCCTTACCCGCACTCCGATAATGCCTCCCGGAGCGGGGTCTATTGAGCATTTCAATACAAAATGTACCGGTTGCCAGCTGTGTGTTGACAAATGTCCAATGCAAGTACTGAAACCGGCCGTATTGCAGTACGGTATTTCGGGTATTATGCAACCGCATTTAAATTTCTCCACTCATATTTTTTGTAGTTTCGATTGTAACATTTGCTCTTCGGTGTGTCCTACAGGTGCATTAAGAGAGATGCCAATAGAGGAAAAGAAACTTGTTCAGATTGGGGTTGCCAAATTCAGAAAAGATAAGTGTATCGTAGCTGTTGACGAAACGGATTGCGGAGCATGTTCCGAGCACTGTCCAACACAAGCAGTACACATGGTTCCATACAAAAATGGACTTACCATTCCTGAAGTTATCGAAGATATTTGCATCGGCTGCGGAGGTTGCGAGTCCATCTGTCCGGCAAAGCCCTACGCTGCCATTTACGTTGAGGGGAATAAAACACAGATCGCCGCCAATAAACCGGCCGAAGCTGAGAAGTTTGAAAAAAAAATTGATGATTTCGGATTTTAGTAAAAAGTTCTGGTACTGAACTCAAAAAAGATTGTAATAATTCCTTATAAACGGTTAACATGCCATTACATTTTGGTGGTTAAATGGCAAAAAAAAGCTATCTTTGCGTTCCAAATTTAAAGGTAAAGCATGTTGGAAATAATTGTAAAGGGGATATTAATCGGATTATGCATATCGGTACCAGTGGGACCAATTGGTATGTTATGCATACAACGAACCCTTAACCGGGGGCAAAAGTATGGCATTGTAACCGGTCTGGGTGCCACATTCTCCGATTTAATTTACACAATAATTACTCTCTTCTTCCTTAGTTTTGTATTGGATTTTATTGAATTTCACCGCTTTGCCATTCAATTAATCGGGAGTATTGTAGTAGCCGGCTTTGGATATTATATTTTCAGAACTAATCCGGCTACGCAACCAAAACCGAACGAAACACTCAAGCATTCACTGCTTGGTGACTTTGCAACTTCATTTGGGCTAACGCTTTCTAACCCACTGGTTCTATTTGTATTAATTGCACTTTTTGCACGATTTGAATTTATTGGTAACAATACCACGTTATACGTATCGATAATTGGAATTTTGTCGATTCTGGGAGGTGCTTTCGCATGGTGGAGTCTACTTACTTTTGTGGTAAGTCGGTTCAAAAACAAAATGAACATGCGTGAGTTGAAAATTCTGAATCAGATCACCGGCTTTATCATTATTGCTATTGGAGTAATAGGCTTTTTGCTTGGTCTTTTAAAAATAGGTTCTCTCTAAATAACCCGTTTAATCACACGTAAAGTGTGTGTATAATCTCCCGTTTTTGTCGAAACAATGCCTTGCGAATCTATCGGATCAATCTTCACACAACCTGAAACATGAATAATCTGACGCGTATTGAGTAAGATTCCAACATGGACTATTTCTCGTTCAGGGTTTTCGAAAAACACCAAATCTCCCGGTTGTGCTTCGAAAAGAAAATCGATAACACGTCCAACTTCCACCTGATGGGCTGTATACCTCGGCAATTGAATACCACTCATAGCAAATACCAGCTGCACCAAGCCCGAACAATCTATTCCCAGAACACTTTTACCACCCCAAAGATAGGGAGCATTAAGATATTGCAAAGTATTGTTTGTTATTTCCTGCGATAGTGATTTAGGTTTTGGCTGATTAGACGACATATTTATTTGATAAATTTCGTCGTCAATAATACATCGACCATAATTGTAAGAAGGAAAAAAACTACCACCGGGCAAATACATTTTCTGGCCTGAAACCGGTTTATCGCAAACCAGAAAAGGAACAGGAATACAGAAAACCGGCGAGTTGGAAAGACGCTTTTCTTCTTCGGGAGAAAGTATCTGAACCATTTTCGAATCAGCCCAGCCAATGCAGTTATCCGTCAGGTTTCTGACATGAAGCCAACGTTCACCAACTTCAAAAACCTCAACACGCTCACCAAACATTAGTTGGGTGGACAATTCGCTACTTTCGCTGTTGCTCACCCGAAGTGAAACTAATGGAAGTGTAATGATGCCTGTCATGTAGTTGGAAGTTGATAGTTGGAAGTTGGAGACAAATCCAACATTACTAATCGTTGATAACTGAATAGATTTCCCACAAAAATACTGAAAGTTTGCTTAACACGCTACTATTAGCGGATTTTTTCGTAATTTTCGGCTCTTTTATATTTAAAGCATTCTATTGTTCGTATTGGCTCCGGTTATGAAAATAAAAATTACTCAAACACAGGTTCAAAATATTACAAAATTGGGGCTATTTATTTGTGTTATAGCACTAATTGTACAATTATTCCCCTCTAAAAGCAAATTCAAGTATCAGTTTGAGGTTGGGAAACCGTGGTCGTATGAATTGATTACGGCTTCGTTCGATTTTCCTATTTACAAAAGCGACCTGCAAATAACCAAGGAGAAAGAGGAAATACTTAAGGATTTCACACCTTATTTTAAACTTGACAGCACAAAATGTAACCTGCAAATCAATAAATTATTTACCGATTGGAAGAAAAAGACCGGTCAATTCCCGATTTCTCAGAATTACATTAAACGTAAATTTCAATCTATTTATGCTGTAGGGATTATTTCGGTAGCTGATTACAATAAATTATTAGAAGATAAGCGCAAGAACATATCATGCATCACACCTAGCCGGGTATCAAACACATTGGCGGTAGAAAATGTGTATACGCCAAAGACTGCTTACGAAGAAATTCTGCGTGATGCCCCCGAGGCCATAAAATCGTACGATTTGAATGTATACCTGGTGGAAAATCTGAAGTACGACAGTGCCACTACCGAATTATCGAAAACCGACCTACTGAAAAACCTTTCCCTAACATCAGGAATGGTGCAAACCGGACAACGAATTATCGACAGGGGTGAAATAATAACACCTGCAAATTATCTGGAACTGAGTTCGTTGAAAATCGAATACGAAAAACGAAAAGGAGCTATCCAACAGTCCGCCATTGTGGTTGTTGGCGAAATCATCATGATTTCCGGACTCATATGCTTATTCTTTTCGTACATCTACCTGTTCCGTCCGCGTATCTACAATAAATTCGGTGATTTACTCTTTCTGTCGCTACTCATTGTAATGATAGTAGGCCTGACGGCCTTCTCGCTGCAATACGACACGTTGAGCTATTACATGGTTCCATTTGCACTCATTCCGATTATCATACGGGTTTTCTTTGATCCGCGTACGGCACTGTTTGCACATATCTGTACCATGCTCATCATTTCATTTATGGTGGATAATTCGTTTCAGTTTATACTTTTACAAGTAACCATTGGGATGGCAGCCGTTTCGAGTTTAAAAGATATGACGCAACGTTCGCAACTTGCTCAAACAGCACTATATATCTTTCTATGTTATTGCATTATGTACCTGGCATCTCAATTTATTTCGGAAGGAAATATAGAGCGCATCAACTGGCAACCGATTCTCTATTTTGCCATAAGCAGTGCTTGTTTACTTTTTGCTTATGTTTTGATTTATATTTTCGAAAAAATGTTTAGTCTCATATCCAGCGTAACCTTGGTAGAACTCACCAATATCAACAGCGATTTGATGATGAAGTTTGCCGAAGTGGCACCGGGAACATTTCAGCATACGCTTCAGGTTTCGAATCTGGCTACCGAAGCTGCTAAAAAGATCAACGCGAATAGTCTGTTGGTGAGAACAGGTGCTTTGTATCACGACATTGGAAAAATGAAACATCCCGAATTTTTTACCGAAAACCAAATGGGAGGTAAAAATCCACTCATGGATATGGATTACGAAGAAGCCGCGAAAATTGTCATCAGCCACGTGACAGACGGCATTGAAATTGCTAAAAAAAGTCATTTACCGGAGCAAATCATCAATTTTATTGGGACGCATCATGGATTTGGTAAAGCGAAATTTTTCTATACTTCATTTATAAATGCTTATCCCGACAAAACACCTAACGACGCTGCCTTCACCTATCCGGGACCGCTACCAAACAATAAAGAAACAGCTATCCTAATGATGGCCGATGCGGTGGAAGCCCGTTCGAGAAGTTTGGGAGTGTACACCGAAGAAAGTATCAATGAGATGGTGGAAAGTATGATTGACAGCCAGATAGCTGATGGTCAATTTAAAGATGCACCGATTACTTTTAGGGATGTGGAAACGGTAAAATCAGTATTCAAAGAAAAAATAAAGAATATATACCATACCCGGATAGCGTATCCCGAAGCAAATAAAATTGCCCACTGACAGTAACACAAAAGCCCCCGATTCGTTGAATGATTCGGGGGCTTTTTATAAAATTAAATCTTAATTATTATCCCAATGGTTGGCAGTAT
>RRZU013008154.1_pt1 | contig 12670 bp, 9 predicted proteins | sample 2165561 | NCBI WGS metagenome assembly RRZU01 (sample SAMN10456909, study PRJNA506462) | wastewater metagenome | isolation source: wastewater sludge | place: USA: Moscow, Idaho | reverse complement strand
GCAATGCCCACATCAGTCGCAATAAATCCAAGCATGGTCGCCATATTGGGTTTAATCATGCCCGCACCTTTGGAAATGCCTGTGAGAGTGATGGTTTGCCCTTTAATTTGTATCTGACGGCTGACCGCTTTGGGTAAGGTGTCTGTGGTCATAATCGCTTGCGCGGCATTGAGCCAATTGTCCTCAGTCAGATTTTTAATTGCAGGGTTTAAACCTGCAATCAATCGATCCATTGGTAGGTTTTCAAGTATCACGCCTGTTGAGAACGGTAAAATTTGGCTGTCTTTAAGGTTCAAGCGTTGGGCCAATTCAGCACAGGTTTTTTGTGCGTCCTCCATCCCTTGCACACCCGTACCCGCATTGGCGCAGCCTGTATTCACAACCAACGCGCGAATGCCGTGGTTCAGTGCCAAATGACGTTTGCACACATGCACCGGCGCGGCGCAAAAAGCGTTTGTCGTAAATACGCCCGCCACACTTGCACCTTCTGGGACTGTGATGACCAACAGGTCTTTACGGTCTGTTTTGCGTATGCCTGCTTGTGCATAACCGAGTTGCACGCCTGCAACGGGCTTGAGTTGATCTGCGCTGATGGGTGGAAAGTTGACAGCCATTAAAATGTCCCTGTGGTTTTATGTGTGGTTGTTGGATGGATTTAGTTTGCGCATACGGCCGGCGCGAAAAACGGTCGCGTCATTATAAAACGCGGCATCGCGATTGTCTTGCCAAAAATATGGGACGCCCAAAATCGGCAATGGACAAAAATCACGGGTGTGAAAATTGTGGTGTTTCAGTTGTGTGGATAAACGCGTATCCAAATCCGCCATCCGCGCCACCAAATTCATGCCAAACCACTCGTCTTTAACCAACACCACCCATGTATGCGCGCACATGTCTTTACGAGGTTCGATCAATTTATCCATTAAAGCATGACCGATTAAATACACTGCTGCGCGCGCTTGCGGATGCGGGTTAAATGGATCGTCCCACAAATCACGCGACGCGACCAAAGCATTGTGCCAATCAAATCGCCGCAATGCGTCGGCAATCTGTGTGTTGCTGGTGACCAAAATTGCGGCATTTTCATCAAACAAAGTCAAGGCATCGCGCGCCATACCGCGTTTGTCTTGTACCCCATGCGCTTGAATTTGCTCGTATTGACGAGCATTGAGCACGGCTTTGGTGAGCGGAAACGTCAGCCACACACAGGCATTGAAAAAATCATGTAGGTTCAAACGCGTGGGTACGCCGCCTGTGAGCGCGATGTGCTCCTCATACGCTCGCGCACGGGGCAAATCGTCTTGTGGAATAAATTTGAGCTTTTTTCCCAAGCCTGTTTTCATCGGCAAACCATGTGCACGCAAAATCGCCACTGCAAAATTCAAGGCCGAGCGCGTGTCCATACTCGATGACCACAGCTTGGGTGTGCCACGTGCAAACCGCGCACCGAGGTGCGTCAACCACGGCGCACTCCACGAGAGTTTGCTCACATCTGCGGCACTAAGTGCCATCACGGGGGACTGTGTGTTCATGACCCAACCTTTGTCAATTCGAGTCGTTGAAATGACTACTCTGAATCTTCGTCAGTCTTTGCATCAGGAATGGCCGCATCGACCACTGCACCTGCCACTTTTGCCGTGGTTTTAACCGCACCGACTGCGAGCGAAGCTGCCGCATCGGCAACCGCAATCACTGCACATCCTGTCAGCAAACCTGTTGCCAAGCACACCATCAATAATCCACGCATCGTCACCTCACTTCACCTTGAAAAGTCCAAGCCAGTGTCTCGCCAGCGTTCAAGGGCACCAGTTGTTCGCCCTCCAAATAATCGAACGCCATTGGCAAAGTTTGAGGCACAGCATTCAGACGAACCTTGTGCGTATTGATGGGCAAACCATAAAAGCGCGCGCCGTTGATGCTGGCAAACGCCTCTAATTTATCCAAGGCATTGACACTGGCAAATGCAGTGGCGTACAACTCCAAAGCATGAGACGCCGTGTAACAACCCGCGCAACCACAGGCTATTTCTTTGGCGTGCTGCGCATGAGGCGCGCTGTCGGTGCCGAGGAAAAACTTGCCACTGTCTGAAATTGCTGCTTTGAGCAAAGCCTGACGGTGGCTTTCGCGCTTTAAAATCGGCAAACAATAATAATGCGGGCGAACCCCGCCGACCAGCATCACATTGCGGTTATACAATAAATGATGCGCGGTGATGGTCGCAGCGGTGAATTCATCGGCTTGCACCACATACTCGGCAGCTTGCGCCGTGGTGATGTGCTCCATCACGATTTTTAACTTAGGATATTGCGCGCGCAAAGGTTTGAGCACTCGCTCGATAAACACCGCTTCACGGTCAAAAATATCAATCTGCGCATCGGTCACTTCGCCGTGCACCAATAAAGGCAACCCCAACGCCTGCATTTTTTCCAACGCCTCTGCGCAATGCGCCAAATCGGTCACACCCGCATCCGAATTGGTGGTCGCGCCTGCGGGGTAGAGTTTCACCGCTTTGACCCAACCATCATCGACCGCATATTGAATGTCTTGCGCGCTGGTTTTGTCGGTCAAATACAGCGTCATCAAAGGCTGAAAATTCATGCCCGCAGGTACATGCGCCAAAATACGCTCAGCGTATGCGCGTGCTTGCGCCGCGGTGGTGACAGGCGGTTTTAAATTCGGCATCACAATCGCGCGGGCGAATTGGCGCGCGGCGTGCGGCACGGTGACGCGCAGTGCGTCGCCATCACGCAAATGGATGTGCCAGTCATCTGGGGCAATCAGTTCAAATGAGTTCATAAATGTGCCGAAAAAAACATGCAGGTGCAAAAGTTTGGGTTAGAATTGAACGCTATTTTAAGGGAATTATTGTCGCAAAGGGACGAAATCGTTCTTGAGAATTGAAATTGAGGAAGTTGAGAAAACCATGTGCCAATTATTGGGAATGAATTGCAACACACCCACCGACATCACCTTCTCGTTTGAAGGCTTTGCCAAACGCTGGGGTATAAGCACGCGTCAGATGCTTGCATCGTGCGTCTTACTCTTAGCGTTATTCTCACCCTTGTCCAATGTCTCGGCAAAAAGTGAGTCATTCACCTCAGATTTTACGACCTTATATGCCAAGCCAAATCCATCGGCGCATGTGCTGGGTATTTTTGATGCAAGCGCACGCGTGACTTTAATAGACGAGAACAATTGGGAATGGGTAGAGGTGATTGCAGACAATGGCATGCGCGGTTTTGTTCACTCAACACTGCTGACCCAGCATCCAATGGGCGCGCAAAAAGCCACGCCTGAGCCGTTCATTCCTGCCGATGGCGACTATGGTTCGGCACATTTGGTAGTCAACGTGGCGGGACTCAAGGCGCGGTTAAACCCTGCCAGTCCAAAGGTCGCGTGCATCTTAACCATGGGTACTGTGGTTGGCGTTGATTTTATCCCGACCGATGGACAGGCTTGGGTCAATATCGGTACGTGTGAGAACAATCAAACCGCTTATGTCCAACGGCAATTTTTGGGCAAGCATCCCGACATTCAGGCAATCTTCAGACAATATGATGCCCTGCCCGCAAGCGATGTCGCGATGCGCAAAACCCTTTCCGAGCGCGCGGTGGAGTTGGCTTGGAATTTGGGCAGCGCAAGCGAACACATCAAACCTGCACTAACGCGCTTTATGTCTGTGGCGCGCGATTTGAACAATGACGCGCTTATCACAAACACCGAGTTGAGTATGCGCTTACTCGATAGTTTGCAAAACCATCTGAGCTATGACGAACAAATGGCGCAAACCAGTACAGGCAAAGTCATATATGCCGCGCATGTCGCAGGCTTGCCAGTGAATAACGAAGACGCGCCAAAACTCTCGCAGGTCAAGCAAGTATTGGGATTACCCATGCAGATTAAAACCGAGACCGATTACTGCGGTGATGATCGGGGCGATAAATCCTATGTGTATCCGCATGCCACATTGCTGGTCGATGAGAAAAAGGGGCTGACCAGTTTGTCAGACATGCGTTTTGCGGGCGAAGGCAATGCCTTTGTATTCAAGGGTGCGCGCTTTGATAAAAACACCACTGAGCAAACCTTTGTAGAAAAAACCCACGGCTGGATTGATGCCTCACCCTCCAGAAATCCCCACACATACTGGTTGAACGATGGTGATTGGGCTGTCCATCGCTTTTACTTTCGCGATGGCTATTTGTTTTCCTATTCGTTCGGCGTTTTGTGTTGAGCGACGTCACCCACATTTTCATTTAAACGAAAGAGCAGCAAACCATGTGCCAATTATTGGGAATGAATTGCAACACACCCACCGACATCACCTTTTCGTTTGAAGGCTTTGCCAAACGTGGTGGTATGACAGACCACCATTCGGATGGTTGGGGGATTGCGTTTTTTGAGGATCGTGCGTGTCGTCTGCTGATTGACAGCGAGCCATCGATTGCTTCACCCGTGGCGGATTTGGTGCGCGCCTACCCGATTAAATCGCTCAACGTGATTGCCCACATTCGCAAAGCCACGCAAGGCGAAGTGAATTTAGAGAATTGTCATCCCTTCGTCCGCGAGTTGTGGGGACGGCATTGGGTGTTTGCGCACAATGGCAATCTACTGGACTTGACACACGATGTCCACAGCTTTTATCAGCCTGTGGGTACGACTGACAGCGAAATGGCGTTTTGCACTTTGCTGCAAAAATTACGCGATGCCCATCCGCAAGCCAATGCACAAAACCCGCCCAGTATCGCAGAGATTTCTAAGACCTTGTCCGAAATCGTCCCTGCGATTGCGGCACACGGCACGTTTAATTTTTGCTTGTCCAATGGTCAAGCCCTCTGGGCACATTGCTCCACCAATCTATACTATATCGTGCGTGAATACCCTTTCACCACCGCGCACCTCATGGATGCCGACGTGATGATTGATTTTAGCGAACACACCACAGTCGACGACCGCGTCGCGGTGATTGCCACGCAACCGCTGACCGATGACGAGGTCTGGCACAAAATGGGCGAACACGAATTCATGGTGTTCAAAGACGGTAAACCTTGCCCGTGTTGCATGGCACAAGCCCTATAGCATAGGGGCAGTGGGTTACACGCTGTGCGCCAACAACTCCGCATTGCCACCCGCCGCCGTGGTATCGGTGCACACATGGAACTCGTGCACCCATTCATGGATGCTGTGCGCATCGGTCACCAGTGGAATGATGGCACCCGCATGATTCGCTAAATTCACGCGAATTTCACGCGCGCGCGCATCAGCGGTACTCGGTGCAAAATACGCCACCACATCAAAATCATAAAAATCAGGCACACTGGTATCGGATAACTCAATCGCGCTGTGCGTGTGCTCGGTCAATTCTGGATGTTGATACAAGGTCTGTTCAAGCAACAAATGCGGCACAATCGCATGGTTGTTGGTCGCGCTGGCAGTCAGAATTTGTGCGCGCACGTCTTCCACAGTCGGTCCCAAACACAATACTCGCCCACGCCCTTGCACTCGATAGGCATTGGACTCACCCGTTGGGCTGTCCAATAATTGCGCTTGCCATGGCAAGTTTTGTGCGCTTTGTTCAGCCTTTTGCCCGCTTCGGCTCAGTGCACGCAGGTACAACGCACCCCCTGCTTTGGGCCCTGTACCCGACAAACCACAACCACCAAACGGTTGCACCCCAACCACCGCACCGATTTGATTGCGGTTGATATAAATATTACCCACATGCGCGCGCTCGGCAACCTCATGGGCACGGCGTTCAATGCGCGTGTGCACGCCCAAAGTCAGCCCATAGCCCGAGGCATTGATTTCATCCAAAACTCTATTCAATTCACCCGCCGCAAAAGTAGCGACATGCACAATCGGTCCAAATTGTTCTTCGCCCAAATCTGCCATGCCATTGACCCGCAACAAGGTCGGTGGTACAAAATAGCCTTTTTGCGCGTGCTCGTTTGGCACGGATTTTTGGTGGACGATGTGACCGCGATTCTGCTCAATATACGCCAGCAATTTATTTTGCGCAGTGGCATCAATCACGGGCGAAACATCGGTGGGCAAATCCGCAGGGTTGCCAATCACCAAAGCATCCATCGCTCCTTTGAGCATTTCAATCAGTTTGTCGTAAATATCGGTTTGCACGTACAGCAAACGCAAAGCCGAGCAACGTTGCCCCGCACTTTGAAAGCCGCTGGCGATGATGTCGCGCACCGCTTGTTCAGGCAATGCCGTCGAGTCCACCACCATCGCATTCAATCCGCCCGTCTCAGCAATCAGCAGCGCATCGGGCGCGGCGTGTTGTGCCAAAGTTTGGTGGATGCGTTGCGCTGTCGGTAAGGAGCCTGTGAAACACACGCCCGCAATGTTCGCTTGCGCGACCAATGCCTGACCAATCTCACTGCCCTTGCCTTGTGCCAATTGCAAGACCTCAGCAGGCACGCCTGCCTCGTGCATCAGTCGCACCGCATAGTCGGCAATCAGTGGTGTGAGTTCAGCAGGCTTGGTGAGCACCGCATTGCCCACGACCAAGTTGGCGACGATTTGCCCTGTGAAAATCGCCAGAGGGAAATTCCACGGTGAAATACACACCACCACCCCGCGTGCTTGATTGGGTGCGAGGATGCGGGCTTGACCAGCATAGTAGTAACAAAAATCCACCGCTTCGCGCAATTCTGCCACCGCATCTGACCACGATTTGCCCGCCTCGCGTGTGAGCAGTGCCATCAACGCGCTGTGATGCGCTTCGTACAAATGCGCGATTTTGTTCAATACATCGGCGCGCTCATCCACCGAACGTGCCTGCCATGCGGTTTGTGCTTCTTGCGCCACACGGCTCATCGCGGGAATCTGCTCGGCGAGGGTTAAAGGCACTGCGCCCACGACCTCATCTTTGATTGCAGGATTATGACTGAGCAACACGGGCACGTCCGAAATCTCAGATGATGGACGGCTGCGCCAAAATGCGTCGCGCTCGCTTTGCAAACGCGCCAAGGTCAAGGAATTCGATAAATCAAAGCCCTGCGAATTGGCACGATGGGCATACAACGCCGAGGCGGGACGAACAGGGCTGTCACTCGGGGTTTCGAGCAATGTTTGCGCGCGCGCAATTGGGTCTTGTGCCACCACACTGGCAGGTAGGGTTTCATCGGCAATTTGATGGACAAACGAGCCATTTGCGCCGTTTTCGAGCAAGCGACGCACCAAGTACGACAGCAAATCATGGTGCTGGCCCACAGGTGCGTAAATACGACAGCGATAAAAGTTTTGACGCTTGGCCACCTCGTGCAGTGCTTCGCCCATGCCATGCAAACGTTGAAACTCATAACGCGGCAAGATCGGCAAATCAGCAATCAAACGCAATACCGCACACACTGTGTGCGCATTGTGGGTGGCAAACTGCGCGTAGATTCTGTCGTTCATACCCAACAAACGTTTGGCATTGGCAATGTAGGCCACATCCGTAAATGCCTTGCGCGTGTGCACAGGAAACTCAGACAAGCCCAAAACCTGCGCTCGTTTGATTTCCGCATCCCAATACGCGCCTTTGACCAAGCGCACCATGATGTGGCGATCGTATTGTTTTGCCAAGGCGTACAAATGCTCGAGCACCTCCGATGCGCGTGGATTGTAGCCTTGCACCACCACGCCCAAACCACGCCAGTCGGCCAGTTCATCATTCACCATTAATTGTTGCACCATCTGCAAAGACAATTCCAAACGCTCGGCTTCCTCCGCATCGATGTTCAAACCCATGTTGAATTTCGCAGCCAACTGCGCCAATTCAAGCACCCGCGGCGTGAGTTCGCGCAAAACCGTTTCTGTCTGTGCCACCTCATAACGCGGGTGCAAAGCGGATAATTTAATCGAAATCCCAGGGTTTTGCGCGATGTCATCGTGCACACAATGCGCACCGATGCTGACAATCGCGTCGTGATAGGACTGCCAATAGCGTTGCGCATCCGCGCTGGTTTTTGCGCCTTCTCCGAGCATATCATAAGAGTAAGTGTAACCATCGGCTTCTAAAATACGCGCCTCTTTCAACGCCGAATCTATGGTTTGACCCAAAACAAACTGACCTCCGAGTTGCTTGAGAATCTGCGCCAAAATCGCATCAATCACAGGCTCGCCCATGCGTTTCATTAAACTTTTAAGCGTGCTCAGCACGCTTGCACTGCGTTGCTCGTCCAATACTTGCTCGAGCAACATCAATCCGCGCGTTGCTGTATTGACCAGCGTGCTATCGGATTGGCTCTGATGCGCCGACCAATTGCGATTGATTACTTTGTCTTCGAGTAAAGCCATGCGCGTAGTCACATCAGGCACGCGCAAAACAGCCTCTGCCAAACTCATCAATGCCAAACCCTCAGGATTGGAGAGTTGATACTGCGTAAGCATGGCTTGCATCCAGCTCGGTGATTGCTGATTGCGCACGGCATTGACCAACTCTGTCGCGTGTGCCACCACTTGGGCACGCGTGGCATCCAACCAATTGATTTGGGCTATACGTGCACGCACAATGGCAGACTCTGAGGACAAATCAGCGTGTTGCAAATTGAAAAAAGTTTCATTGGGGTTTAAATGGTCATTCATGGTGTACTCCTGTGTCAATTGCACACAGTGTATTGAATTTAAATATTGATACTCACTAAAAATGTACAAATCAATAGTGAATTAAGTTAATATTTATCAAATATACGGTGGATAAAATGACAGAAAAAACACAAAACAGTGAAAACAACAACAGCCACAGCGATATTGATAAAATCGATGCGCATATTATCGACATACTGCGCAGTGACGCGCGGATTGCCAACACCCGTTTGGCGGAAAAAGTCGGACTCTCAGCGACTGCGACACAGGCAAGGGTCGAGCGTTTGCAACACAGCGGCATCATTCGCTACTACGCGGCGATTGTGGACAATGGCAAGCTCATGGGCGAGAATTTGGCATTTGTTCAGGTCACACTGAACAACACCAGCGCGGCGGCATTACAAGAGTTCAACCACGCCGCCAACCAAATCGTCGAAATCGAAGAATGTCACATGGTCGCCTCGAACTTTGACTACCTGCTCAAGGTGCGCAGTCGTGATATGAACAATTATCGCTACATCCTCGCCGAACGGATTTCGGCTCTACCCTATGTGCGCCACACCTCGACCTACATCGTCATGCAGGCGGTTAAAGATTTGGGGATTGGTTAAAGGGCTATCAAATAGTTTGAGTACAATCAAAAAAAGCCCTCACAAAATCCAAAGACTCGTCTGCAGAGCGAATTCCCAAAAAAATTTGCTTATGTATGCCTTTTCCACCCAAAGAGATGGTAGTCAGTGGCATTTTCTCAGCATACTCATTAACCAGCCACTTGGGTAAAGCCGCGACACCACGGCCATTGGCGACCATTTGTAGCATAATATCGGTGGATTCTATTGTCTTATGGATTTTAGGTGTGCATTGTGCTGGTAATAAAAACTGTTGATAAATATCTAAACGCTCACGTTCAACAGGATGAGTAATGAGTGTCTGATCAGACAACTGCTCTGCTCGAATAAACGCTTGTTTTGACAATGGATGGGTTTTTGACACAACCAAAATCTGTTCATAATCAAACACTGGTTTAAACAACAAGCCCTCCTTATTTAGCGGATCTGGTGTAACCAACACATCAATTTCATAGTTGAACAAAGCCCCCACAGCACCAAATTGAAACTTTTGCTTTACATCAACGTCCACCCCTGGCCAGTCAGTTAAGTAAGGACCAACCACCTTAAGCAACCACTGATAGCAAGGGTGACACTCCATTCCAATGCGTAAAGTACCCAGTTGTCCTTGCGCATACTGACGTGCCCTTAACTCCGCATGCTCAAATTGCGGAAGCAAACGTTCAGCCGTATTTAACAAGTATTGACCTGTACGCGTCAAACGAAGACCACGCCCTTCTTTTTGCCACAACTTCGTGCCCAATTTCTCTTCTAATTTTTTTATGGAATGACTTAAAGCAGACTGTGTTAAAAATAATTTTTGTGATGCTGCTGTCAAAGATCCCGTCTGTTGCATGGATCTGAGAATCTCTAAATGAATTCGTTCTATCATAAAACCATGAATATAATTAATTGATCTGTGAAAAAACATCATTATATTTCATTGGTTGGCATATGTACAATATGCTTTTTTCAATATGAACAAGGAAACGATATGGTCACAACACACAATTTAGGATTTCCACGAATCGGTGCACAACGAGAGTTGAAATTTGCATTGGAAAATTTTTGGAGCGGTAAGATAAGCGAAAATGACTTAAATGGTATCGCAGAGCAACTTCGGGAACGCCATTGGCAAGCTCAATCATCTTTAGATTGGATACCTGTTGGCGATTTTTCCCTATACGATCAGGTTTTGGACATGAGTGTCACGCTGGGCAATATTCCAACTCGCGTGCAATCTCATCATGGCAGCGAGTTAGATTATTATTTCCGCACCGCACGTGGACGTTCTATTGCACATCATGACTCTTGCCAATGTGTTGCTGCCAGCGATATGACCAAATGGTTTGACACAAATTACCATTACATTGTGCCTGAGTTCACAAAAGACACCGAATTTCGTTTAAATTCTACTCGCTTATTAGCTCAATTTAAAGAAGCTTGCCACCTCAATATTCAGACCAAGCCCGTTTTAATTGGTCCAGTAACATACCTATACTTAGGTAAAAGCAAGGATGGGACTGACCCTCTTGCGCTGTTACCGAAACTATTGCCTGTGTATCAAGAGTTATTAAACGAGCTAGCGGCTCAAGGCGCAGAATGGGTGCAAATTGATGAGCCAGCCTTGGTTACGGACTTGAATGATGAATGGCAACAGGCCTTTGTCACCGCATATGATGCATTTAAATTTTGTCCTATAAAATTGATGCTTGCCACTTATTTTGGGCAGTTGGGCGATCATCTGCCACTGGTCTGTCAATTGCCAATAGCGGGTTTACACATTGATGTTTCTCAGACTCGTGAAGAAATTTCACCTCTTATTGAGAAATTACCATCAAACACTGTTTTGTCTTTGGGTATTATTAGCGGACGCAATATTTGGAAAACAGATTTGCACAGCACGTTGGCGTGGTTGGAACCTTTGCACTCAGTTCTTCAAAATAGACTATGGATTGCGCCTTCATGCTCACTTTTACATGTGCCCGTTGATTTAAATACAGAAGTGCGAATGGATGTTGAGATTCGTTCATGGTTGGCTTTTGCTTTGCAAAAAATTGAAGAGCTTCAAATCTTAGCCACCGCTCTGAACTTTGGGCGAGTCAGAGTTCAAGAAAAACTGATTCTGAACAGTTGGGCCATAGATGCCCGAAAACATTCACCTCGTGTACATAACCCGTTAGTTAAGACAGCAATATCCAATATTGATGATTCTATGGGACAACGACAAAATCCTTATCTAAAACGAGCTTTGATACAAAAAGAAAAACTGAAATTCCCTTTATTTCCAACAACAACCATTGGCTCTTTCCCACAAACTGATGCTATTCGTGCCACGCGCAAACAATTTAAGCAAGGAGTTATAGACTCAAGCACTTATCAAAAAGCCATGCAGCAAGAAATTGAACATTGCATACGTCAGCAAGAAGGCTTGGACTTAGACGTATTGGTTCATGGAGAAGCAGAACGCAACGACATGGTTGAATTTTTTGGCGAACAACTCAACGGATTTATTTTCAGTCAATTCGGTTGGGTACAATCCTATGGGTCACGTTGCGTCAAACCACCCATTTTATTTGGAGATGTTAATTGTCCTCACCCCATGACTGTGGAGTGGATCAGTTACGCCCAATCTCTGACCAATAAACCACTGAAAGGAATGTTAACTGGGCCCGTTACCATACTCAATTGGTCTTTTGTCCGCGACGATCAACCACGCTCGACTACTTGCAAACAATTGGCGTTGGCCATTCGAAAAGAAGTTTTGGCGTTAGAACAGGCGGGGATTCGCATTATCCAAATTGATGAGGCAGCTCTACGCGAAGGTTTACCTTTGCGCAAATCTCAATGGCAAAATTATTTAGACTGGGCAATTTCAGCTTTTTGTATTGCCGCCAACGGAGTTCGAGACGACACACAGATTCACACCCATATGTGCTACTCATCGTTTAACGATATCATGCCAGCCATTGCCAACATGGATGCTGATGTTATCACTATTGAAACAGCACGCTCAGACATGGAGTTATTAGAAGCTTTTCAACGTTTTAATTACCCAAATGAAATTGGCCCTGGTACTTATGATATTCATTCGCCCAACATTCCTAATGGTGAACAAATCATTTACTTAATCGAAAAAGCAGCAGAACACATCCCTGCCCAACGGTTATGGGTCAATCCTGACTGTGGTTTGAAAACACGACGTTGGGAAGAAGTTTTACCATCACTGACAAATATGGTTAAAGCTGCAAAAGACTTGCGACAAAAATACCAAAGCAGAAATCAATAATATTTTTACAAAATCGTCTGTCTCATCTTAAAGTCCTATATTTTCAAATATAGGACTTTTTGTCTGAGTATGTTAATAATTAAATTATAGAATGAATCTGATAAACAGACTGACGACATCCAAGTAACCGTGGTTATCTGTTATGATGTCGCTCAACGCATAGACATACGAATTGTTTTTGTAGGGAACCATG
>RRZU011097780.1_pt1 | contig 12671 bp, 10 predicted proteins | sample 2165561 | NCBI WGS metagenome assembly RRZU01 (sample SAMN10456909, study PRJNA506462) | wastewater metagenome | isolation source: wastewater sludge | place: USA: Moscow, Idaho | reverse complement strand
GTGGCAGCTTGGCTGTTTGGTATTGCCACTCGTGAAACGCTGCATGTCGACATCATTAAAGACCGTGGTGTGATGGTGCGTGAAAACAATCAAGGTTGGCTGGAAAATGCGTATAATTTGCGCATTATCAATAACAGCGAAAAAGAGCAGGTGCTTCATGCCAAAGTGAGCGGTTTTGATGAAATAAAGCTCACAGGTCTGCCCGAAGGTGGCATTAAAGTGGCCGGTAATGAAACCATCACGGTGCCCGTGCAGGTATCTACTATCCCCGAATATGCGGATAAAGGCAGCCACTCGATTGAATTTGAATTTACTTACCGCAATACGGAAGACGCGGCTACACCGCGCATCATCACAGAAAAAGCATCATTTATTGGAGAATAAGTTTGAATAAGTATGAAAAATCCAAGGTCTGGTATAAAGAGCCGTGGCCTTGGCTTTTAATGGCCGGCCCCGCCATTGTGGTGGTTGCTGGTTTTACCACTTTCTATCTCGCCCAAAAAAATGCGGCGGATCTGGTGAGCGACGATTATTATAAAGACGGGAAACACATCGACATCGAGTTAAAGCGCGATGAAGCGGCGATTGAACGCAAAATCAGCAGCCAGGTGTTGATCAGCCCTTCGCTCGACAGCGCTAAAATTTTTGTGAGCGGCCGTTTTGACCATCAGGCGCCGTTGCGTTTGGTGTTGTTGCACCCGGCTAAAAAAGCCTACGATCAGGAAGTGGCGCTAACGCCGGCGCAAGGTGGTATTTTGTCTGGTGACAAGGTGGAATACAATGCTGTATTTAAGCCTTTGCCCCAGGCGCAGCATTGGTATGTGCGCTTGGAAGATGTGGGTGGCCAGTGGCGCGTGGAAGATAAATGGATTGTCAGTCAAGGCAATGCCATTGATTTGACTCCGATGTATAAACTATTGGGAAATCCCCAGAAACCATAACGATTTCAAAGGCTACCTGAGAAATTAGAGTACCTTGCTTATATTTTTATTTATTTTCAGTTAAAATAAACAACCCCAACCAAATACGAAAACACACAGTTCAGGATAATCAGCATGGATGATTTAATCAAAGAAGCCGCCCTCAATTTTCATGAGTATCCCAATCCTGGTAAAATTCAGGTAGCCCCCACCAAGCCGCTCGCTACGCAATATGATTTGTCGCTGGCCTATTCGCCCGGCGTGGCTGCACCCTGTATGGAGATTTACAACGATCCGCTGGCATCCTACAAATACACCGCGCGCGGCAATCTGGTAGCCGTGATTTCCAACGGTACGGCCGTATTGGGTTTGGGCAATATTGGCGCATTGGCCGGCAAGCCGGTAATGGAAGGCAAGGGCGTGTTGTTCAAGAAATTTGCCGGTATTGACGTATTCGATATCGAAGTAAACGAAACCGACCCCGATAAGCTGGTGGATATTATCGCCTCTCTAGAGCCGACTTTCGGCGGCATCAACCTAGAAGACATTAAAGCGCCCGAGTGTTTCTATATTGAGAAAAAACTGCGCGAGCGCTGCAACATTCCCGTATTTCACGATGACCAGCACGGCACCGCTATCATCACCGCTGCCGCCGTATTGAACGGCTTGCGCGTAATCAAAAAAGACATCGGCGCGGCTACGTTGGTTTGTTCCGGTGCAGGTGCGGCGGCCATTGCCTGCTTGAACCTATTGGTGGCGCTGGGCATGAAGCGCGAAAACATCACTGTTTGCGACTCTAAAGGCGTGATTTACACCGAGCGTGAAGACAAAGAACGCATGGACGAGTCTAAAAAGCACTACGCCATCGAAGACAACGGCCAACGGGTGTTGGGCGATGCCGTTGTCGGTAAAGACATCTTCCTCGGCTTGTCTGGCCCGAATGTTTTGAGCACAGACATGCTCAAAACCATGAATGACAGCCCCATCGTTTTTGCCCTAGCCAACCCGACGCCGGAAATTTGGCCGACAGACGCCAAAGCCGCGCGTCCTGATGTTATTATCGGCACCGGCCGTTCGGATTTCCCGAACCAAGTAAACAACGTTTTGTGTTTCCCGTTTATCTTCCGTGGCGCGCTGGACGTGGGTGCGACTACGATTAACGAAGAAATGAAGCTTGCCTGTGTACGTGCGATTGCCGATTTGGCCATGGCCGAGCAAAATGATATTGTTGCCGGCGCTTATGGCAATGCTGATTTGACTTTCGGCCCGGAATACCTGATTCCAAAACCGTTTGATCCGCGCCTGATTGCTGTGATTGCCCCGGCCGTAGCACAAGCCGCGATGGATTCCGGCGTGGCAACACGCCCGCTGAAAGATATGCCGGCCTATGTGGAAAAACTGAACCAGTTTGTATACAAATCCAGCCTGTTTATGCGCCCGATATTCAACCAAGCCAAAAAAGACGTTAAACGTGTGATTTTGGCCGACGGTGAAGAAGAACGTTCATTGCATGCCACACAGCAAATCGTCACCCAAAAGCTGGCGTATCCGGTGTTAATCGGCCGTCCGGCGGTGATTGAGGAGCGCTTGCAGCAATTGGGCTTAACCATTCAGCCCGGCAAAGATTTTGAAATTGTTAATAATGAAGACAGCATTTACTACGAAGAAAGCTGGAGAGAGTATTACAACCTACTCAAACGTAAAGGCGTTACCGAAGAAATGGCGCGCCGCCGCCTGAAAGCCAACACGACGCTCATTGGTGCGCTGATGGTGCGTTTAGGCAAGGCAGACTCTATGGTATGCGGTTTGGTAGGCCGTTTCCGCGACCATTTCAGCATTCTGGAAGAAACCGTTGGCTACAATAATCCGCAAAAACTGGCTTTCTGTATGAATGCACTGATTTTGCATAACAGCAGTATGTTTATCGCCGATACCTATGTTAACAACAATCCTACTGCCGAGCAGATTGCTCAGGGCACTTTGATGTGTGCTAACGAAATGGAACGTTTCGGTATCGCACCAAAAGTAGCGTTGCTGTCTAATTCCAACTTTGGTTCGGTGGTGAACGAAGAAAACAGAAAAATGCAGACAGCGTTGCCGCTCATCCGCGCTGTGCGTCCGGATTTGGAAATCGACGGTGAAATGCAGGGCGATGTGGCGATGATTGAAGAAATGCGCCAGCAAATCTTCCCCGACAGCACCTTGAAAGGGTCAGCCAACCTGTTGGTGATGCCAAACATTGAAGCAGCTAATATCAGCTATAACCTGTTGCGCGTATCCGCTTCAGACGGCATTACCGTCGGCCCGATTTTGATGGGTATGAACCAGCCTATTCACATCATCACCCCGATTTCTACCGTGCGTCGCATTGTGAATATGGTGGCGTTGGCCGCCGTGGACGCGCAGCGCCAAGCAGCGGAAGCGAAACGCTGATTTTGCCCGTTTCAGAATATGGCGGCTGAAACCGAAATTCGGTTTTCAAAATCACTGCTGTAATTCTGCTGTAATTAAAGGCTACCTGAAAATAAATGCTTTCAGGTAGCCTTTTGTTTGGTTGATGTATTTCAGGCTACCTGAAAAACGGCATAAGAATTGACCGGGTTCTCAGCCACACTGTACAAACGCGCAGAAGCCGGTAAGCTCATGCCAGAGTATCGCAAACAATGGGTTTGCATCCACCTTGCGCCGTAGGCCGGATACTGGTATCCGCTATTCTTGGCATACCAAAGGCCTCAGGCTACCTGAAATGTTTCAGGTAGCCTTGATACATTTTTAATATACACCCTGAAAAGCAGCTTCACCATAAATTACGCGGCAGCAGCAGGAAGCCGAGAGGTTTCATGTTAAAATTCGGCATCTATAACAGGCTGGCGCAAAGTGCGCTGGCCGCGATTATTTTAAAGAGGAAAGTCATGCAGAATTGCCCGATTTGTGAGGCAGCCAATGAGGATGTTTTGCTGCAAACCGACCGCTTGCGTGTGATTGCGGTGCACGACGAACCGAATGCGCCGGCATTTTGCCGTGTTATCTGGCAGGCGCATGTGGCGGAGATGACCGATTTGCCGCCAGAAGCGCGCAGCGAGCTGATGCAGATGGTGTGCAAAGTGGAGGCGGCGATGCGACAGGTGTTTCGTCCGGCCAAAATCAATCTGGCCAGCCTCGGTAATGTGGTGCCGCACCTGCATTGGCACGTGATTGCACGCTTTCGTGAAGATGCCCAGTTTCCGGCGCCGATTTGGGCGCCGCCGCAACGTGAGCCGGTGCTGGCTATTCCTGCAGACTGGCCGCAACAAATTCGTGCGCTGTTGCGGCAGAGCTGAGACCTTGTTGGTTATTGAAAGATAATTCAGATAATTTGATGGATGTGCCCGCTGTATGCAATCGGGCATAAGAAAGGAATGTATGATGGTTTGGGAGACGTCCCGCAGAAATTTATTACGCGCATCGGCAGCTGTGGCAGGCGCCGGTTTATTGCAGGCTTGCGGCAGCTCGTCTGCTCCGCAACAACCGGGGGGGACGGCCAAACCGCTGCCGCCGAGAAAACCTGCCGTTTCGCGCTCAGGAGAAAATGTGATCCGCATTATTGCCTCGTCCGGTTTTGCCAATGATAGCAGCCGCATTGAATTGGGCTTGCGCCGTTTGTATGACGCCGGTTTCGTTATCACCAACCAGGAAGCGGCCTACCGCCGTTACCAGCGTTTTGCCGGCACTGATGCCGAACGCATCGCCGATTTCCAGCAAGTGGCCAATGGCCGCGTGGCCACGCCGAAAATGCTATTGGGTTTGCGCGGCGGTTATGGCGCTTCGCGCATGTTGCCGCATATCGACTGGGCCAGTCTCGGCGCACGTATGCGCGAGCGTGGCACTTTGTTTATGGGTTTCAGTGATGTGTGTGCATTGCAACTGGCTTTGCTGGCCAAGGGCAATATGCCGAGTTTCGCCGGACCGATGTTGTATAGCGAGTTTGGGAAACCGGTGCCCAGTGTCTATACAATGGACTCGTTTATCCGCGGCACCACCCAACCGCAAAACGTGGTTACCGTATCGGCTTTACAGCGCCGCGATGTGAACGTGGAAGGCGTATTTTGGGGAGGCAATCTCAGTGTGCTGGCATCGCTGGTTGGCACGCCGTATATGCCTGATATTAAAGGCGGCATTTTGTTTTTAGAAGATGTGGGCGAGCAGCCTTACCGCATCGAGCGCATGCTGCAAACTCTGTATATGGCGGGCGTGCTGTCGAAACAGCAGGCGATTGTGTTTGGCGATTTCCGCATGGGTTCAATCCGTGATGCGTACGACAGCACTTATGATTTGGGTGCGGTGATCAATCTGGTGCAGCGTGCGGCCAAAGTGCCGGTGCTGACGGGCTTTCCGTTTGGTCATATTACCAATAAAGCTACCTTCCCTTTGGGCGGCCACGCGCGCATTACGCCCAACGGCGGCGGTTATCAGGTGGCGTTTAGCGATTATCCCACGTTAAATGCAGCCACGTTGTCGCTGAATATGCTGTTGCCGCCGGTGGAAGTGTTTGGCGTGCCGGTAATGGAAGACAGCGGCGATTTGGAATAAAACCCGCTATTCGGTATAAACGATAAAGCTGATAAGGCTACCTGAAATTTTTCAGGTAGCCTTTAGTTTAATGTGGGTGGCTGTTTATATTGTTAACCAAGCGGATGATTGATGACCGCACCTGTTATGGTTAGGCTTGGTTCGGTAAATCCAACAGGGGGATGTATGGTGAAATCGTTCGGATTTCAGAATTCGAACGATTTCTGTGCACGTATAGAAAAAAGGCTACCTGAAACTTTTCAGGTAGCCTTTTTAGGACTTACGGTCAAAAGTATCGCAACAGGTTTACACCACTGCTTCTTCTTTTTGTTTGGCCGGTTTGGCCAGATTGTCGCGGCTAAGGCCGAACATCAGCAGCAGCGGGCTGGCCACCAATACGGAAGAATAAATGCCGAATACGATGCCGATGGTGAGGGCGAGGGCGAAGCCGTGCAGGGCTGCGCCGCCGAAAATCAGCATAGAGAGCACCATCGCCTCGGTAGAGCCGTGAGTGATGATGGTGCGGCTCATGGTGGCGGTAATGGCATTGTCGATTACCTGCGGCACGGTTTTATTGCGCATGCTGCCTTTGCGGAAGTTTTCGCGGATACGGTCAAACACCACCACCGATTCGTTCACCGAGTAACCCAACACTGCCAGAATACCGGCCAGAACGGTGAGCGAAAATTCCCACTGGAAGAAAGCAAAGAAACCCAGAATAATCACCACATCGTGCATATTGGCAATGATGGCGGCCACGGCAAAGCGCCATTCGAAACGCAGCGAAAGATAGATAATGATGCCGATAATCACCATACCCAGTGCCAATAGGCCGCTGGTTACCAACTCCTCACCTACCTGAGGGCCGATGAATTCGACCTGGCGCAAGCTGACGCTGGGGTTGTCTTGCTTGAGCAAATCCATCACCTGGTTGGAAATTTGCGCTGATGTAACGCCTTCTTTATTGGGCAGACGGATCATGATATGGCGGTTGGTGCCCATGGCCTGCACTTGCGCTTCGCCCATATTGAGTGTTGCGAGCCGGTTGCGCACGGCGTTCACTTCCACGCCCTGCTCGTATTGCACTTCCATGACGGTGCCGCCGGTAAACTCTACGGAGAAGTTGAGGCCGCGCACCACCAGAAAAAATACAGCCAGAGCAAAGGTGAGCAGGGAAATGATGGTCGTCAACTTGCCGTAGCTCATAAAAGGGATATCGCGTTTAAAGCGGAAAAGTTCCATGATTTACTCCTTTTCAAGCGCAGCTTCGGGTTTCCAGACCGAGCCGATAGAAACAGACTGCAGCTTACGCTTGCGGCCATACCACAGGTTGACCAGTGCACGCGATACCACTACGGATGAGAACATTGAAGTGAGGATGCCCAAACAATGCACCACGGCAAAGCCGCGCACCGGGCCGGAGCCGAAAATCAGCAGGGCGATACCGGCGATGAGTGAAGTGATGTTGGAATCGACAATCGTATTCCAGGCGTGGCGATAGCCTTCTGCAATCGCCACTTGCGGCTTCATGCCTGCGCGCAGCTCTTCGCGGATGCGCTCGTTAATCAATACGTTGGAGTCAATCGCCATACCCAGTGTCAAGGCCATGGCAGCGATGCCCGGCAGGGTGAGTGTGGCTTGCAGCGCCGACAGAATGGCCACCAAAAACAGCAGGTTGGCCGAAAGGGCGAAGACGGAAAAGATGCCGAACATGCGGTAGTAAAGCACCATAAACACGGCTACTACCACGAAGCCCCACAACGTGGAATCAACGCCTTTTTTGATGTTTTCCGCTCCCAAAGAAGGGCCGATGGTGCGTTCTTCCACGATTTCCATCGGTGCCGCCAGCGAGCCGGCGCGCAACAGTAGGGACACATCGTTGGCTTCGGCCACGCTCATGCTGCCTGAAATTTGCACGCGGCCGCCGGTAATGGCTGAGCGGATAACCGGCGCAGTAACCACTTCGGCCTTACCCTGGTCGATTAAAACCATGGCCATGCGTTTGCCTACGTTTTCACGTGTTAATTGGGCGAAAATGGCTGAGCCGGATCCATCGAGGTTGATGCTGACGGCAGGCGAGTTGTTTTCATCGAAGCTCGGCTGGGCATCGTTGATGTTGTCGCCGGTCAACTCCACCTGTTTGTTGACCAGATTGGGTTGTGGCTGCTCGCCGGCGGTGTAGAGCAAATCGTAGCCGGCGGGTACGTTGCCGTTCAAGGCAGCTTGTACCTGCGTCGGATCGTCAGATACCATACGCACTTCCAGCGTGGCGGTACGGCCGATGATGTCTTTGGCTTTGGCGGTGTCTTGAATACCGGGCAACTGCACCACAATGCGGTCGGCACCGGCCTGCTGGATGACCGGCTCGGCCACACCCAGTTCGTTTACACGGTTATGCAGGGTATTGATGTTTTGTTTCACCGCGTCGAGACGCACCTTGTCTAGCACCGCTTGTGACAGGCTAACGGTAAGCTGGTTGCCGGCAGGCGTAAACGTTGCATCGGGCAGGTATTCACGCAATTTCGGCAGCGCGGTGTTAATGTCGGCAGCGTTGGCAAACGGCACAATCAAGGTATTTTCGGTTTTGCGGATGGTGCCGGAGCGGATTTTCTGGTTGCGCAGCTCGCGGCGGATGTCGCCGGAATAGCGATCCAACGTTTTGTCTAGCGCTGCTTTCATGTCAACCTGCATGGTGAAATGCACGCCGCCGCGCAAGTCGAGGCCGAGAAACATTGGGTTGGCCCTGATTTTGCTCATCCATTCCGGGCTATCGGCCAACAGGTTAAGTGCCGTGATGTAGCCGTCGCCAAGGGTGTTTTCGATAACATCGCGCGCCTTGAGCTGGGTTTCAGCGTCTTTAAAGCGGACTTTGAGCGAATTGTCTGCAATAAACATGCCGTCGGTGGTGATATTGGCCGCCTGCAAGGCTTTGCTCACACGCTCTTCGGTTTGTTCGTTGATAACGATGGATTGGCGGTTGGTGGAAACCTGCACGGCGGGGGTTTCGCCGAAGAAATTGGGCACAGTGTAGAGTACGCCCAGAATCAGTGTTGCCGCAATCAGCAGGTATTTCCAGAGAGGGTAGCGGTTCATAGTGAAACCTTATGTGTTTTGAAAAGACAAACAGCCGCTGCGGGTGCGGCGGCCTTTGTACAGGTGTTCAGCATCCTGGAATCAGGAAACTTTGCGGCTGATGGCGGGACGTTCTACTTCAACTTCCACACCGTTGGCGATTTCTACACTGAAAAATTCATCGCCCACTTTGGTGATGCGGCCGGCAAAGCCGGAAGCCAAAATCACGCGGTCGCCTTTTTTCAGCTCGTTGATCATGGCTTGGTGGGCTTTCAGCTTTTTCTGTTGCGGGCGCATAATCAGGAAATAGAAAACCACCAAGATTAAAATCATCGGCGCAAATTGCAGAAGCATGTTGGGTTGTTGGGCGGCATCGGCGGCGAAAGCGAAATCAATCATGTTGTAGTCCAGTCTTTATATACTTTAGTTAAGTGAATCAATTAAAAAAATAGGTGCGGCCGCAGTGAAAACGGCTTAAACTTTAGTATTCTAAATGCCGTGGCGGTTTTTTCCAAGAAATTTAAAGAATAATCGGCCGATTTTTTTGCAAAAAGCCTTTAAGATTAATTAAGAGCCGGTTGTGGAATAAACAATAAACAGCTTTGGCAGGCTACCTGAAACTGTTGGAAGGGGATATGTTCGGATTATTCAGATACGCGATTTTACGTTTGTTGGGGCGCCATAAAACCTTATTTATCAGCCCGCCGCCATGTTTTGTGCACGATGTTGGCAGCCGCCATCCGGAAGCGGTTGGCCGCTTGGAAGCACTGGAGCGGGCACTGTGGGCGCAAAATGTGTGGCCTTCACTGTACATATCGCAAGCCGAACCGGTGAGCGAAGTGCAATTGTCGCGCGTGCACATGCCCAAATACATCCGTTCGCTCGAAGCAACGGTGCCGCCGCCGGGCAAAATCAGCCGCCTGGACGACGATACGGTGATGAGCCACGACACCTTAACCGCTGCGCGCTACGCTTCTGGCGCCGTGGTGAAAGCCGTGCGGCGCGTGTTGAATAATAAAGCACCCAACGCATTTTGTGCCGTACGCCCGCCCGGGCATCATGCCGGCAGCGATAAAGCCGGCGGCTTCTGTTTTTTCAACCATGTGGCCGTGGGCGCGATGTATGCTTTGGCCGAATTCCGCATCAAACGCATTGCCATTGTTGATTTCGACATCCACCACGGCGACGGTACCGAAGAAATTTTCCGCAACGACGAACGGGTGATGTTATTGTCATTAAACCAGCCCGATCTCTACCCGTTTCAGCGCGAAGCGCAGCCGGGAAGCAACCCCAACCGCATACTCAGTAATGTTGGCGCCGGTCTTGACAGCGAAACATTTCGCGACCTGGTAAAACAGCAATGGTTGCCCTCATTGCGCCGTTTCAGGCCGGAGCTGATTTTGCTGTCGGCCGGTTTTGATGCCCACCGTGACGACAGCATGGCATACGGTGAGCTGCAAGATGCCGATTATGCTTGGATTACCCACAAGCTGATGCAGGAAGCCAACAGAAGTTGCGGCGGGCGGCTGGTATCGGTGCTGGAAGGCGGCTACGATTTGGGCAGTTTGGCGCGCAGCGTGGCGGCGCATGTGTATGTGTTGGCAGGCTTGGGCAAACCGTCGTGCGTGAAAGCATATGAACATCAAAAACGGTTGGGTGCATCTTGAACACAGCGCATTTTCTGCTGTAAAAAATTTGTTTTCAGGTAGCCTGTATTCATAATCGCATTGAAGAACAAAGCATTTTTTTGTACAATCACGCATCTTTTTATATTCAGGCAGCTTGCGTGCGCGGGCTGCCTGAAATCGTTACCATTGAGAAACCATGTCGAATATTCCCGAACAAGTGCGCCACCGCCGCACCTTTGCCATTATTTCCCACCCCGATGCGGGTAAAACCACGCTCACCGAAAAGCTGCTGTTGTTTTCGGGTGCGATTCAGAGTGCGGGCACGGTAAAGGGTAAGAAAACCGGCAAATTCGCTACTTCCGACTGGATGGAAATCGAGAAACAGCGCGGTATTTCAGTGGCTTCTTCCGTGATGCAGTTCGATTATCTCGGCAACACTGTGAATCTGCTCGATACGCCGGGCCACCAGGATTTCTCAGAAGATACTTACCGCGTACTCACCGCTGTCGACAGCGCGCTGATGGTGATTGACGCGGCCAAAGGCGTGGAAGCGCAAACCATCAAGCTCTTGAATGTGTGCCGTTTGCGCAATACGCCCATCGTTACTTTTATGAATAAATACGACCGCGAAGTGCGCGATTCGCTCGAGCTGCTCGATGAAGTGGAAAACGTGCTGCAAATCCGTTGCGCGCCGGTAACCTGGCCGATTGGCATGGGCAAGAATTTTAAGGGCGTATATCATCTTTTAAACGATGAAATTTACCTGTTTGATGCCGGCGGCAGCAAGTTGCCACACGAATTCGAGGTCATTAAAGGTATTGATAATCCGCGTTTGGATGAGCTGTTTCCGCTGGAAATGGATAATTTGCGCGGCGAAATCGAGCTGGTGCAGGCGGCTTCAAACGAATTCAATCTGGAAGAATTGTTGGCAGGCGAGCTCACGCCGGTGTTTTTCGGCTCGGCCATCAATAATTTTGGCGTGCAGGAAATCCTCAATTCACTCATCGACTGGGCGCCCGCACCGAAACCGCGCGACGCCACCGTGCGCACGGTTGATCCTACCGAAGAAAAGTTTTCCGGTTTCGTATTTAAAATCCAGGCCAATATGGATCCGAAACACCGCGACCGTATTGCCTTTTTGCGCGTTTGCTCCGGCGAGTTTACGCGCGGCATGAAGATGAAACATTTGCGTATCAACCGCGATATTGCCGCTTCGAGCGTGGTGACGTTTATGTCGCACGACCGCGAGCTGGTGGAAGAGGCTTATGCGGGCGATATTATCGGCATTCCCAACCACGGCAATATTCAGATTGGCGATAGCTTCTCAGAAGGTGAGCAGCTGGCGTTTACCGGTATTCCGTTTTTCGCGCCTGAATTATTCCGCAGCGTGCGCATTAAAAACCCGCTGAAAATGAAGCAATTGCAAAAAGGCTTGCAGCAGCTTGGTGAGGAGGGTGCGGTGCAGGTGTTCAAACCCAACAGCGGCGCAGATTTGATTCTCGGCGCGGTGGGCGTGTTGCAGTTTGAAGTGGTAACATCGCGGCTGGCTGCTGAGTATGGTGTGGAAGCAATATTTGAAACCGCGAGCATCTGGTCGGCGCGCTGGGTGTCGTGCAACGACAAGAAAAAGCTGGCTGAGTTTGAAAAAGCCAATGCGATGAATCTTTCTGTCGACGCCGGTGGTAACCTTGCTTATCTCGCGCCCAACCGCGTGAACCTGAATCTGACGCAAGAACGCTGGCCGGATATTGTGTTCCACGAAACGCGCGAGCATTCGGTGAATTTGAGTGCTTGATTGATAACACGCATTGCGTTTAATTGCCGGCAAAAAGCAAAGGCTACCTGAATATATTTTCAGGTAGCCTTTGTTGTGGTTGATTGATTTTGCCGGTTTAGGTTTTTTCGGGCAGCGACAAAAGGGAGATAACCGCCGTGGTCAGGCCGCCGACGATGGCGACGATGCTGATTTGCTCCCAAGCGTTGCTTCGATAGATCAGGTCGTTGTTCAGCACCAGCAGCACCATATACAGTAGGGAGATAGCGGCGCCGGCGGCGCTCAAGGCGGTAATTTGCCAAAAGGTGCGGTGTACTTGGAAGGCAACGGCCAGCAGCGCCATGGTGATGGCAGGGGGCAGCCCCAATATGATTGAGGGCATGGTGTTACCGGTGATGAGTGAGAGGGAAAGGGGCGCTCCGCCGGCCGACCAGTTAACCAGGGCGTAAATCACGCCGCCGATGATGCCGCCGAAGGCGGTGAATATGCCGGATACGCGAGCGGCGGGGTAGTGATGCGGGGGCTGGAAGCGGGTCATGCTTTTGTTGAATCAGGAAACGGTAGGAAAGCTTAATTTTAGCGCTCTTGTTGATAATGTAAAGAATTATCTATAAGTATTTCAGCTGGTCTTCATGTAAGTAATGGGCCTTATTCAGGTAATTTACTCATAAACCGTTTAGTAAGATGCGCTCTGCGCGTGGGCGGCCAAAGAGGGCGACTATAAACATT
>RRZU011036223.1_pt1 | contig 12672 bp, 11 predicted proteins | sample 2165561 | NCBI WGS metagenome assembly RRZU01 (sample SAMN10456909, study PRJNA506462) | wastewater metagenome | isolation source: wastewater sludge | place: USA: Moscow, Idaho | reverse complement strand
AGATTTTATCCAAAATTGAAACCCCTTTTGTAATAATATATATTTTATTCAATCCAATAATTCCGAAGGAAACTTAAAGGCAGTTGATAGTTGACAGTGGAGAGTGGAGAAACAGTTAATAGTTTACAGTGAACAGTGTATAGTTCTCCTCCTTTAGCCTAAGCTTTTTAATTTAACATATTTATAAGGAATTATTTAATTTTGAAAACTACTATATTTAAAACACAAAAGCGAGAGGCTAATACTATAAATATAATTTCTATCTAAATATCTATTTTATCTAAATTCAACTAAATAAATATATATTATGGAAAAAGCATTGTAAGATTTTGGTATTAAAATCAAATGAAATCTTGGAAAGGTTTGGCTATGAAATAGCCCTTGGAAAGATAAATTTAGATTTTATCCAAAATTGAAACCGCTTTTGTAATAATATATATTTAAATTGATTATTTCATTCCGAAGGAAACTTAAAAGGCAGTTGAAAGTAAATAAATAGTTGATAGTTGAAAAGCATTTAGCAGTTTATAGTTATCTCCAATAAAACACTCTTATAAAAAAAGAAAGATAACCATATAAGCTATCTTTCCATATTTTAATTATTTAATTCTTAACTCTTATTAGAACTTCTTATCATCTATATTATCTAAATATTTTTCAAGTGGAGCAATCGTCTTTTTCATAACTCCATCTTTAAAAGGACTTTCTAAATTAGCAAGTTCTACTAATTCTAAAAACGACTTACTACCACCTGCATCACAAAGTCTTAGATAATCTTCCCAAGCTTTTTCTCTATCTTCTTCTAATTTATTAAAGAACTGAAATGCACATACTTGAGCAAGAGTATAATCTATATAATACAGTGGTCTTTCAAATATATGTCCTTGTCTAAACCAGAACCCTCCTCTTTCTAAGAAATCACTTTCACTATAATCCCTAAAAGGAAGATATTTCTTTTCTATCTCTCTCCATTTTGTCTTCCTCTCTGCTGGTGTAGCTTCTGGATTTTCATAAACAAAATGTTGGAACTCATCTACAGTAACTCCATAAGGTAAAAACTCTATAGCCCCTGAAAGATGTGTAAACTTATACTTTTCTTCATCTTCTTCAAAAAATAATTCCATCCATGGCCAAGTTATAAATTCCATACTCATTGAATGTATCTCTGCAGCTTCATAAGTTGGGAATGCATATTCTCCAAGCCCTAAATCTCTACTTCTAAAAGTTTGGAAAGCATGTCCAGCTTCATGTGTCAATACATCTATATCTCCAGATGTACCATTAAAGTTTGAAAATATAAATGGTGATTTAAAATCATCCAAGAATGTACAGTATCCACCACTCATCTTACCTTCTTTACTTTCTAAATCCAATAATTCTCCATCTAACATATAGTTAAAGAATTCTGCAGTTTCAGGTGATAATTCATCATACATTTTCTTACCATTATTTACAATCCATTCTGGATTTCCTTTTGGAGTAGCGTTTCCTGATAAGAATTTTATTCCTTCATCATAATGTTTAAATTCTCCATAACCTAATCTATCTCTTTGTCTCATCTTTAAACTTGTAACTATTGGAACTACAACTTCATGAACTTGATCTCTATAATTTTTTACATCTTTTGCATTATAGTCAGAACGATTCATTCTCTTATATCCAAGCCCTAAATAATTATCATAACCTAATTTTTTAGCAATTCTATCTCTAACTTTAACTAATCCATCAAATATTCTATCAAACTCATCTTCATTTTCTTCAAAAAATGCAACATATACATCATTAGCTTTCTTTCTCATATCTCTATCTTTTGAAGTCATAAATGGAGATAATTGACTTAATGTTCTCTTTTCACCTTCAAAATCAATATCAGCAGAAGCTATTAACTTAGAGTATTCAGTTACTAATTTATTTTCTTCAACTAAATCTTCAATTATTTCTTCTGAAAAAGTTTCTAAATCCATTTCAATAAGTCTAAATAATTGCTTACCCCATTTTTCTTCTAATTCTTTTCTGTACTTAGCATTAACTAATGCCTTATCAAATCTATTTAATATATTTGTTATTACAGGCCCTTTTTCATCATAGAAATTATTTTCTTCTAGATAAAACTCATCTTTTGTATTAATACTATATCTTACATGACTTAATGATGACATAGTGCCAATATTTAATTTTATGCTATTGATTTTATCAAAATACTCAGATTGCTCCTCAAAAGTACTTGCATTTTCAAATCCATCAATTAATTCATTTAATTCTACCTCTAATTTTTCTAAATCTGGTCTTTTATATTTATAATCTTTAAACTTTAACATAAATGCCTCCTATTATAATTTTTTATCATCTATATTATCCAACCATTTAAGAATTGGTTTTATAGTCTTTTTAATAACTCCATCTACAAAAGGGTTCTCTAAATTTGCAATATCAAGTAATTCTAAAAATGACATGCTGCCACCTTTTTCACATAATCTTAAATAATCATTCCAAGCATTTTCCTTATCTATATTGTATTTATTGAAAAATTGAAATGCACATATCTGTGCCAATGTATAGTCAATATAATAGAAAGGGTCTTCAAATATATGACCTTGCTTAAACCAATATCCGCCTCTTTCTAATATATCTATACCATCATAATCTCTAAAAGGTAGATACTTTTCCTCAAGCTCTCTCCATTTATCTTTTCTCTCACTTGGAGTTACTTCTGGATTTTCATATACATAATGTTGAAATTCATCTACAGCTACTCCATAAGGTATAAATTCCACAAAGCCTGATAGATGACTGTATTTAAATTTATCAGTATCTCCACCAAAAAAATACTCCATCCAAGGCCAAGTTAAAAATTCCATACTCATTGAATGTATCTCTGCAACTTCAGATGTTGCAAATTTATATTCCATAATATGTGGCTTACTCATATACTTTTGAAATGCATGTCCAGCCTCATGGGTTAATACTTCTATATCTCCTCTTGTACCATTAAAATTTGAAAATATAAAAGGTGAATTATAATCATCTATAAAAGTGCAATAACCTCCACCCATTTTTCCTTTTTTAGTTACTAAATCCATAAGTTCAGAATCTATCATATAATTAAAAAATGCGCCAGTCTCTTTTGATAATTCTTCATACATATTTTTAGCATTAGCTACTATCCAATCTGGATTGCCTTTTGGATTAGGATTTCCAGATAAAAATTGATAATTTTCATCATAATGCTTTAAACTTTCATAGTTCAATCTTTCTCTTTGTCTTTCCATTAGTCTATTGACAATGGGAACTATTTCACTATGTACTTGATCTCTAAATTTTTTTACATCATCACTATTATAGTCAGAACGACTCATTCTCTTATAACCTATCTCAAAAAAGTTTTTATAGCCAAGTTTTTTCGCCATACCATCTCTTAGTTTTACTAGTTTATCAAATATTTCATCAAATGCATATTCATTTTCAGCTAAAAACTTCCATGCAGCCTCTTCTGCTTTTTTTCTTATTTCTCTATCAGTTGACTGTCTATAAGGTCCCAGTTCTGATAAGTTTAATATCTTTCCATCAAATTCTATTCTTGCAGATGCCATTATCTTACTATATTCATTGCCCAATTTATTCTCTTCTATTAAATCATCAATTATATCTTCTGAAAAAATATCTCTTTCCATTTCAAGAAGTCTAAATAATTGCTTTCCATACTCATTTTCCAATTCTTCTCGATATTTATGTGACACAAGTACTTCATTAAAAGTATTTAACACCTTGTCAAACTTAGGTATCTCTTCGTCCATAAAATTTTGCTCATCTTCATAGTATTTATCTAATGTATCTATGCTATGTCTTATATAAACTAATTCCTCCATAGTTGAAATAGATTTTTTTATTCTATTTATCTCTTCAAAATATTCTATTGCCATATCAAGTGATTCCACATTTTTAAATTTAACTATTAGATCATTTAATTCTATCTCTAATCTTTTAAAATCTGGTCTTTTATATTTATAATCTTTAAATTTTAACATAATATCCTCCTATATTAGGGTTAATTTATATTAAAACACTGTATATAAATTAATCTATTATATATTATACCTTATAGTTCTATTTTTTTCATTGTGTTATAATAATTTTAATAATTAAAATAGTATTTTGAGGAGAATTATGATGAATAATATTATTATACGAAATGGGGTATTAAATGATTATATTGCCATAAGTAAAATATCAAGGTTTGAATTGGGTTATAATAATGATGTAAACTTAATAAAAGAACAATTGCAGATTATCTTGAACTCTAATGATGATATTATATTTATTGCAGAATTAAATAATCAAGTGGTTGGTTTTATCCATGGAAGTAAATATATTTCTCTACTTGGTCCCAAAATGATTAATATAATGGCTTTGGCAGTTGATGGAAACTGTCAAAATATGGGAATTGGCCGACTTTTATTAAATGCACTTGAAAAATGGACCATATTAAATAAATACAGTGGAATTCGTTTAGTATCAGGTATTGACAGAGAAAATGCCCATTGTTTTTATGAATCAATGGGATATGATTTAAGGAAATTACAAAAAAATTATATAAAGTACTTGTAATTCTAATTTGTTTATATTATATTGTTTTATTAGACAGATATCATTTTATAATGATATATTAAGCTTTATCGGGAGGTTTTATGAAAGAATTAAGTTACAGTGAGATTGTCAGTATTGAAAATAATTTATATAGAAAAATAATAAAATATATTAATGATTATTTTATGAATTTAAATATTGATACTATAGATTTCCATTATCCAAATTTTAGTGAAGACAAGGCTTCTAAAGCTTTTGATTTTTGGTTAATAATGGATTATATTACAGATGAAAATAAAACTTTTATAACACATATCTTAGAGGATAATTCTTCTAATTTTAGTTTTATAGAAAAAAGTATATTAAAAGAAATAAAAGATGTATATCTAAGCCTATATGAAGTTATTAGAGTGAAAAATAATTCCATAGAGGTATTTGATTTATTAAATAACGAAAAACATAAACTCTATTATGATGAGTCAATAAATTTATTAAAAACCGGTGATATATTACTTGGAAGAACTGGAAAGCTAATGGATTATAAGGTATTTCTAGGTAGTTTTAGTTATCTTCCATCTACTAGTAAAAATCAATTTATAAATATATTTTTCAAAGAATATAATAAGAGTATTAAATCAGAATTTATAGATATAAAAACTTATTTAAAGTTATATTCAATTAATTTATATAAGATATATACAGAATTAATGTATGAATTAATTGAATTGGATGAAGACAGTTCAGCTAGTCTTTATGATGAAATAGATTTATTTAGAGATTATATAAAGAATTTTTTAAGTTCTTATGAGGTTGATGAATATGTAGATAATTTAATGAATTTCTTTGAATTATATTTAATGGAAAAAGATTTAGACCTATATGATATAGCTAAGATAGACTTTGAAGCATTAGCTAAAAAATCCATGGAAGAAAATTATATAAATAATAAAGAAGATTTTCTCTCCTATTTAAAAACCTTTAAAATTTATTTTAGATTCCTAAAAAATAGGGATAAATTTTTTGAAAAAACATATAATAAGATATTAGAATTAAGTAAAAATAGATTTATATATTTAGAATTAATTAATAAAATAGACACGCCTTTTAAAATAAACAAAAAATTCTCAAGAGGATTAAATAAAAGATTCAATGAAAAAGCATTTTCTATATTAATGGATTTTGATAATTTTCTAATACATCTACTTGAATCTCCAATATGCCTAGATAAAAATAATCAATTATCTATGGATGATTATTTAGAAATAAATGATATTATGGAAAATCAAACTGAAATAATAAATAATAAAGATAAAAATCAGTTTAATATATTGAATTTGTTTATTAACTTTTCATTAAACCTTGGAATTATCAATATCCAAAATGGATTTTTAGTTGTAACAAATAAAAGTGATCAATTTTTAAGACTATCTGATCAAGATAAATATACACTTATATTTGATTATGTGTGGAATGATAATTTCTTGAAAAATATTAAAAACAAAAATATCTTTAATGATAATGATAGAATTATACTAATAAATCTATTAAATAATTTAGATGAAAATAAATATAATAAATTAGATAATATATTAGAAAATCTAAAATTTTCATCTGATAACCTAAATCACAATTATGGTATTTTGGAATTATTAGGAATCATAAATTATAATGACGATAAACTTAAATTAACTAACTTTGGTAAGCTTTTATTAAAATTAAATATTAATTCAAGTTCAATAAATTCACAAGGCAAAATCATAAATATTAATGAAATAAAAAAAATAAAATAGAATTATTGACATAAATAATAATTCTTATATAATATATTGTAATCAATTCAATATTGTTTTCAATCTAAAGGAGGGATGATATGCATTATGAAGTTGATTATTTAAAAAATTATTTAAAAGAATATAATATAAACCCTTCGAATATAAGACTTCAATTATTGGATATTTTATTATCAAAAAAAAATCATCCAACAGCATTTAATTTATATGAAGAATTATTAAAGTCTATACCAACTCTATCTAAAACCAGTATATATAATACATTGGATATATTTATTGAAAACAATCTTGTTAAAGCAATAAATATTGATGAAGGAGAATCAAGATTTGATATTGTAACAAATGATCATGGTCATTTTAAATGTAGGGTTTGTGGAAAGATATTTGACTTTGATTTAGGTGAAAGAGATTATAAAGATTTAAGTGAATTTCAAATAATTGATGAAAAAGTTCAATTATATGGTATCTGTAAAGATTGCATAGTAAAATCCCATAAATAAATTTATGGGATTTTTATTTTTTGTTATATAATTAATATCTATTATCAATTAGAAATTATTGAATTTCCTTATACACTTTGACTTATGATTTTATTAATCATACAATATATTTGTAACCATTACAAATTAGTTAGTTGATATAAGGAGGATATATATGAATAACGAAGTAAGAATGAAATTATTAGGAGAGAGATTTCCTTCACTTGAAGTAAACACGACACATGGTATTAAAAAACTTCCTGAAGATTATGAAGGAAAATGGTTTGTATTATTTAGTCATCCAGGAGATTTTACACCAGTTTGTACTACAGAATTTGTAGAATTTTCAAGAAGAGCTCCAGAATTTAACGAATTAAATACAGAATTAATTGGACTATCAGTTGACCAAGTATTTTCACATATAAAATGGGTAGAATGGATTAACGAAAACTCCGATGTAACAGTTCCTTTCCCTGTTATAGCTGATGAACTTGGAAGAGTTTCAAACGAACTTGGCATGATACATCCTGGAAAAGGTACAAATACTGTTAGAGCGGTATTTATAATGGATGATAAGGGAATTATTAGACTTATTATGTACTATCCACAAGAAGTTGGAAGAAGTATAGATGAAGTACTAAGAGTTGTTAAAGGACTTCAAACTGCTGATAGTAAATCAGTTGCAATTCCTGAAAATTGGCCAAATAATAAATGGTTAGGTCAAAATAAAGTAATATTACCTCCACCAGCAAATGAAAAAGATGCTGAAATAAGAAAACAAGAAATTGCTGATGGAAAAGTAGAAGGAAAAGACTGGTGGTTCTCATATAAAGATTTAGATTAATAGCAATAGAATAATTAAAATAATTAAAAAATCTCCCGATTAATTGGGAGATTTTTAATTATTTTAATTGTATTTTATAAAATACTATCAACTCTCAGTTCTCCACTCTCAACTGTCTTTAACTTATCATCACCTTTTCTATTTTACTTATTAGAGCCTTATAAATAAAATATGACAATGCAAACCCTAGTATAGAAAGGATTGATATTATAAATCCTATATTTACTATTTTATATAAAAATATAGTTGATACTACTAAAATCAAAATATATATAAATACTATACCCATAACTATAAGAACATTGGTATTTTGTTTCATAGCTTGCTCAGGGCTTGTCCAATTTAATTTTGGTCTAGAAATATCCACAAATAATGCTATTCCAATAATTGGCATTGTCAATAAAATTGATAAAAATATTATAATAAAATTATCCAATATATTTAAATTTATTATATAATTTCCTATCCCTACTATCATAATAATTCCCATTGCATTTATTAAAAATGCAGATAAACTTCTTCCAATTGCTTGGTCTCTTCCTCTAATAGGCAGATGTTTCTGTATCCAAAAGCTCTTACCTTCTCTTGAAAAACTTGTACTTGCAACAGTTCCCACATTTAAAAATAAAGAAACAGCAACTAAAACCATAAATATAATGGGCTTTAATTCATTGGCATTATCTCTTAGTAAATTAAATATTTCCTTATTTGACCCAAAACTAAAAGATATAATTAATATAACTGGCATCATCAATACTCCTGCAACTGAATTAAATAGATATATTGGTGTTTTAAATAATGTAATCAATTCATTTTTAGCAATTGCCATATATGGACTATATTGTTTATAAATTTTTATACTACAATCTTTATTTTTCTTTGTTTTAGATACATTACCTGATTTTCCCTCTAAAAAATTATTAAAATAAATCTTCTGTGATAAGCCAAGTATAAATATAACTCCTATTATTGAAATAATTATAAATATAATTATATTTACTAACCCAGATATTTCTCCATAATTGTATAATCCTTTACTCCCAAATGCAGACATTGGGAAGAATTTTCCATATCTACTCATGAGTTTGTTTAAATTATCAACTATAATTGCCATAAAATCTGCTTCATTAGTCATTGCAGAATCTGATATATTCTGAATTAAAAACATAAATACTATAGATGATATTGAAACTAAGAATAATCCAATTCCTCTTATAAAATCTTTTTTCTTTCCAAAATTTGTTATTCTCATAAATATCATAACTATTATGGAAACTATAACCAATGGAATTATAGGCATTGCTATTATTAAAAATATTGAATATATCCAATATGCAAATCCAGCTGTTGACTTTATGCCACTCACTATTATAAAAGGAAATATTACCAGAGATGAAACTATATATTCTCTAGATAATAATGATAAAAATTTCCCTCCTAATATTTCATAGGGTTTTAATGGAAGTGGTATTAATATTTCAATATCTTTAGAAAAATAATATTTATCAAGTACTGTTGGTATTGCAAATATAAATAACAATATCTGTGTTGCAACTATACCTAATTGTAAAAAAGCTAACTCTTGATTTAAGAATTTAAAAATATCATATCCATTCCACAGTCCTACTATTATCATAATATACATAGGCATCAATGATATTGTCAAAAATAAAGCTAATAATATATTCTTTATAAACTTTTTATTATCTGATTTTGGCTTATATTTAAATGAATTTAGACTTTGCAAGAAATCTATTTTTAAAAGTTTTATTATATTATTCATCTTCAGTCAACTCCAAGAATATATTTTCAAGAGATTTTTCCTTTTCTACCCCTTGTTTAAATTCTTCTATTGTACCTATTTTTAATATTTTTCCCTTAGATATAATTCCTATTAAATCACATAAATTTTCCGCAACTTCTAATACATGTGTAGAGAAAAATATTATCTTTCCTTCCCTTGCCCTCTCTTTCATAAGCTCTTTTAAATTAAATGAGGATTTGGGATCAAGTCCTACCATTGGCTCATCTAATATTAAAAGTTTTGGATCGTGAAGTAATGCACCTGTTAACACAATTTTTTGCCTCATACCATGACTATATTCTTGAATTAATTTATCCAAATCATCATCAATATTAAATAATTTTGTATATTTTTCTATTCTCTCTTTTCTTATCTCACTATTAACTCCATAAATATCTCCTATAAAATTAAGATATTCTATCCCTTTTAATTTTTCATATATTTCTGGTTGATCTGGCACATAGGATATTAGTGATTTTGCATTTAATGACTCTTCCCACATATTTATACCATCTATCTTTACTTCTCCGCTATCTGGCTTTAACAGTCCAACTATCATTTTTATAGCCGTAGTTTTACCAGCTCCATTTGGTCCTATAAATCCAAATATATTGCCATCTTCTATATTTAATGTAAAACTATCTACAGCCTTTACTCCACCACCATAAGATTTAGATATATTATTAATCTCTAACATTTTATCCCTCCATTATTGCAAATATTATTCCTCCAACTACGATTATTATAAATAGTATATAAATCAATAATCCTGCTGTTCTTCCTGCATTTACAGTCCATCCAACCCCTATTCTCTTTTCCACAAATAGAGCTGGATCTTCCTTATTATAATAAATTGTATTTCCAAACTTCCATAATTCATCATCTTCATAATTATATTTATTGCTTATAATTTCTTCACTATCTAATTTTATTTTTTGCCCACCTTGTCCCATTTTTAATGTTAAATATATTGATAATACACACATTATAGCAACTACTAAAATAGTAATTATTGCAGATAATCTTGTTTTAGTAAATATTCCTAATATAGAAAGATTTATAAAACTAAATAATAATACCATTAGTATCGTTGAAAATTTAAAATAGCTAGACCACGCATTCTTAAATATTTTATTTTTTTCTATGGACAACTCTGGATTATCACTATTTATTTCATGTTTTGATTTCATCATACTATAGTAAGAATAATAAAATACTACTATTAAAAATAACATCATAAAATCTATACCAAATACTGAAAATAATGATTTCTCACTAAATCCATCTGCTACACCTTGAAAGTTCCAATGGCTAGGTATTATATCTGGTAATCTTGAATACATATAAATACCTATTATCACATTAATTATTAGTATGAAAAACGATAATTTCGCCCATCTAAATATATTCTGTATATCGTCTTTATTAGAAATGTATTTAGTATCTATTATTTTTATATTCTCAGCTAATTCTATCCAGTTCTCTCTTATCTTTAATTCACTCACTTTTTTATTATATTTCAGATATATTAAAAACTGCAATGCTATTAAAACAAATGGTGCTAATATTATAAATTTAAAATTATAAGTATATAAATAAGTACATATTATTAAAGCTATTGCTACAGGTACACCAATTATAATATTGGCTTTTTTATAATTATTATATATATTGATTAGTTCTTTATCTTCTCTTTTAGCTTCAGGTATTTTTATTCCTAAAAATATATTTTTTCTACTAATTTTAGGTATTATCATTTGAATATATATCATAAAAATAAAGGTAAAAGCATATATTGTAGATATCATTATTCTTTCATTCATTAACTCTCTCCTCCTTCATATTCAATATAATATTCTTCACAAAGTTTTAAAAATTCTTCCTTAGTTATTCCTCTGTTTTTTGAATCGGCAATTATATATTTCATCTCATTATTTATATCCTTTATAAATTTTTCATCACCCACCAAAACCTTTTCTGAAACCATGGCTCCAATCCTTCTATCTATTATTAAATATCCTTCATCTTTTAAAATATTATATGCCTTACTCACTGTATGAAGATTTATTCCTATTTCTTCAGATAATTGTCTTACAGATGGTAATTTTTCACCTGGTTTTAATTCATTCTTTGCAATACCTATGATTATCTGTCTCCTTAGTTGCTCATAAATAGCTATATCCGAATCAAATTCCAATTCAATTAACATAATTCACCTCCAGTTATACTTGTTATAGTTATTATATAACAACATAGGCAGCTTTTCAATATTTTTTATAATTTTTTATGGTATAATAGTATAAAATAAAGGAGAGATTTTATGGAAATGAAAATTTTTAGCATTGTAATAGATTGTAAAAATAGTGAAGAATTATCTGATTTTTATTCTAATATGTTAGGCTGGAAAAAAATAAATAAAGATCCAGAATATATAGCAGTGATTTCCCCAAACAATTATCCAATATTATTGTTTCAAGAAAATGAAAATTACATAGCACCAATATATCCTGCTTCAAAATATGGTCAACAACAGATGATACATTTAGATTTTTCTGTTGAAGATATAGACAAGGGAGTAGCACATGCCATTTCCTGTGGTGCAATATTATCAGAATATCAATTTTCAGATAGTTGGAAAGTCCTTATAGATCCAGCAGGCCATCCATTCTGTATTTGCTGTAAAGGGATTTAAATCAGTGAAAATTGGAGGTTTTATATTAACTAGTTAAATGTAAAAACTTTTTATACTACAATAATAAAAGTTCCAAAACTTTACTTAATTTTGGAACTTTTAGATAATTTAATAACAATTATTAACATACTATAAGTATTTTTCTATTTCTTCTAAGACTTCTTCTGTACTTTTATTTCCATTAATTTTAATAATATTAAAAGGAAATTTTTTTATCCATTTACAATGAGATTTCATACTCCTTTGCTCAAGTCCTGCTGTATCATATTTACTAGCATATTCTAAAAAATCCATATGTTTATAATACATATCTCCATCTTTTTCTATCCTACTTCCATATTTTTTATATTCCCTATTTTTTATTCTATCTAGTCTAATCTCTCTATCCACATATAAATAAAATCCTTTATCTATATATTTAAGTAAACTATCTCCCCAGCCAATCATAGAACCAGTTATAACTACTTTATTATATTTTT
>RRZU012856756.1_pt1 | contig 12675 bp, 10 predicted proteins | sample 2165561 | NCBI WGS metagenome assembly RRZU01 (sample SAMN10456909, study PRJNA506462) | wastewater metagenome | isolation source: wastewater sludge | place: USA: Moscow, Idaho | reverse complement strand
TGATGAATACCTATCTCACGCTTACTGCCCAACGGAGTAACGACGTCATGAAGCTGCTCACCATCTTCTCGGCATTCTTCCTGCCGCTAACGTTTATTGTGGGCGTTTACGGGATGAACTTCGAGGTGATGCCCGAGCTGAAGTGGCGCTACGGCTACCTCTTTGTGGTGCTGCTTATGCTGGCGATATCGCTGATAACGTATCAGTGGTTTCGGAGGAGAAAAATCCTTTAGAATAGGGGGTAGGGAATCGAAAGAAAAGCCCCGAAGGGGCGAAACCTTAATAACTTCGGGATTTCAATAAAAGGAGGTAGTCTGGAACGATCTAACATTTATGTAGTTTTTTAATGAGTTCTTATTTCGGAAAACAGAAAGCAAAAAAGGCTGCCCTTTACTATTCTGGATTGCTTTTTTGGTCGTCTTCAGCACTAAATTTTATATCGTTGTAGACAACCTAGGGTAGCTTCACCTTATTAATCGTGAATTCCATACTGGAGATATCTCCCTTTGCTTCGTTTATGCGTGAGTTGGTGTAGTATAAGTACCCGCTATGAATGCTGAAGGTATCAGCCCATTTTACCGCTTCACCTTCTAGCAAAGTCCTAATCTGCTTCTTATCTGGTGTTATATACTCAATTTTGTTATTCTCTAAATCTCCATAGTAAAGATTCCCTTTTTCGTCCATAATCATTCCTTCGGGTGCTGCTGTTTTCATCATAAAAGGTTTTGCCTTTTCCAATTTTCTAGGGTCGAGCAATGTGCTAATCTCAATCCCATAGAGGGTATACCCTGAAAGAGCGTGAAAGTACAGAATATCGTTACGAGCATCCAGCTCTATTCCATCCGAATGAACGGTGAAGGGCATCCTAGCACCGTTAAATGTAAGAAAGTTAACCTCTGCTTTGGTAAAGGGATGGTTGTCAAGTACGCGAGTAAACAGGCCCTTCTTAGTATCCAAAATGATAATACCAGGCTCTCCAGAATCAGTAAAATAGATAAGGTTTCGTTTGTTGTCGATTCTCAAATCGTTAACATAGGAGGTTGAATGGACTGCGCTAGAAGGGAAGTTGTAAGTTTTCACCAGCTTGTCGCTCTTCAAATCGTACACAAACAGCCGTGGTTGAGTAATTATACCCTTAAATAAAGGATTAGCCGTATCAAGAATGTACAGCATGTCACCATTGGCAACAACCGACTGAACCCCAATAAACGAGCTGTCTGCTGGCTGCCCAACTTCCCACCTATTTAAGCCTACGTTTGGATATGGCTTATAGCTCCCATCTTTCATTACCTCCACTACAGAGAATGGTACGCCCATTCTCCACCTTGGAAAGTTGGCAAATATTCTCCCCTTATTGCTAACGGTAATACCCGTAACCTGTATACCTTTAAAAGAGGCGACCTTAATAACCTCGCGGCTCTGTGAGCTTGCAACTACGGTCTGCATTGCAATAATGGCTACTAAAACAATTCGTTTCATATGCATCTGTTTAATTTTAGCATTGCGGGATTTTATATTACCCGCAATGCCAGCTGATCATCCTGCCAGTTAAACCTTATTCTAGGTTACTTTTTACCGTTGAGTAGCTTAACCATTTCTAGCGCAACTCCTTTTGCCGAGGCTGGATTTTGGCCTGTCACTAGGAGTCCATCTACAGTAACGTGGGGCTGCCACATCTCCGAGTTCTCGAACTTAGCACCACGCTTGCGCATTTCGGTTTCAAGCATAAATGGCACCACAGTTTCCAGCTTAAGTGCCTTTTCTTCGGCATCGGTAAACGAGTTTACCCTCTTACCTTCTACCAGGTACTTGCCGTTGCTCAGGTTCACGTTTACCAAACCCGATGGTCCATGGCAAACGGCTCCTACAACACCATTCTTCTCATAAATTTGACGGGTTAACCTCTGTAGTTCCTTGTTATCGGCAAAATCCCACATGGTTCCGTGCCCTCCGGCAAAGTATATGGCTACGTAATCACGAACCTTAACCTCTGAAGGCTTAAGGGTATTCGATATCTTTGCCTTATAGGTTGCATTTTCCCAGAATGCCTTGTTAACTGGGTCGCTCAGGTCGAAGCCATCTACAGGTGCCTCACCACCCTTGGGGCTAACAAAGTCGATCTCATAACCTTCATTTACAATGACTTTCCAGGCGTGGGATACCTCGCTTAGGTAGTAGCCCGTTTTTTCCCAAGTCGAACCCTTCTCGCTGTGGCTCATAACCACAAACAAAACCTTCCCCTTTGCTGCCTTGCTTCTGTTCGAAAGTGCATCGGCTTGGTTGACTGTCATAAGCAGCATGGCTGCCAGCACAAAAAATCCAAAGACTCTTTTCATATTGCTACTATTGTTGGTTAATAAGTTGAAGTAATGCCTCTCCGACACCTTTTGCCGATGCCGGGTTTTGTCCGGTTACCAGCCTGTCGTCTACCGCTACGTGAGGCTCCCACAATCCCGATGACTCAAACAGTACTCCACGCTTTTTCATCTCAGTTTCGAGCATGTAGGGTACAATCTTGTCGAGATTTATAGCGCGTTCCTCTGCATCAGTAAACGTATTTACACGCTTACCTTTCACAAGGTAGTCTCCATTGCTTAGGCGTACGTTAAGCAAACCTGAAGGTCCATGGCAAACAGCACCAACATAACCTCCGCCCTCGTATATTTGTTTAGTGATTTGCTGCAATTCTAGATTGTCTGCAAAATCCCACATGGTGCCATGTCCGCCTGCATAGTATATGGCAACGTATTGATCCACATCTACATAACTTGGCTTTAGCGTGTTCTGAATTTTCGAGCGATACTCATCGTTATCCCAGAATTTCTTGTTTATGGGATCGGTAAAGTCAAAACCTTCACCGGGTGCTTCACCTCCCTTTGGACTAACAAAGTCAATTTCTAAGCCTGCATCATGAAGTACGCTCCATGTATGAGAAACTTCTCCAAGGTAGTATCCAGTAGGCTCTCCTGTAGCGCCCTTAACGCTATGACTACTTACCACAAATAACACTTTCTTCATTATCAACGAAATTTTAATGCAAACGGCACCATATTATTGCCACTCTAATCCTATTTCTTGTTGGCGCCTTCATCAAGAGCAGGAGCGACGCTATCACCTTTTGCTATGTTTATACTATAATATTTATAGTTGAAAAACTAAGTATAGCATATTATCTTTGCAATAACTATCCAAAAGGATAGGTTGAAACTTATGGCGTTAAAGTGTGTTAGCGAACTGTATAGTATTGATGGTAAGTTATATCCATGTACCACGAGCATTACCATGGACATAATTGGGGGTAAGTGGAAAACGGTAATACTTTACCATCTTCGCGATGGAAAAAAAAGGTATAATGAGCTGCGAAAAACGCTACCAGTAGTTACCGAACGAACCCTGAGCCTACAGCTGAAGCAGCTCGAGGAGGATGGGGTCGTAACCCGTATGGTGTATACGTCCAAGCCTCCTCTAAAGGTCGAGTACGAGCTAACCGAGTTCGGTAAATCGCTTATCCCGCTCCTTGATGCCATTGCTCAGTGGGGCGAAATGGTTGCCGATCAGCGCGCAACTGTGGTTAAGATTGTTGATGCACTATAAAAATAGCCATAGCGCTTAAGCTATGGCCAATCTAATGGAATGTAAACTCTAAAAGTTATACATTTTGTTTTTTCATACAGTACTATCTCAGGTTTGCAAAGGGATAGTCGGTATATCCGTTGGATGTGCCTCCAAAATAGGTTAGCCTATTGCCTTCGTTAAGCGATAGGTTATTTTGCAGGCGGTAGGGAAGGTCGGGATTTGCAATAAAAGGTCTGCCAAACCCTACCATATCAGCCAAGCCGGAATCAATCATCTTTTCGGCTCGCTCCTTAGTATACTTTCCTGCATAGATTATTACGCCTGAAAACAGATTTCGCAGTTCCTGCTTAAACGTTAACGGCATTTCTGGGGCATCATCCCAATCTGCTTCGGCAATATGGATGTATCCGATTCCGATTTCGTTAAGAATTCTTGCTGCTGTAAGGTAGGTTTTGCTTGGATTCCTATCAACAGTTCCTTGCAGCGTTGTAAATGGAGCTAGCCGGATTCCCACTTTTTCTTTTCCAATTGCATCGGCAACGGCTTCGGTAACCTCCCTCATAAATCGTAGCCTATTCTCTAATGCACCACCATACTCATCAGTTCGCTGATTGGATTCAGAATCAATAAACTGGTTGATTAGGTACCCATTAGCAGCATGTATTTCTACACCATCAAATCCTGCTGCTATGGCATTTTGGGCTGCTTGGGCATACTGTTTTATGATTACCCTAATTTCTGGAATGCTTAGTGCTCTTGGCATAGAGTGCTGAACCATTTCACCTGTTCCTGCCTCAGGGCCTCTATCTTCAGGATCGATAAATACTTTTACGCCCTCTGCCCGTAAGGCCGACGAAGAAACAGGTGCTTGATTGTTGGGTTGTAATGAATTGTGGGATACGCGGCCAACATGCCAAAGCTGTGCATATATAATTCCTTCTTGGGCATGCACGGCCTTGGTCACCTTTTTCCATCCATCAATTTGTTCTGGAGTGTAAATTCCAGGGGTCCATGCATAGCCCTTACCTTGCTGGCTGATTTGTGTTCCTTCAGATACAATTAGTCCCGCAGAGGCTCGCTGAGCATAGTATTCGGCCATTAGCTCATTGGCAATATCCCCTTTGCTTGCCCTCGAGCGTGTCATTGGGGGCATTACAATTCGATTCTTGGCAATCTTATCGCCAATTTTAATCTCGTTAAATAGCTTCATATCCTTCGTTTTAAATTTTTGTTCAATGGACAAGTTGTTTACCTTCTGTTCATAAAGCAGCTGTTTGGTGTTGTTTCGCTGCATTTGTTGCACGATATGCATCTTGGCATATAGCTGCTATTCCCTTTCCACTTCAAGGGTAGGTCTGGCTCCGAAAGTAATGGACGACTTATGGAGAAGTATTCAATATTGCTACTATTTAAGATCTCCTGTACCAAGGGGAGGTTTCTGTTGCCTCCCATCAGTATTACAGGTGCCTTTACTCTATCAGCAATTATGCTTGTCGCATTCTTGTAGTACGACTGGTTTTCTAGTTTACTAATGCGTTTACGTGCTGGTCCAATGCCCTTGCCCGATGATTCATTAGTTCCGCTAACTTCGAATGCATCTACCCCTAGGCTATCCAGATGCTCTATGACTTGTAGGGCTTCATCAAAGGTTAATCCCTCGCCTTCGTCCATAAAATCATCGTGGTTAATTTTTACCAGAATAGGGTATTCGGCTCCAACACGTGTTCGAACCTCTTTATATACTTCATAAATTATTCGGGCACGGTTGTGTATTGCACCTCCATATTCATCTGAACGTCGGTTGTAGTATGGTGTCAGGAACTGGCTAAGTAGGTATCCATGTGCTGCATGTAGCTGTACCGCATCAAATCCAGCTTGTTTAGCACGATATGCGGCATTGCCAAAGCTTTTTGCTACATGTTTTATGTCTTCATGCGACATCTCTCGTGGTGTAATTCTGCTCACCCTGTTTTCGATAGCAGAGGGGCCTATGAAGTCTAATCCGGTTCTATCGCTAACATGACTTTGAGATCCACCAACTGCAAGCTGTAATGCTGCTTTGGCTCCACCCTTTTGGATGGCGCTGGATAACCTACTCAATCCTTCTAAAAAAAATATCACTATAGGATCCAATCATTCCATTATTGGGCCTGTCGTTTTCTAAAACCGTTGCATAGCCTGTAATTACCAATCCTGAGCCTCCATTCCCTAGTGCTTCATAGGTTTTTATTAGCTCCTCGGCTACAAGACCATTGCTATTGGCCATTTTCATCCATAAGGCCGATCGGACGATCCTATTTTTGAGAACCATACCATTTATTTGCGTGCTTTCAAAAATCTCTTTCATGCTGTATAACAATTCCGTTTTTTTTCTCTGATGCAAAGGAACTATGTTGACATGTATAATAAAAATAGTTTAATTTATAGCTTTGTATTATTATAGTAATACTATTGAACATGGTAAACTACGAATGGTATCGAACATTTAAGGCCATATACGAGAGTGGCACTCTGACAAGTGCAGCACAAGTGCTATTCGCATCTCAGCCGGGTGTTAGCCTTCATCTCAACTCGCTTGAAGCGTATGTGGGGTTTAAGCTTTTCGAAAGAAAGGCTCGCAGAATGATTCCAACCGAACGAGGTAAGGTCCTTTATGCTTTTCTTCAGGAACCATTATCAAGGCTCGAAGAGGCTGAAAAAGTCTTTAAAAGATCTACCAACGATGCAACTCCAACCGTAAGCATTGGAATGTGTTTTGAAACCTTTCAGTACAGCTTGGAAAAGCACATCAGCTCACTTCCATTTAACCTGGTTGTACAGTTTGGTCATTACATCGATCTGCTCGAAAAACTTGAGAAAGGGATCGTCGATATAGTAATTACCCCGAATAAAGATGAATCTCGGCCAATACTCTTTGAGCCCTTCTCGGAGGAACGGATAGCCTTGATTTGCGGTAGCAATACTATTACCGATGGGTTTATCGAACTCATTAAAAGTAAAAACCACGAAAACATTCAACTCTGGTTAAAGCAGCAGAAATGGTTTGGCACAACAGGCGAGATGGAGCATCTTAATCAGTTTTGGCAGGCGAACTTTGCCCAGCGTCCCAATTTTAGGCCTAACTTTATTGTCCCTAACATCAACTCAATAGTTCGATGCCTATCGTCTGCCAGTGGTTTAGCTGTTATTCCAACTTTCTTGTGTAAAAAGGAGGTTGAGAATGGGCAAATATCTATTCTTTGGGAAGGGTATGCTCCTTACGTAAACACCATTTATTTCGCTACGGTAAAGGGTTGTGTAAGGCAACACGAAATAGAAAGCATAAAGGGCATTCTTCGGGAGGAAATGTAGCAAATAATACTCCCAAAGTTGCGCTTGAGCCCACCTTATGTTAAAGTAGATGTAGTAATTCTGAGTCAGATCAGTGTTCTCTCATCGTAGAATTACCTTAATCTAGTGTAGATTTAGGTAAAACTGAGTTAGATCAGTGTTCTCTCATCGTAGAATAACTTTAATCTAGTGTAGACTTAGGTAAATCTGAGTTAGATTAGTGTCCTCTCATCGTAGAATAACCTTAATCTAGTGTAGATTTAGGTAAATCTGATTCAGATTAGTGATCTCTCATCGTAGAATAATCTTAATCTAATGTAGATTTAGGTAAAACTGAGTCAGATTAGTGTTCTTTCATCATAGAATAACCTTAATCTAGTCTAGATATAGGTACATCTGAGTCGGATTAGTGATCTTTCAACTTAGAATTATTCTAGGGCTAGGCAAATTTAAAGGCAAAGTTCAGCTACGCTGAATTCAACTTTTATAAATAGCTGTCGCCAAACCGTTATACGGAGTAGCAAAAAAGCAAAGCGCAGCCCTGGTGGAGGCTGCACTGTGTATGGTTTTGGTTGATTGGCGATTGATGGCGGTCTTAGACCGCTTTTTAAGATCGACGGCAATGCAACCGAGCAACGCGAGCTCAGCGTTAGCTAAATGCCACAGAGCCCCGTGCGTTTTAATTAGACTAAGGTTAGCGAGAGGATATTTAGTATCTCTATTTTTTACATTGCGAGAAGCATTATGTCTATTCGAAAATATGAGAACTCCAATATAGAGCTCTTTGGAGATCATTGTGTTGGTGTAAAATACATACTAGTTTGTTGTTCAATAGGCAGCAACTTTACTAAAGCTAGTTCTAAAATGAAATACAATCTGCTGAAATTGGTGCAATTCTGTTGTTCCTATATCTATTTAAACCATTACGTTGCCTTTTTATAATAGACAGTATGCTTTGTCGCTCTTCTTTAATTACCAATTTATTGTAGTCCAACTACGAACTGCATGGGTAACATCCTGCATCTTCATGTTAAGTAAACATTAAGCAACTCTTCACAAATTTTCCATTCTGCTTATAATTTTTATTAGTTCACGGATAAAGTTGAAGTTAACCAAAACAAAGAATCGAAATAGGTGTTTGTCTGTTATAATCAAAGATTCACGCGTGCATGGGTAAGGGATTTTTCACTTTAATATACATGACATTTCAGTTGTCGATAAATTACAGTTAACTCATTGTTAACACTGAGTTAATACTTGTTTTTTGTCGAATGGTAATTTTACATCAAACTTTGAATACAATGGATAACGTTCTTTTGATTATTGTTACCGTATTGTTGCTGCTATCCATCTTAGATCTGGTTGTTGGGGTAAGTAACGATGCAGTAAACTTTTTAAACTCGGCCATAGGCTCTAAATCAGCACCTCGCTATGTCATTATGATTATAGCATCATTAGGAATTCTTTTAGGGTCTGTTTTCTCGGGAGGAATGATGGAGGTTGCTCGAAAGGGGATTTTTCATCCTCAGGAATTCTACCTAATGGAAATAATGGTCATTTTTCTGGCCGTAATGCTCACCGATGTTATTCTGCTCGACTTTTATAACACATTTGGGCTACCAACCTCTACCACGGTTTCTCTAGTCTTCGAACTGCTTGGTGCTGCGGTTGCCGTATCGCTTTTTAAGATTGCCAATACCGATGCTACACTTGCAGATCTAACCCAGTACATAAATGCAGGAAAGGCGCTTGCCATCATCTCGGGAATATTTATTTCTATTGTGGTAGCATTTATAGCAGGAGCAGTTACCATGTACATTACCCGTCTGATTTTTACCTTCAACTATAAAAAAACATTCAAATACCTTGGATCCATATGGGGCGGCATAGCCTTAACCGCAATACTTTATTTTATAATAATGAAAGGGATTGTTGACTCATCGGTGTTTAATCCCGAATTTATAGCCTACATAGAATCGAATACTTTAACTATTCTAGGTCTTTCATTTATAACCCTAACCCTAATCTTCCAACTATTTATATCGCTATTCAACTTCAACCTACTTAAGTATATCGTACTTGCTGGTACATTTGCGCTTGCGCTTTCGTTTGCAGGAAACGACTTGGTTAATTTTATTGGGGTTTTCATGGCAGGACTAAAATCGTACCAAATATACCTTACCTCTGGTGTTCCTGCTGGACACCTCATGATGGGTGAATTGGCACAACCGGTTTCGACCAATGCAATTTACCTTGTTATCGCCGGGGCCATTATGACAATAACGCTTTGGCTATCGAAAAAGGCACGTACGGTTACCGAAACTGAGATAGGCTTGGCACGGCAAGATTCAGGATCCGAAAAGTTTGGTTCTACAAGTATATCCAGGGGCATTGTAAGAGGTGCTCTCAATGCCAATGCATCCATAGAAAGGGTTCTTCCCCAAAAGGTGAAAAAGTTTATCTCCTCACGCTTTAACGTAGAAGAGCAACATAAGTCAAAAAAGCATGACGCTTCGTTTGACATGCTTCGAGCATCCGTAAACCTCACTGTTGCAAGTATCTTGATATCCTCGGCAACATCGCTAAAGTTACCTCTTTCTACGACCTACGTTACCTTTATGGTTGCAATGGCTTCATCGCTATCCGATCGTGCCTGGGGGCGCGAAAGCGCAGTGTACCGCGTAACCGGCGTGCTTACGGTTATTTCGGGATGGCTCTTTACCGCACTAATTGCCTTTACGGCGTCGTTGCTGGTTGCCCTATTCCTTTCGTGGAGCGGCGTCATCGGCATATTTATTATGATTGCGATTGCTGTATTCTTCATCCTAAAATCGAATAAAATCCACAACAAAAAGCTTAAAGAAGAGACTGAAAGCAACATCCAGCTGGATATGAAGGAAGAGGCCGTGGTAAAGCGCTGTGTAAACGAGGTAAACAAGGCTTTACGAAACATTGTGGTTATCTACAACGAGACCATACATGGCCTTTCGAACGAGGATCGCAAGTTGCTCAAAAAGTTGAATAATGATGTGGAGGAGATCTCCTTTGAGACCAAAAAGTACAAGGCAAACCTCTACCATACGCTAACGCAGCTGCAAAGCGACTCCATAGAAACGGGCCACTACTACGTTCAGGTAATTGACTATCTACGCGAAATTGCCCATTCGCTTAGCTTTATTACCAAACCCGCATTCGACCATATCGACAATAACCATAAAGGGCTACACAAGGATCAGGTGGTAGAACTTAAATCCATTAACTATGAAGTGTCGGCCCTATTCAGCGATATTACCCGCGCTATTAACGAGCAAACGTTCGACGAAATACCCGACATCATTAAGAAACAGCAGCAGGTTATTGAACTGCTAAACGTGGTCCGCAAAAAGCAGATTAAGCGTATAAAGAACGGCGAGGCGACGACCCGAAACAGCAACCTTTACCTGGGCATTCTGAACGAAACGAAGAATCTGCTACTCCAAACCATCAACCTGCTTAAGGCAGAACGTGATTTTATTGTAAAAGATACGGAGATGGAAAAAGACGCAGATCTTGTGGTTGAGAACTACTAGGCTCAACCAATTTCTATAAAAAAGGGGTCAACATACTGTCGACTCCTTTTGCTTTTAAACATTATCGGCAAAAAAGGGTTTATAGCAATAGCGCTACAGAATGGCGCTTCCTAACATTAATTGTACCTATTATGAAGAAAGTTCTTATACTCGTAGTAAGCCTAGCTCTTACTTTCGTTGCGGCAAGCGCACAAGAAGGACAGGTTAAGCTGAAATACAGCTATGCCGATCTTGAACCCTACATCGATTCGACCACCATGCGCATACACTACTCGGCGCATCATGCGGCATATGCGGCCAACCTTGTAAAGGCTCTAGAAAACTACCCCGATTTGAAATCAATGCCGCTAATGATGCTGCTGCGCAACATAGGAACGCTGCCCCAGCCCATACAGCAAGCTGTGCGCAATAACGGTGGTGGCGTTTACAACCACAATCTGTTCTTTGATGTGCTTACACCTGCCTCGAAAAGCGTAATGCCCGATGAGCTTAAGCAGATCATCGAGAAGCAGTACGGTAGCCTTGAGGCCTTTAAGAAGGAGATGGAAAAGGCAGCGCTATCGCGCTTCGGATCGGGCTGGGCATGGTTGCTGGTACAGCCCAATGGTAAGCTAACCATAACCACCACCGCCAATCAGGATGCCCCCTTTATGGATGTAGCCCTAACCGAAGGGTACCCCATCTTCAACATTGACGTGTGGGAGCATGCCTACTACCTAAAGTACCGCAACAAGCGAGGCGACTACCTCGCCAACCTCTGGAAGGTGGTAGACTGGAAGCAGGTGTACAGCAACTACCTTAGAGCCATTGGCGAGTAGCGGAATCCTCCTCCATTATGAAGAGCAAAATGCGAAATAGCCTTGCATGAGGTAATGCAAGGGCTAAAAACGAATTTTTGGTGCTTGAATGACCTCATGCAAGCACCAAAAACGTAGCTGCAGGCCTTGAATAACCTCATGCAAGCATAAAAAAAGTATTTGGAAGGCTTGAATGGCCTCATGCAAGCACTAAAAATGCATTTGTAGGGCTTGAATGACCTCATGTCACCCCTACCGCCTATTTCCTGAACGGATAAGCCACCCCTCCAACCCTTAATATGAGGCTACCGGCTTCTCGCCCCACAATGCATGCGCTGCTGTAACTTTTCGCAAAGCAAACCGTCGTAAGGTAGAAAATGGCCAGCTAGCACTTTTCCCAACCATACATGGTTGATATTTGGCCTATAACTCTACATTTGCAGATCAAAACCATTAACTCATGAAAATAGCGTTTAAGGTTATACTCCTTGCTTTCGTGCTGATTTTTACCTCCTGCATTAAGGAGGAGTTTGGTCCCGGTGATGTAACCGCAGTAAATCGTATAGGAATTGGCTACTTTGACAAGTTGAAGGTAGAAGATGGCTTCCAGGTAGAAGTTGTAAGAGGCAGCCATATAGAGGTTGTTGTAGAAGCCCCAGATGGCTACCAGGATAACATACATACCGATATAAACGGAGTTGGCGAACTATGCATCTTCCTTGATAAGGCAATAATGCCTCAATATGTTAAGCACAAACGGGTACTAATAACGATGCCGCTGCTTCGCTCCATCACGGCCTGGGGAGGCTCCGAGGTATACACAACAGGTATCTTTAATCCATCGAAGTTCAAAATCGATGCTGATGGGGGCAGCTACGTGGAAACCAACATCGCTACCGACGAACTGAGCGTAATAGCTAGCGCTGGCTCCGATGTAAAACCTTACGGCGAAGCAGGCATCCTATATGTAGAAGAGCTCTCTGGTAACAGCAAACTCTACGGCTTTAGGCTGCTCACCAGCCACAGCGACTTAAACCTAAAGGGAGGCAGCGAGGCTCAGGTAACAGCCGTAAACAAGCTGGTAGTTACAGCATCGGAGGCAAGCATCGTGAAGTATGCAGGCCATCCCAATATTGTGCATTCGCTAACTGGAGGCTCTCAGCTTATTGACGCCAACTAGAAGGTTATGTTTTAAAGAATAAGACGAAGCGGACATCTAGGAAACTCCTAGATGTCCGCTTCTTTATTTCATGTACGAATGGAAATGCTTTTTGCAGCAAAGAATGGTATTGAGTATTCCTCCCTGATGAACCTTCTGCAATATGCTGAAAGGGTGCTGAATGAAAGAGACATGACAGGCTGTAGTTAACTATCTGAAATAGCCATGGAAAATCCTTCTTAGG
>RRZU010730979.1_pt1 | contig 12675 bp, 10 predicted proteins | sample 2165561 | NCBI WGS metagenome assembly RRZU01 (sample SAMN10456909, study PRJNA506462) | wastewater metagenome | isolation source: wastewater sludge | place: USA: Moscow, Idaho | reverse complement strand
GTCTATTTGACTGTTTATACACCCATCATAAAAGATGTGATTACGGGAACAGAATCTAATTTTCAAACTTCAGGAGGTTTTGGACCCAATCAAGTTTCAACAGCTTTAGGGCTTGGTATGTTTATTTTTTTCTCGCGGGTATTGTTAGCCTCTAAAACAAAATTACTTGTTGTCATCAATTTATTCCTTGCTTTGAATATTAGTTATAGGGGGTTTATCACTTTTTCCAGAGGAGGTATGATTACAGGTTTAGTGATGATTTTTATACTTTTAGCATTTCTGTATGTTAAGTCAAATGACACCGGAAGAGTTAAATTAAATTATGGTTTAATGCTAATTATTTTTGCAATTCTAGGTGTATGGATGTATACTTCTTTTCAAACAGGGGGGCTTATTAATAAACGGTATGCGAATCAAGATGCTTCAGGAAGAGTTAAAACGAGTCAGTTTACAGGTAGGGAGAATTTAGCAGATGAAGAAATTGATATTTTTTTGAACAATCCTCTTTTGGGTGCTGGTGTTGGAAAAGTAATCGAAATAAGGGAATCCGAAACGGGAAAGACTGCTGCATCACATAACGAAATTACCCGAATGTTAGCGGAACATGGTGCGTTGGGAATAATTGGATTGTTGATTCTTATTTTTACTCCTTTTGTTTTGTATTTTGAATATAAGTTTAATGTTTTCTTATTGTGTTTTGTAACATTTTGGCTTTTGACAATTAATCATGCCGCCATGCGAACCGCTGCACCAGCATTTGTCTATGCCCTTTCATTACTTATTATTCGTTTTGAAAGTCCCGCAAAAAACGAAAAATAGTATTGAGATTAGCGTATTTTTTTTTAGTTTGTTGAAAAAGGGATGTGTTTAATAACTTTGAAAATGAACCTACTAATCGTTTCATGTACGCATTTTATCGGATTATTTCCTATCGCTCTGATTATTTAAAGACAAAATTACTAAATTGCCAAAATACCAAAACAAAGCATGTCCACTAAAAAGAAAATACATTTTGAAATTTCTGAGCGAAAAATTATTCTTCGTTTTTTTGATGTGTTTTTTGTTCTTGTTGGTTTGTATTCTGTTGGCATTATTTGCAATCAGGAATACTTAACGGTAGTTGCCAGTACGCCTTTCTGGACCATTTTATTAGTTGTTTACCTTGTTTTTTTTGCAACGATTTTCGAAATGTACAATCTCCAAGTCGCCAGTAATCAGTTTCTAGTTTTAAAAAACACTATCATCACGGTTTCGACAACTGTTTTTGTGTATCTTTTTACGCCTTTTTTTACGCCTGAAATGCCTTCAAACAGACTTCAAGTGCTGTTGTTTTTCATGGTTTTTTTTATTACATTATTCTCATGGCGAATGTTCTACGTGCTATTTTTGGCATCCAATCGATTTGTCCAGAAAGCAATATTGATATGTAATAAAGAGCAAGTTCAAGAATTGATTTTAGGATTAGAAAACATTGATCCGCATTATGAAATAGTTGGATTTGTAAATACTGATAGTATCGAAGAGACGGTTTCGGATTACCATTATGTGAAACGGATAAAAAGGGATGATTTGTTTTCTTTTGTAAAAGAAAATGGCATCTCTGAGATTGTTATTGGCTCTCAAAAAACTGAAGGAATCACCTTGGAGTTGTACCAGCAATTACTACACTTGTTAGAGTCTGGAAATATTATTCGTGAATATACGCAGGTCTATGAAAGCAAAACCCAGCGTATTCCGATACAGTATATGTCACGTGATTTTTATCGTTTTTTCCCTTTTAGCCGCAGCAATCAAAATAAATTATACCTGTTGACCGTGCGTGTTTTTGAGATAGTAATTTCCTTGTTAGGTCTTGCTGTAGGATTAGTATTGCTTCCGCTAATCTTGGTTGGAAACGCGATAGGGAACAGGGGACACTTGTTTTATTCACAGCAACGAGTAGGCAAAGACGGTGTTGTTTTTGAAATTTTAAAATACCGCACGATGGTGAAAAACGCCGAATCAGATGGTGCTGTTTTTACCGCTGCAAATGATTCCAGAGTGACTGCGTTTGGGAAGTTCATGCGCAAAACCAGAATGGATGAATTTCCTCAGTTTATCAATATTTTAAAAGGGGATATGGCCGTTATCGGTCCACGTCCCGAACGCCCTATTTTTGTAAAAGAAATTGCTGAAATAATGCCTTTTTATGAAACCAGACACATAATTAAGCCCGGGCTTACCGGTTGGGCGCAAGTCAATTATTCCTACGGGGAAACGATTGATGATAGTTTGATTAAGTTGCAGTACGACTTGTATTACATCAAGCACCGCAGTATTTATCTGGATATGAACATTGCTTTTAAAACCATAACTACCATATTGTTTTATAGGGGTCAGTAGCGATTAGACAGCCTTGTTTTTCGCCACAGATTAAATTCGGATTAAAGAAAAGTTGGTATTTTATTTCAGGAGTAGCTGCAACTACAACCAAATAATTAGTTCATCCACGAAATCCATGAATTCTTATTTCAATTTTTTAAAAAGTTTGCGAATTTGCGGTGAAAAAAAATCAAGTAATAAAAAACAGAGCCGTTTTTTAGATGATGATAGGAATTCGTTGCTTATTTTGAATAACCAATCGCACTAAAATAATTCCACTAGTTGCCATCAATGGTAAAACCAAAACTAAATGTGCTTTGTTGATTATAAAAAAGAAATAAATCACTAATAATACGATGTTGAATACTGCCAAATTATAAATTCCTTTTTTATTTTTTGTCCAATAAAAATAGAGCATTCCTAGTAAGGTGGGGTTAAACAATGCAATATTATAGTTGTATCCTAATTCGAGATGTGACGAATAAAACCCGACAAAGGAAAAGAATAACCCAATGATAGCCATGATGCTGATGTAGAGTAAGTTAATGCTTTTTTTGTTTATAAAAACGATAAAGCTAAGCAGCATAATATATGTATAGGGATTATTCCACCAGGAGAAAGGAACTTCATTTTTGAATTCGATTGTTGTTTTAGTTTCCTGTACTAACGGATGATTTTGAAAAGAAACTTTTTTTAGACTTTTTAACAATTCAAACGGCAAGAATACTTGTGTTCCTAATTGATCTACTTTTGTACCGAAAATAATACTGGTTCCTAATTTTTCATAAAAATGACCGTCAAAATACGGATACAAGATGGCCCTGTAAGTAATATCAGTATCGGCTTTTTTTACAATGGCAACAGTGTCTAATGTTTTATTGATGATGTCAACCACCATCGAGGTGCAATTTTTGTCGATAAATTTATAGGTGTAATGACTTTCTCCCGAAGCTAGGGAAGCGTTCAGGTTGTCAAAAAGTTTTTGTTTTAATGGAACAGGAATATTTAGTTCTTGCTCATAAACGGATCTTTTTTCATACTGATATTGATTGATAAAATCCGGATAGGAATGCGCTACCGCAAAATATTGCAAATCTCCTTTTATGAATTTCATCACGAAATTTGGCGTGTTAAAGTCAAAAGCGCCATAATTATAAACTACATCAATTGCGTTGACTGTGTCCTGCACCCGAATGGCCGTATGTCCAAAAAGCGAATAGGATTCATTCCCCGTGCCACAAGTGATTACGCTTACGTGGGTGTTTTTTGATAATTGGATGTTTTGTCCGAAACTCAAGTGTACAGTTGAAAAGAAGAATAGGAGAAAAACTATTTTTTTTAAAGCCGATGGATTCATTCGATTGCTGTTAATAAGGGTAAAAGGCGTGATTAGTATTACTTAGATTCAATTTGTTACGCAAAGATACTCAAAGAAAGAAAAAAGATACTGAAAGTTTTTTGTTAAACCAAAAGCTGTTATTGTTGAAAGCGGCTTGTGGCAACTTGGCATGAACCTCGAAAAAACTGCTTAAAATTTAAAGTTGTTATTTGATGCTAAATTAATTTCTGAACATTCCCAAATCAACTTTTACCGAAAAAATATTCGAGTACAAAGCGGCACTTTGATTGCCTAAATCAGTTAGCGCATAATCAATTTGAATACCTTTGTATTTAAATCCCAAGCCAATATTCGGCTGGAAACCTACTTTTTCTGTACTGTCTAATTGCTGTACATTCTGAAAATTTCCCACTCCGGCACGCACAAAAACCAAATCTGTATATCCAAACTCAAATCCCAAAGCGGGGTCGACACTCACAAAATCAGTAGCAATTACATCATTGGTTCTGGCAAAACGCATATTCACATTGGCTGCAGCCTGAATGCTGTAATCATAGCGAATGATAAATTTTTTAGCAATTCCCAGCTGTGCTTTTGGAGCTGTAATTTCCGTGCTTTCCGGTAATTCCTGATTTTCTCCAGGTATGGCATTGGCGATTTTTTGATATTCCTTTTCGTCAATATTCCAAACATTATAGGTGGTAGTCATATCGCGGAGCATTACTCCAAATTGCCAGTTGTTTTTTTCGAATTGCAATCCAACATCAAAACCAAATCCCCAAGAATTGGCAAATTTTCCAATAATACGCCGAATGATTTTTGCATTGACTCCATATTGAAATCCCGGAACCGGCAATTTCCGGGCATAAGAAAAAGTGAATCCATAATCAGCAGTCGAAAAAAGACTGATTCGGTTGTAGTCAATATTGCCTTGACTGTCGATTAATTCCGTAGTATTCAAAATGTCATCTACCCCAAAACGGATTAGTGAAATTCCCCATGCGCTACGATCATCTATTGGACTGGCATACGCCAAATAATCATATTGGGCAATATTTGCAAAATAATTGGCGTGCATAAAAGACACTTGATGGTCTTCCATGCGAATTAGCCCGGCAGGATTCCAATATCCTGAATTGACATCATTGGTTGAAGCCACGACAGTATTTGACATACCCAATGCTGCTGCATCTACACCGATATTCATGAACTCATTCGAGTATTTCCTAAAGGACTGACTGTGCATCAAGGTACTTATCAAAAATGTGGCTAGTAAAAAGCTTTTTTTCAAGGGAGTTATTTTTACAAACTAAAAACCGGTTTAATTTTTATCAAAAATATAATTTTTTACTGAGGTTATTTCATTTTGTTATTGAATTTACTATGATGGCCGAAGTGATTGTGAATTATCTATATCTTTTCTTTTTGTTTAATGTACGTATTTGGGGTGTTTTTATTGGTTACAGAAATAGTTTAAAACTATGCACTTTAGTGTATTTCCCTTTCAGGTTCTGAAAAATTTTACCGTAGATTCACAGATTTATTATAACCTCAAAAAAAATCTGCGAATCTGCGGTTGATTTTTATTATTATAACCGTGCAGACTTTCAGTCTGCTAAACCAAAACTATCAACTTGTAGTCCAGAATATTTTTATTTTTTAAAGACGATCATCGGAAATTTAATGGGCTACTCGGATGACAATAACAAAACTGATTTTTTAATTTTTTGTTCTCGTTTCCTTTCATTCGTTACACATATCAAGAATCTTGATTGAATTCCTAATTAATAAATTTATGGAACAGCATTTTCAACGATTTGACTACTAGGATTGTGTTGTTTCCTATATTTGCTGTATTTGATGAAAATCTCTATTTAAAAACGGACTTTTCATTGACTTATTATGCTAAATTTGCCACCTTTGATTCCTTTAAACTGTATTTATGATGACTATTAAAAAGCATATCCCGAATTTTATTACTTTACTTAATCTTCTTTGTGGCTGTATCGCCTTGGTATTTGCTTTTAATAAAGATTATGAAATGGCCTTTTATTTTGTCAGTCTGGGTATCTTTTTGGATTTTTTTGATGGTTTTTTTGCCCGATTGTTCCATGTTTCCAGCCCGCTTGGATTACAGTTGGATTCTTTAGCAGATATGGTAACTAGTGGTGTTGTTCCGGGTTTAGTAATGTCTCAAATGATGATTAGTCATGCCACAACTGCATCGGCCGGTCATTTGCAGTTTTTCCCCTATTTAGGGTTTATAATCGCCCTAGGTTCTTGTTACCGTTTGGCAAATTTTAATATTGATACGCGTCAAACCGACTCTTTTATTGGCTTGCCAACACCAGCAAATGCGCTGTTTATTTTAAGTTTGCCTTTGGTTTTGAAATATACCGACTCTATATTTATCATCGAATTGTTGACTAATCCATGGTTTTTATTGGCCGTAACAGCATTGAGCGCCTATATGCTAAATGCTGAAATTCCATTATTCTCTTTGAAAATCAAGAAGTTTAGTTTTAAAGAAAACGGACTTCAAATTGTCTTTCTTGTTGGCTCTCTTTTGTTGTTGGTGTTTTTCCGCTATTTAGGAATTCCTTTATTGATCTTGTTTTATGTATTACTGTCGGTTCTGAATAATAAAGTAGTCAAAAAGTAATTTTTTGAATGAGAAAGCAAGCCGTTCGAAGAAAAACATACGCAGTTCGTAAGCCCAAAAAGAAAGCAACAGTTTTCTCGGGGAATCTTTTTCGCTATTCGATTGTTGCCTTTTTTATAGTATTAATGCTCGGTCTCGGCTATCATTATCGAAATGGTTTGTCGTATTATTTTGGTTTCAAATCGGACAAAATCAGTAGAGCGAATCGTGAGGCTAAACGAATTTCCGATGTTCGCAATTTTCAGGTTTTAGAAAAACATCAGGGAAAGAGTATTGGTATCGATGTGTCAGAATATCAAGGTGAAATAAGTTGGTCTTATGTGGATACGTTAGAAAATAAACATCCACTGCACTATGTTTTTATCCGCGCTACGGTAGGAAAAGATCGAAAAGACCGAAAGTTTGAAAAAAATTGGCTTGGCGCCAAAGAAAACAAGATGATTCGGGGCGCCTATCATTATTACCGTCCAAACGAAAATTCACTCGAGCAAGCAGAACTTTTTATTAAAACCGTGACGCTACAAAAAGGAGATTTGCCACCAGTTCTAGATATTGAAAAATTACCAAAAAATCAGTCTATTGCCAATCTTAAATTAGGGTTAAAACGATGGTTGCATGCTGTAGAATCTCATTACGGTGTCAAACCAATTATTTATAGTGGCGAGAGTTATTATGAAGATTTTTTGAAAGAAGAGTTTGGTGATTACCTTTTTTGGATTGCCAATTATAATTTTTACAGAGAAGAAATTGCGGAGGATTGGTTGTTTTGGCAATTTACCGAAAAGGCATCAGTTCCTGGGATTAAAGGCAATGTAGATGTGAATATTTATAATGGTGATTTGCAGCAGTTGCAGTTTATTACGGTAGAGTAGTAGTAGTTTATTTTAAAAATAATAGTGCTAAAACTAAAAGGAATACAATCAAAAAAGCACTAACGGAAATCGGATTGGCGAAATTTATAGTCCAACCCATCCATGCGATTCTTTTAGGAGGAAAAATGCGTTTGTCTTCTTTATTATAATAAAAAAGTCCCCAAATCCAGTTATTGGGATCTTGATTCCATCGTCTTTTTGTTTCTTCTGAAGGCTTGTTTTGTTGATTCATTCGGATGTTTTAAAAATCCACATACAAAGTAAATGCTGTCTATCTAAAACTATTTTAGATGAAAATTAAAATTCCAGTTTCTTCTTTCTCAATTCGAAATTTTGTCCAAGATATACACGACGTACCATTTCATCTTCTACTAATTCTTCTGGAATTCCTGCTTTTAGAATCCCGCCTTCAAACATTAAATAGGTTTTGTCTGTAATAGCCAACGTTTCCTGCACGTTGTGATCTGTAATAAGAATACCGATGTTTTTATTTTTTAGCTGAGCCACAATGCGCTGAATATCTTCTACAGCGACGGGGTCTACTCCCGCAAAAGGTTCGTCTAGCAATATGAATTTTGGATCTGTGGCAAGACAACGGGCAATTTCGGTACGACGACGCTCTCCACCGGAAAGTAAGTCGCCTCTATTGGTGCGAATGTGTTCTAGGCTAAACTCATCGATTAAGCTTTCCATCTTTGCTTCTTGCTCTGCTTTGGAAAGTTTTGTCAATTGCAAAACACTTAATATATTGTCTTCGATGCTTAATTTTCTAAAAACGGAAGCTTCTTGTGCTAAATACCCAATTCCCTGCTGTGCTCTTTTGTACATAGGGTAATCAGTGATGTTCAAATCGTCTAGGAATATGTTGCCAGAATTTGGTTTAACCAATCCCACAATCATATAAAATGAAGTTGTTTTTCCAGCACCATTTGGGCCTAAAAGCCCCACGATTTCACCTTGATTCACTTCTACCGAAATGCCTTTTACAACACTGCGTCCTTTGTAGGTTTTGATTAGATTTTCGGCTCTTAATTTCATTTTTTTTAGTTTAATCGTTTAACGGGTCAAGCATTTAATTGTTTAATCGTCAAATAAACGAATAAACAATTAAACGATTTAACTTCTTAACAAATTATTTTGTTGCGGTTTCTTCCAATGCTTCCCAGAACTCATACGCTCGTCTCAAATGAGGCACTACGATAGTTCCGCCAACAAGTGTCGCAATTCCCATTGCTTCCATCATTTCTTCTTTGGTTACACCTTCTTTGTGACTGGTTTCTAAATGGTATTTTACACAATCATCGCAACGTAATACTGCCGAAGCCACTAATCCTAGTAGTTCTTTTGTTTTTACATCCAGCGCACCTGCAGCATACGCATTGGTATCCAAATTAAAAATTCGTTTTACAATTTTATTGTTGTCTGCCAATAATTTTTCGTTCATTTTAGAACGGTACTCGTTGAATTCTTCTACTATATCAGCCATTTTCTTTTTTTTGATTTCTTACTACTATTTTCGAAATTAGGATGCTTAATTCATAAATAATCAGCATGGGTATGGTTACAATTATTTGACTTACCACATCAGGCGGAGTCACAATTGCTGCAACTATTAGGATAATAATTACTGCATATTTCCAGTATTTCCTTAAGAAAGCCGGAGTTACTAATCCTAACTTAGTCAAGAAATAGATAATTATTGGCAGTTCAAAAAACAGTCCACAAGCAATAACACTCGTTTTTACCAATCCAATATAGGAATCAATACTAAACTGGTTTTTTACCACAGTACTGATGGTGAACGTAGCAAAAAAGTTGACAGACATGGGTACAATTACATAATAACCAAAGAGCACGCCCAAAAAGAAAAGCAATGAGGAGGAGAAGATGAAAATTTTAGCGTGTTTTTTCTCCGTATCATATAATGCAGGACTGATGAATTTCCACACTTCCCATAGTATGAATGGAAAACCAAGAATGAATCCGGCTGTTATACATGTCCAAATCAAAACGTTTATCTGTCCTTCCATATTTGTGTTTTGAATAATGAAAGGCATTTCGGTTACGCAAATACTTTCGGCAAAACCCAATTGACGGGATAAATCACAAAAAAATCGATAGGTTATAAAATTAGCATCTGTTGGGCCAAAAATAATCACATCAAAAATATAATCACTTACAAAGAAAGTGACAGTGGCAAAAATTAGTACTGCAACTGTACTTCTAACTAATAACCATCTCAATTCTTCTAGATGATCTAAAAACGACATTTCGTTTAAGTTTTTTTTAACCATTATATTATTCCCTCTTTTAAAATATCGTGTAAATGTAATATGCCTTTGTATTTAGTCTGGTCAGCAACTACTAATTGTGTGATAGAAAAGTCTTCCATTATGTTCAATGCTTCTACGACCATAGCATCCGAAGTAATCGTTTTTGGGTTTTTTGTCATAATGTCTTTTGCAGTTACATCAGCAAAAGTATCCCTGTCGTTTAACATTCTTCGAATATCACCATCGGTAATAATGCCAATTACTTTGTCGTTTTCAACTACGGCAGTGACACCAAGTCGTTTTTCAGAAATTTCAAAAATAACTTTCTTAATAGAGGCTTCCGGAGCAACCATAGGTTTTAGGCTGTGTTCCAACATGTCTTTGACGCGCAGCAATAATTTTTTGCCTAATGCGCCTCCCGGGTGGTAGATTGCAAAATCCTCGGGTTTGAAATCACGCATTTCCATCAAGCATACAACAAGCGCGTCTCCCATAACTAATTGTGCAGTGGTGCTGTTTGTTGGAGCCAAATTGTTCGGACAAGATTCAGAATCGACTGTGGTGTTCAGAACGAAGTCAGAGCCTTTAGCCAAAAACGAGGTCATGTTTCCGGTTATTGCAATCAATGTGTTTCCAAATCGTTTTAAGAGCGGAACCAGTACTTTTATTTCCGGACTGTTGCCGCTTTTTGAAATGCAAATAATCACATCCTCGTTTTGAATCATGCCTAAATCGCCATGAATGGCTTCGGCGGCATGCAGAAAAAGCGATGGTGTTCCGGTAGAATTAAAAGAAGCTACCATTTTTTGAGCAATAATAGCACTTTTTCCTATCCCTGTGACGACTAGTCTTCCTTTTGAATTGTAAATTTCTTGAGTTGCCTCAATGAAGTTTTCGTCCAAAAAATCAGTTAATTTAGCAATGGATTTACTTTCCGATAAGATGGTTTTTTTGGCACTGGCCAATATATTTTCTTTAGTGATCAAAACAGAATGATTAAAATTTGTATGTATAAAAGAAATTTGTATCTTTATGTGTTGCAAATTTATATAAAATACCACATAATAAAGAATGAATTCAAACGAAATTGACATACACAAAGAATTAAAAAAATACTTTGGCTTCAGCCAATTTAAGGGTTTGCAGGAACAAGTTATTAAAAGCCTTCTTAATAAGCAAAACACATTTGTGATTATGCCTACAGGTGGAGGAAAATCACTTTGTTATCAATTGCCCGCTTTAATTCAGGAGGGAACTGCTATCGTAGTGTCGCCTTTGATTGCTTTGATGAAAAATCAGGTTGATGCCATTAGAAGCTTGTCTTCTGAAAATGGAATTGCCCATGTGTTAAACTCCTCTTTAACTAAAACCGAAATTGCCCAAGTAAAAAAAGACATTACTTCCGGACTCACCAAGTTGCTTTATGTAGCGCCTGAGTCTTTGACTAAAGAGGAGTATGTCAATTTTCTGAAAAATGTCATAATTTCCTTTGTAGCAATTGATGAAGCTCATTGTATTTCAGAGTGGGGTCATGATTTCAGACCAGAGTACAGAAACTTAAAACACATTATCAAACAGCTGGGAGATGTTCCTATTATAGGTTTAACCGCAACCGCTACGCCAAAAGTGCAAGAGGATATTTTGAAAAACTTGGATATGACTGATGCTACTACTTTTAAAGCATCCTTCAATAGACCTAATTTATACTACGAGGTACGTACTAAAACAAAAAATATTGAATCGGATATTATTCGTTTTATCAAACAACACAAAGGCAAATCAGGGATTATTTATTGTTTAAGCCGCAAAAAAGTAGAGGCTATTGCCGAAGTTTTACAGGTAAACGGGATCAGTGCCGTGCCGTATCACGCTGGTTTAGATGCTAAAACTCGCGCCAGACATCAAGATATGTTTCTGATGGAAGATGTAGATGTGGTTGTAGCAACCATCGCTTTTGGAATGGGAATTGACAAGCCAGATGTGCGTTTTGTGATTCATCATGATATTCCAAAATCATTAGAAAGTTATTATCAGGAAACAGGTCGTGCTGGTCGTGATGGTGGCGAAGGCCATTGCCTAGCTTATTACTCTTATAAAGATGTAGAAAAATTAGAGAAATTCATGTCAGGGAAACCCGTTGCCGAACAGGAAATAGGATTTGCCTTATTGCAAGAAGTGGTGGCTTACGCCGAAACGTCTATGTCAAGAAGGAAGTTTTTACTTCATTATTTCGGAGAAGAATTTGATGATGTGAACGGAGAAGGTGCAGGTATGGATGATAATGTTCGTAATCCAAAAACCAAGATCGAAGCCATAGATCAAGTGGTGAAGCTTTTGGAGGTGGTTCGAGATACCAAGCATTTATACAAATCGAAAGAAATTGTTTTTACCTTGATTGGTCGAGTCAATGCAGTTATCAAAGCACACCGAACTGATACTCAATCTTTTTTTGGTTGTGGTGCGGATTTTGATGAAAAATACTGGATGGCCTTATTGCGACAAGTGCTTGTTGCAGGATTTTTATCAAAAGATATTGAAACGTATGGCATCGTAAAAATTACCCCAAAAGGATTGGATTTTATTAAAAACCGACAATCCTTTATGATGTCCGAAGATCATGAATATAATGAGATTGTAGACGGAGCTATAGTAACGGCTTCCAAATCTACCGGGGTTTCCGATGTATTAATGGGCATGTTGCGTGATTTGCGCAAAAAAGTAGCCAAAAAAGTAGGTGTTCCTCCTTTTGTCGTTTTTCAAGATCCATCACTGGAAGATATGGCTTTGAAATATCCAATTTCGAAGGAAGAATTAATCAATATTCATGGGGTTGGAGAAGGAAAAGCTAAAAAATACGGCGGAGCATTCTTAGAATTAATCAGCCAGTATGTCGAGGAAAATGACATTATCCGTCCAGAGGATTTAGTGGTGAAATCTACCGGGGTTAACTCTGTAAATAAACTTTATATTATTCAAAATATCGACAGAAAATTACCGCTGGATGATATCGCTTCCGCAAAAGGAATTAACATGGATGCTTTGATTAAAGAAATGGAGCAAATTGTGTATTCTGGAACGAAACTTAATATTAAATATTGGATTGACGACTTGCTGGACGAAGAACAGCAAGAAGAAATACACGATTATTTCATGGAATCTGAATCGGAT
>RRZU012145377.1_pt1 | contig 12677 bp, 9 predicted proteins | sample 2165561 | NCBI WGS metagenome assembly RRZU01 (sample SAMN10456909, study PRJNA506462) | wastewater metagenome | isolation source: wastewater sludge | place: USA: Moscow, Idaho | reverse complement strand
TCTGATTGATAATATCATGCTTCCGGCAGTTAGAAAGCAGCAGACAAATACAGTTCCAATTTTGGAAAAAGCGCGTGAGCTTATGAAAAAAACAGGTATTTCAGATTTTGAAGAACGTTATGTGAACCAGGTGTCAGGAGGTCAGCTACAGAGAGCAGGAATCTGCAGAGCTTTAATCAATCAGCCGGAAATTCTGTTTGGAGATGAGCCGACTGGTGCACTGAATTCAAAATCAGCAGAGGAAGTAATGGAGATCTTTTCGGAGATCAATCAACAGGGGACAACCGTATTATTAGTTACGCATGATGCCAAAGTGGCGGCTTATACCGATAAGGTATATTTCATGCAGGATGGACATATTGTAAATGAAATTGAGTGGTTGAAGTCAGACCAATGTACCGTTGAAGAGAAAAAAGATATGATAAGAGATAACATGAAGGCATTTGGAATCTGAATGGAAGAATCTAAAGTTTTGACTTGTAATAAAAACATTCTTATGATAAAATTTATCAGAAAATCAGATTTGTTAAGAGGGAGTAACTGCCCAATTGGGTGATAAAGTCAACATACTGGCCATTCGGTCTGGCTTTATCTGACATGCTTATGTTAAGTGAGACTTTTAGCACGGTAGCTTTGCTATTGTGCTAGAGGTCTTTTTTTATGTCAGCTGAGTACCATCATGAAGGCAACACCACTCATAATAAAAATGAAATCTTAAAATACCCAGGAGGTTTTAAAAATGGCTTCTTTAATCAAAGCTATGCTTCTCGTTGTTGTTGCAGAAATGGGCGACAAAACACAATTACTTGCAATGGCAATGGCAAGTAAATTTAAGGCAGGACAGGTTATGTTTGGCGTATTCATTGCGACTATATTTAACCATGCACTTGCAGTACTTGTTGGTACTTATCTAAGTTCGCTGATTCCAATGGATACAGTAAAACTGGTAGCAGGGTTTGCATTCCTTGTGTTTGGACTATGGACATTAAGAGGTGATACCTATGAAGAAGAGAATAAGAAAAAGAGCAAATTTGGTCCGGTCATGACGGTTGCCATAGCTTTCTTTTTTGCAGAAATGGGTGACAAGACCCAGTTAATGACGATAGCAATTGCAGCAGACAGCCATCAGCCATTATGGATCCTCACAGGTACGACGTTAGGAATGATGGTCGCAGATGCGATTGGAATTCTAGGTGGTGCCTGGATGTGTAAAAATATTCCGGATAAATATATGAAATGGATTCCTGGACTTATCTTTTTATTCTTTGGAACACTGACAGTTCTGGAAGCAACACCTGATTCATGGAAAAGTGTTCCAGCCATCCTCGTCTATTTTGCATTGCTTCTGCTATCTGTATATCTGATAGGATTTAAATTCAAAAGAAGAGGACCGGAAATTCAAACAGCAGAAGGATTTTCTTTTAAAGCCTGTCCATATCATCATTTATTACAGGATGGGCATTGTCCTCATTTGAAACTGAATAAAGAAAATCAGTGTGTCTATAGTATTGAAAGTTCCAGTGAAAAATGTCCTGTTTCGTTACAAGCATAAGTGGTGCAAAAATGCCAAGAATTCTGCATTGACACGATTTGTCACATTCAAAAAATAAACTTGTTACGGACAGTATCAGTCATGTGAACAAAGGATTCTAAACTGAAAAACACCTTCATGATACGATTTCGATGGATGAAAAATTCCAAAAAATCATGGAGGTGCGAATATGAAAATTCGTAAAAGCTATATTGTAACAGTTATTTTATTTTCTCTTTTTCTGATGCTGACCTGGATGGTCCTGCATGTGGATGTGAAACCGATTGGACCGGAAGGTTCCGTTATTGGACTTTCAACATGGAATCTTTATGTATTTGAAAAAATCGGGGTATATCTTATATGGTATACCATAACAGACTGGCTTGGACTCATTCCCATACTGATCGCATTTGGTTTTGCTGTGTTAGGATTTGTTCAAATCATTCAAAGAAGAAGCCTGATACGTGTTGACAAAGATATTTTAGTGCTGGGGTTCTACTTCGTACTGGTAATATCGACGTATCTGTTTTTTGAAATGTTCATAATCAATTACAGACCAATCATAATAATGGAAAGTCTGGAAGCATCCTTTCCGTCTTCTCATACGATGATTGTCCTGTGTATTATGGGCGCTTCGATTGAACAGTTTTGGAAAAGGATCAGACACCCGTATTTACGGTGGTCTGTATGTATTCTGTCGGGGGTCATCATTGCAGTTACCATAATAGGAAGGCTATTATCAGGCGTACATTGGATTACGGACATTATAGCAGGTATTCTGCTAGGTGCCGCATTTATTTCACTTTATATTTCTGTTGTAAAAGAGTATAATAAATTAACAATTGCAAAGGAGAACAGGTATGGCTCATGAAATTGATTTTGAAATTATTGGAAATGAAATGCAGATCGCACAGATCCAACTGGATCCGGGAGAGAGTGTAGTTGCTGAGGCTGGAAGCATGATGTTCGTAGACAATGGAATTCAGCTTGAGACGATATTTGGAGATGGATCAGACAAAAGTGCAGGTGACGGTTTGCTGGGCAAACTGGTAGGTGCAGGGAAACGTATGATCACAGGTGAAAGTCTGTTCATGACAATGTTCACAAATCAGGGAAATGGAAAACAAAAAGTTGCTTTTGCTGCGCCTTACCCAGGGAAAATTCTTCCGATGGATCTGAATTCACTTGGTAATAAACTGGTTTGCCAGAAAGATTGTTTTTTATGTGCAGCCAAAGGGGTTTCGATTGGTATAGAATTGACAAGAAAGCTTGGAGCAGGTTTTTTTGGAGGAGAAGGATTCATTCTTCAAAAACTTGAAGGTGATGGTATGGCTTTTGTTCACGCAGGCGGGACTGTGATTGCAAGAGAACTTCAACCTGGTGAAATGTTAAGAGTTGATACAGGTTGTCTTGTAGCATTTACACAGAGCGTTTCCTATGACATTCAGATGGTAAAAGGTATTAAAACAGCATTATTTGGTGGCGAAGGATTATTTTACGCTACATTGACTGGTCCGGGCATGGTATGGATTCAGTCGCTTCCAATTGACAGGCTGGCAAACAGAATACTTCAGGCAGCACCGGCACACAGAGATGAAAGTTCACCGCTTGGAGGACTTGGAAGCCTGTTGCAGGGAGACAGATAAGAATTCATCTGATGTATGAAAAAATATGATCCTCCTAAAGTGGACATGGTAAATCACCAAAAGCTACTTTAAGAGGATTTTTTTATGAAACTATCATTTTTTTTCATCATGGTTTATTATAACATAAGAGGTAACATTCAGAATAAAGTATTCAAGTCATAAGATAAAGGATGAGGGGAACAATGAGAGTAACGATTTTTGATTTAAGAGAGAAAAATGAACCGGTATCTGTGATCGCGGATATTGTGAAAACTTATGAAGAAATGAACAGTGAGATAACAATCGTAAAATACAGTGCAGAAGAAACTGATAGTAAGAACTGTATCGGATGTTGGAGCTGCTGGTGGAAGACTCCCGGAAAATGTGCACTACCGGACAATTCTGAGAAGAGATATAAAGATCTTATGAATAGTGATGAAGTCGCGTTACTTTTTGAAACCAGACAGGGCTTTATCAGCGCAAAAGGGAAAACATTTCTGGACAGAATGATTCAGCTGTTCTTACCTTATATTCATATAAGGAATGGAGAATCAGGTCACTTGAAACGTTACGACAGATATCCTGTCATGAACTTCTACTTTGACCAAGAAGGACTTCAAGAAAAAGAAATAAGCATAATCAAGAATTATCTTGCACGTACAGCGTATCATTTTCATACCACATCCAGGGAATTTGCATATGAATCAGGCATCTTAAAATTATCTGAATTAAAGATGGCAAATCCTATGGAGGAACAATTCAACCAGAAGCTTACGGAGAGAAAACCTAATGGAAAATGGGTCATTTATAATGGTTCACCACGTGGCATTCAGTCGAACAGTAAACTTCTCATTGACCAGATCATTATGGGTATGCAGGAACAGGGAGTAAACGAGATTGAAGTGAGGCACCTGTTTGATCTGAACAGTCATAAAACATGGGCGGAAGATTTTACAAATCAAGAAAATCATCTTTTTGTATTTCCACTATATGTACATGCAATGCCAGGTCTTGTCATGCAATTCTTTGAGCTTTTAAGACCTGTGGATCAAAAAGAAGTTCATATGGCATTCTTTGTACAATCGGGATTTCCGGAAACAAGCCAGTCATATTACTTAAGGCCATACCTTGAACTACTTGCTGCAAAGCTTGGAGTACAGTTTGATGGGATTTTGATCAAAGGTGGTGTAGAAGGTATTCAGATGAAACCTGAAAAGGCGAATCAAAAACTCTTTGATCAAATGAAACTGCTTGGAAGTACCTATGCCAGAAAAGGCATCATGGATGCTTCTCTGATCAAGGAATATAAAAAAGAAGAACATATGTCAAGGCTGGTACAGATAATTTTTACAATACTCAGACCAACAGGTCTGCCTAATTTTTACTGGGATTATTATCTGAAAAAGAACGGCGCTTTTGAGAAACGTTTTGCAAGACCGTATGCAGAGTGACGCGTTGAGCATGATCAAGAAAGTAAGAACTTTGAGTTTTACTGGCGGGAATGCAGGTTATAGCATATAATTAAATAAATAGTAGTGGCAGGTAAAAAAATCACTATTAAAGCACAGAATTAAATTCAATACAAAAGAATAGAAGGAGTAATGTTATGTCAATGAATGATATGGAAAAAATGAAAAAGTTTTTAGCGGATAAAAAAACAAAAGCTGGATTTCTAAAGGATGAAAAGAAAATTGGATCTGGAAAAGTAGAAAAGAGTCATAAAAATATTGGAACTGATTTTGTAAGGACAAAGAAGATTTCACAATAAGATATTCGGAAAATGATAACCTGCTTTGTGAAATCATGAGGGGAATTTATGAGAAAAAGAATAACAGGGATTATTTTTTTAGCAACAATATTATTATTGACCGGCTGTAGGAAAAGCGAAGATAAGCTTTTGGATCCGGAAAAACCGATTACTGTAACAGTATGGCATTATTATAATGGAAATACCAAGGAATCATTTGATACACTTGTCTCTGAATTTAATGAAACGATTGGAATGGAAAAAGGGATTGTGATCGATGCACAGAGTCAGGGAGATGTTTCACAACTGGCAACAGCTGTATTTGATGCAGCCAATGAGTCAATTGGAGCTGCGCCCATGCCTGATATCTTTGCTTCTTATCCTGACAATGCATTTCGTGTGAATCAGATCGTACCTTTGATCAGCCTGGATCAGTACTTCAACAAAGATGAGCTTGATTCCTACCGAAAAGAGTTTTTGGAAGAGGGTAAATTTATTACAGATGGGCTGTATTATATTGTTCCAATTGCCAAGTCTTCTGAAAATCTCTATGTGAATAAGACGCAGTGGGATTCTTTTGCATCAGCGAACGGGTTCACGCAGGAAGACCTTGCGACTTGGGAAGGGATTTTTAATGTAGCAGAAACATACTTTGAAACGACAGGAAAAAGTTTTTTTAGCATAGATGCCAATGCAAACTATATGATGATAGTTTCTATGCAGCTTGGAAATGAGATCTTTTCCTACACGGAAGATGGCAGAGCCAAATTCGAATTATCGGAGGAGGCAGCAAAAAAAATATGGAATTATTATTATATTCCTTATATCAGGCAGTATTATTTAAAAACAGGTCGATTTAGTTCGGATGATGCGAAAACAGGCTCGATTCTTGCGTATACAGGATCAACGGCAGGAGCAGCATATTCTCCGACAGTAATAGAAACAGAAAATGGTGGTGAAGAACAGATCGAACCGCTTATTTTGCCATACCCGCATTTTAAAGATGGGAAAGCCATATCAATTCAACAGGGAGCAGGAATGTGTATTACAAAAAGTGATGAAGCACATCAATATGCGTCATCTGTTTTCTTGAAATGGTTCACAGAACCAGAACAAAATATGAAATTTGCAGTTTCAACTGGCTATTTTCCAGTTAAGAAGGATGCATTAAATGAGGAACTGATCTTAGAGCAGGTAACCCAGCAGGGGATTACAACGGAATCCATTATTGAGTCTATCAAAGCAAGCAGTATCATGTTCAGTGACTATACTCTTTATAACAGTAAGCCTTTTTTATACAGTTATGAGATGAGAGATCTTCTTGAACGACATTTATTCGATAAAATTGTGAATGATCTTGATCAGATACAGCAAGTGTCGGAAAATGAAAAAGAAACTTTGATAACTGAATTGACTTCAGAACAGGCATTTGCAAGTTGGTATCAGGATTTATATCAGGAAGCACAACAGATTCTTGATCAGAAATAACAAAGGGGAGTGTAGCGCGTGGATAGAAAAAGCACTTCAATTGTAAACAGACTGACAAAGCTGGTTTTAGGCATCATTATATTGCAGACCATTTTGATAGGCGCAGCTTTAATTGCAGGTGGTGTGATTGATCAGGCTGAAGAGAATGCATACCAGTTATTTCATGATAAAGTTGCAAATAGAAAAGATTATCTACAGCGTGAAATGAAAAATAACTGGACCAATTTTCAACCATATCTTCAGAATATGGGAGAGTATAGTTATGATTCAGATGGAAATGATGTATTGTTTTTCCAAAAAGCGATCCCGGATCTGATCGAGATGCTAAGAACGACACAGGCGACAGGTGTTTATGTAATCCTTGATCAGAAAAATGGTAATGCGAATGAATTTCCAGCATTGTATCTAAGAGATTATGATCCCATTATGAATTCCTATGATGAAGATGATATCTATATGTTGTATGGTTCATCAGCACTTGCAAAGTCACGTAAGATTCCACTTGACCAGACTTGGAGATCAACATTAAAGATCAATGAAGATAATCAGGATTTTATCAAGAAACCTTCTTCCAATGCATCCGTATCTTCGAAGTCTTTTTTACTTGGGTACTGGTCCAGACCATTTCAGCTGAATGAAGATGATGTGACAATCATTACGTACTCAATGCCGTTGTTCGACAAGACCGGGGAGTATCAGGGGGTCATCGGAATTGATATTACACTGAATTATCTTGCTAAGTTCTTACCGGCATCTGACCTGCAACCACAGGACTCACTTGGGTATTTGATCGGTTATTCAGAAGATGAGGGCTCAGAGGTATATCCCATTATTATGGGTGGTAGTCTTCAACAGAGAATGATTGATAGCAATGAGATGCTCGATCTGGAAGCAGTGAATGCAGATAAGAACCTGTATCAACTGAATAATCATTTTGGAAAAGAAAAGTTATATCTTGTTAAGGAAAAAATCGGTCTTTATCAGTACAATACACCCTATGAGTCAGAACAGTGGTTCCTTATGGGAATCATGCGTGAGGACTATCTTCTGGGATATGCACACAGGATCGTAAATGTTTTATGGATCTCGCTTGCAATGGCAATCATTCTGGGAGCAATTGGAGGGATTCTTAGCAGCAGACAGTTAACAAAACCTATTGTCAAACTGGTAAACCAGGTAAGAAAGAGTGATCTCAGGGGAGAATTAAAATTCGTTTCCACAGGGCTGACTGAACTTGATGAGTTAGCGAGTGCAATTGAGAATGCAAATAAATTAATGCTGGAATCAGCAACGCGTTTATCTAAGATCATCGAGATGTTCGGACTTCCTATCGCAGCATATGAGATGAATCATAAGTCGTTGCACGTATCAGTGACGAGTAATTTCTGGAAAACAGTCGGACTTTTTGAAAACACAGAAAATCCCGAGTACGATCTTTTTATGGAGTTGTTGACCAGAATGACTGCACAGCCAGAAGAGAATGAATCTGATGTATTCAGCATCGGTCAGGATGATGCGAAGTGGATTCGGTATAAAGTAATTGAGAGTGATGATACCTCTATCGGTGTTATTATGGATGTCACGTCCGAAATTTTGGAAAAAATGATGATTAAAAGTGAAAGAGATCATGATGCACTGACACAAATTCTGAATCGTAAGGGATTTCAGCATGAGTTTGAGAAATGGCGTTTGGAGTATCAGCAAAAAACAGCAGCACTTATCATGTTCGATCTTGATCATCTGAAAGCAGTGAATGATACTTATGGTCATAAATGGGGAGACCAGTATATCCTGACAGCAGTTTATTATTTAAAACAGGTCGCACCTGAATCCAACGCTATACTGGGAAGAAGGTCAGGGGATGAGTTCGTATTGCTGCTTCATGGTTTTGAGAATCAGGATGAGATACTTTCTGCACTCAACAGATTTTATCAACTGTTATCGGATCATCCTATGGACATTTCTGACGATCATCAGATCAATGTTTCAATTTCAGGTGGTGTAATGTGGATCCATGATAGAACTTTAACATATGATGAATTGCTTCATTTTGCAGATGAGGCTTTATATGCTGCAAAAAAAGAGAAAAAAGGATTTTATATGGTCAGCACCTGGCCGGAATAAAATAATAAAATGTGATCAGACTAGTTATAGGAGAGGGAACATGATCAAAGTACTTATAGCAGACGATGAGTTAAAGGTATGCCAGTTAATTAATTTTCTGGTAGACTGGCAGGCAATGGGGATGAAGGTCGTTGCAATTGTACACAATGGAGTAGATGCAATCAATGCGATCAAAGAACATAGACCGAATATTGTGATTACAGATATCAGAATGCCAGGATGCGACGGACTTGAAATGATCGAACAGGCCAATCAGCTGGAGCCGGATCTTGAATATATTATTATTAGTGGATACAGGCAGTTCGATTATGCGAAAAAAGCAATTAGTTATGGTGTTTCAAATTATCTATTAAAGCCAATTGATAAAAATGAATTGATTCTATCTCTCGAGAAGGTCAAGTCACATTATCTCGAAAAGACAGAACAACTCTCTAAAGATGAGAAGTTGAAACTGTTTGAACTAAGCGATGTAGAACGATCCAGGAATGAATTGTTTTCTGATATTGACCTGCAAAATAAGCTACCTCGCGAGAAAATGAAAATCGAATATCTGAATCAGACTTATCAGTATCATTTTGAACCGGGAACATTCCAAAATGCTATCATTAAAATAGATGGAGTACATGAACATCCGGATAATCGTTACCTGGAAGAAAAAATCCGTCAGATCCTGTCACAACAGATCAAGAACTGTTTTGACTGGGAATGCTCCTTTGAAGGAAATTTGTGTTATCTTATACTGAATTATAATGAGAATCAGGAACCAATCAGAATTATGATGCATAGAATCCTTGATGAAATAAGTCAGCAACAGGAAGTTTTCAGAGGGTTGCAGGTCACGATCGGTCTTGGAAAATCAGATGTGGAACCATTTATTATTGCTGATAGATTCAAGGCAGCAAAATGGGCAGTCGCGCAGAGACTGATACTTGGGACCAATAAAATGATTGAGGGTGAAAACAGAAGTACCAATGATTTTGTTGAAACCAATATTTTTTCTAATTTTAATAAAGAACTCAGTGAAGCAATTGATCTGCAGGATATAGGGCGGATAAAAACTGCGATTGAACATCTTGAACATGATTTGATGATAAGAAATGAAACAACTGGATATGAAATTTTACAGATGACAAAGGAAGCAATGAATCTTTTTATGATAACGATCAGGAATAGTCAGTTTCCAATGGATTCTTTGAAAGGTCTGTTCGAGATATTCAATAAAGAGGTCAATCATTATGGGTCGGCCCATGAAGTGTTTCATTACCTGGAAGTGACTATGACTGCAACGTTCGAACAAGTCGTACAGGAAAAGCAGCAGCTAGATAGTAAACCGATAAGAGAAGCAAAGAAGTATATTTCTGAGCATTTTACAGAACCAATTTCGCTGGAACTGGTCAGTGAACAGGCCGGATTTAATACTGCATATTTTAGTTCCATGTTTAAAAAGGAAACAGGTATGACTTTTACAGAATATTTATTGAGCAAAAGAATGGATAGAGCGAAGGAACTTTTAAAAAACACGAAAAGATCAGTTGCGGATATATGCGAGAGTGTAGGTTATAGCGATGTGAAGTATTTTTCCAAGAATTTTGCAAAATACACAAGTTTAAAACCAAATGAATACAGAAAACTCTATTCATAACGCGGATTCAATTTGAATTATCGGATAAAGGGACATGGGAGAAACATGTCAGTGTGTACATCATGAAAAGAACTTATATTTTCCCCAGGGTAGTCAGACTCCTGGTATCACATGCAGTGATAACGATTCTATTCTTAACAGGACTCCTGTTTTTTATCCATACGGAACATTTTGGAGATATGATTGTCAGAATCATGATAGCAGAACATATCCTTACACTCACTTTATTTTATTACAGGATTTTCAAACCGGTCAAAGAGATGAATCGTGCATTTGTGGCATTTTCAGAAGGCTATACGATGCAGGATATCTTCAACCAGCGCTTTGAGATCAACGCAGAGCATGATGCAATGATACAACGTGTTAACCAGATCCTTGATAAGACAGAAATGTTTAAGATGTCAAAAAGACAGGCAGAATATCTTGCTTTACAGAATCAGATCAATCCGCATTTCCTATATAACACACTGGAAGGAATCAGAAGTGAAGCACTAATTGGTGGAATGGATTCTGTTGCTGAAATGGCAGAAGCACTGGCTAAGTTCTTCAGATATACGATTTCAAACCTGAAAACAATGGTTACTGTGGAAGATGAGCTGAATAACGTTAGGAACTATTGTCTTATCCAGCAATACCGGTTCGGTAATAAGATCCAGCTGAAAATAGAATATGACGATGGTGATGAAGAAATCATCAGGAACAGTATAATGCCTAAACTGATACTGCAACCGATTGTAGAAAATTCGATCAGACATGGAATCGAACCATTGATCGGGCAGGGAAGTATTGTGATCAGGCTGCAGATCGTATCAGGAAAGCTTCATATATTCATTTCTGATAATGGGATTGGAATGGCAAATGATGCTTTGCTAGAACTGAATCAGAAGCTAAAAAAGACATTCCCAGCAGTGGAAGAATCAGAACAATCAGGTGGAATTGCAATGGTAAATGTAAACAATAGAATCAAACTGCTGTTTGGTGATGAGTATGGTCTTCACTTTTACAGTACACCTCAGCTAGGAACCGATGTTGAAATATTATTGCCAGTGAATGAGAGCAAAGCAGGTTAATATGAAAAGAGAAGTTCTTCGTTTGGAAAATGTCACGATCGAAAATAAAGGAATTGTATATCTTGATGATTTTAGTCTGACGATTGTGGAAGGTGAGATCATAGGTATGATTGGGACGAACCACCATGGACTTGATGAATTAATCAGGCTTATTTGTGATAACATCTCTTTGAAATTTGGACGTGTCTATTTTAATGAAAAAGTAGTAAACACTTATTTGTGGGATACGAGAGTCACAAATAAGGTGTTTTTGATCGATCAGAAAAGCAGACTGGTACCTGATCTGACCGTTTCGGATAATATTTTTGTACTTCGGAAAGGATTTAAAAAATATGTGATTAATAGAAAAATGCTGAACCAGCAGGTCAATCAGACAATGCAGGAGCTGGGATTAAAGATTGACCCCAACTTACTGGTATCTCAGCTCAACTCTTTTGAGCGATGTACTGTTGAACTGATCAGAGCGGTTCTGACTGGCAGCAATCTAATCCTGTTGCGGGAGATCAATGAGGTATTAAGCAGCAGTGAGCTTTCTGACTTCTTTGATATGATCAGATACTACAGGAAACAGGGGATTTCATTCTTATATATTGCCAATCACCATGAAGAAGTGTTTCAGATCTGTACCCGGTTCGCATTGGTGGAGGATGGCAGAATCGTGAAGTTTTTATTTCAGGATGAAATGAATGAACAGCATATCACACCCTTTGTAAAGCCGATAGAAAATCTTGAAAAAAAGAGAAGAATCCACAACAGTCCGGTTCTGGAACTCCAGGACATCAGAACTGAATATATGAATGGAATATCCTGCAAAGTTTATGCAGGGGAGTGTCTGACTTTTCTTGATTGTAATAATATGCTGATTCAGGATCTTGTGTCATTATTAAAATCAGATCAGATAGAATTTGAAGGGAGTATCATAAAAGACGGAAAAACGGTTCAGTCAAAAAAGGATTTCAGAAATTTATCGGAAGATTTGATCGTAATTCCAGAAAATCCGATCAAGAATATGCTTTTTTCTGAATTGACTTATTTAGAAAATCTAAGTTTTCTGGTTGACCAGAAGATTCATAAAAGCCTGATGAAAAGGAGTATTTATAAGAGCATCGAGAAAGAATATATAAAAGAAATTGGTGAGGATCTTAAAGTATCCTATATCGATCAAATGTCTCCGCAATCACTTTATACGTTGATTTATTACAAGGTATTGTTGTATAACCCTGAAGTGGTTTGTATAGTACAGCCTTTTCTGGGAGCAGATATGTACTTAAGAGTTCACATTGCTAAACTGATCAACAGACTAAAACAAGAAGGAATTGCAGTAATCATTCTGACTATTCATGTAACTGACGTGCTTGCGGTATCGGATGAGTTATATCTGGTTGAAAATGGCAGACTGAGTCAGGAAGATAAGATAAAGGAAAATAAAAGTGTTAAGGAGAACTACTAT
>RRZU013123559.1_pt1 | contig 12678 bp, 6 predicted proteins | sample 2165561 | NCBI WGS metagenome assembly RRZU01 (sample SAMN10456909, study PRJNA506462) | wastewater metagenome | isolation source: wastewater sludge | place: USA: Moscow, Idaho | reverse complement strand
GATAGCCGAGCTGGCGGGCGAGCATGCGGGGCGAGACGGTGAGCGAGTCGTCGCTCAAGGGGACGGCGGTCTTGCGGAGCGTCGCCTCCACCCACAGCCGGGAGCGGCGGTACTTCGGGGAGTCGTCCGCGCGGACGGTGGTGTCGCGGGGGGCGTTGAGCTTGATCCGGTCGAGTGAGGGGTAGAAGACGGCGTCCTGCCCCCGCACGAGATCCGACAAGCCCTGGGCGTTGAGGACCGGCCCGTCGGACGACTCGTCGACCGAGGTGACCAGCCACTCTTCATCGCGCACCACGACGACGTTGCCAGGCGCGAAGGTATTACTACTACTCATCGTGGCAAGGAGCCTATCGCCCGAGCCTGTCCGGTGCGATCAGGGGCTGCGGCGGGTCGACGCGGTCGAACGCCGGACGCAGCCGAAGACGCCGAGCCTCACCTCGGTGACGTGGTTGTCGCGCGCCTCGATCGGCCGGAGCGCTTGGCGGAGATGCTGGGCCGTGTTGACGGACCAGGTTCGATCCCGCTGGCATCGTGCCCGTCGAGGTCGAGCTCCGCACCCCCTCCGGAGCGCCCGCGATGGCCTCCACCAGGGGAACCAGGTGCGGGCGCGGCGTTGGAACGGACCCGACGACCCGCGGGGCGTTCCCCAGCTTTGCGAGGTATAAGGCCAGGTGGAACCAACTCGCTACCAATGCCCGTGGGATGCCGCGCTGGCTACCCGAACCTCCACACGCATGTGGCGATCGCGAACAAGGCGCAAGGCTTGGATGGGAAGTGGCGCTCGGTCGGTGGCCGCCTCATCTACCAGTCACGGGTGGCCGTGAGCGAGACCTACAACACGCAGCTGGAGGCCCACCTGCGCGAGGCACTCGGGCTCGAGTTCGTCGAACGCGGGCCCACCCTGGAGCGCCGAGCGGTCAGCGTCCCTTCGCCTCAGTCGCGGCCGAGTCCGAGCCGGTCGCCGCAGAGGGGCTGTCGCTGGGGTCGACCGTTACGGAGCGCTCAGCCCCCAGCGGCCCCTGACGCACTGCCACACGTCGTCGTGAGGTGATCGTCATCACGTCACACTCCGCCCCCCAGTGAGGAACGATCCGCAAGCGCAAATCCTGCTCGTAGGCGGTGAGGGTCGACAGAGCCAGTGGCCGCGGGCGCGGGCCAGAAGCCCGCCATAGGTCTGCTGAAGAGTGCGCACCTTCGGCCGCCTCATCTCCTCCTGTTCGGGCGACAACCACTCCACCTCCGAACTGTCTCATGACCATGAGAACCCCGCCACAGTCGGTCTCCAGCGTTCCACGAACGTTCAACGAGATAGCTCTCTGCTGTCCTCTGAGGGCACTTCAGTCCAAGGTGAAACAAACAAACCCCCTAGTCAGCGGCTACTGACTAGGGGTTTCGGTTGTGGGCGCAATGGAGCACTGCGGGAACAGGCGACCACGGGTCGAGAGGCTCGTTTCCGCGTGGAATCAAGGCACTCGCGGGGACACCGACCCCGAGGGCGAGACCGACGACCCTCTGATCGATGCGTCGGTGGAACCAAAGCAACGACCTCGAACACGCCTCACGGACGAGGAAGTAGACGCTATGCGAACAGCCCGCGCGCAAGGAATCAGCGTGATCGCGCTTGCGAAGCAGTTCGGGGTTCACCGTGGCACCGTGTGGGCGAAGTCGCGGTGACCGCGTCGACGACGGAGCGAGTTGAACTGCACTCGACCGGGTCGCGTGCGGGATCGCGAATCGACGGCTCACCGCCCGTATTATCATCGATTGCAGTGTCAGGATGCTGCAACGGGCCACCCCTTACGTACCCTCGAGCAGCGCATTGAACAGCCTGATTGGAGTGCGGTCGAGGACGTAGGTGTCCGACACAGTAACGTGCGACAACCCGCGGCCGCGCAGTTCCGTCACTGCCCGTCTGACTTGGGGATTCCAGTGCGCGTCCTCGTGCCGCCAGAGCGGGTGGCCGATGACAACAGCCGCCCCACGACCCTCCGGCGAGATGAGTGCTGGCAGGGCGTTGACCGTGTGCTGCTCGATTCGCAGGTGTGAACCGTAGCCATCAGCGAAGCTCTGCATCAACGCCGCGGTGTGATCCGACCAGCGGGATAGGTCGAGACTGCGCCCGAGCACAAGATCCACGACGTCAAGCCCGAGTCGCCAGTCCAGCGCCCAGTGATTGAAGCGGTTTTCGTAGTTGCGGAGGCATCCAGGGCACGACGATGTGCAGGCCGTCCCATGCGGGTCTTCGTGCAGTCGCTTTCCAGTCGCATCCCGAATCGACGTCAGGAGCCTCTCGAAGGTCGGCGACGCTCCGAGCTCCAGCGCGTAGCCCGCGCCGTTGTCGAGCGCGTCGGCGAGGAACACCCGTGCCGAAACGGTGGCACCGCTGCGCGTCGGCTGTAGTCCGACCTCAAGCTCAGACTGCTCGATGTCCAGGTACTCCTTGGCGGCGTTGCGAAGCAACTCGGCAAAGGAAAGCAGGGCACCCTTGCCCGCCGGGCACGCCCAAGGCAGCGTTGCGACCGCGCCCTCGGGGAGGGCCAGAGCGTCAAGTCCAAGCAGGAGCACGTCGGTACGTCGAACCTCGCCGATAGCGGCTGGATCGAGGGCTTGCCCGCCAGTTCGCATGAACTCAGGCAGCGGGCGCCGATACAGGTCACGATTCTGCGCGACAACAGAGCCGTCGGACTGGCGACTCAGATCGAAGAGCTTGCGGTTGTTGTCGTTCACTGCGACGACTTCGGCCTGCTCAAGCAGTCGGAGCGAGACCCCGTGGAGCCTCGTCTCTTGACCGAGTTCGGTGTTCGTGGAGAGTTCGGAGTATCCCGCGTACATCGGTGTGATGTGCGAGTCGTCGTAGTCCGGCTGGCTGTAGATCGTTCGGTAGCCCTCCGGCTGGTAGAGCGAGAACGCACGCATTTCTTCGCCACAGACCGAGCACTTGAGCGACTCGTCCGTCGGGCGGGTGTCGAGGCTGCCGCATTGCCCGCAGCGATGGACAGGAAGAGGTATTCCGAGAGGGTCTTTCGCTCGCGCCCTCGTCCCGATGATGTTGTAGGCCGCAAAGCCCACAGCTAGGTGCTCGGCACCATCCTTGACGACGACCGCTCCCGGAGCGAACGCCGTGATAGACATGCGAAGGTCACGGTCGGCGACGGTGTGCCGCTCGGCATCGCCAGCACCGCGAAGCGGCTTTGAGTAGAGCGGACGGACCCGGGTCGGGAAACCGAACATTGGGAGCACGCCGGCGTTCGCAAGCAACTCGCTGAGTTCGGTGTGCTGGAAGTACGGGTTACCGACGGCTTCGTCGATGTCGGTCACCAGACCAGTCCGCGCCCAGTTCTTGAGGTCGTCGACATCGAGCGCGGTGTACGCGCTGAACCGCTCACAGACTTCTGGAACATCCTTCGATATCTGCAGCCATGCCTCGACGTCCGCGCGCCGCGACGCCCAATCACTCGTCGAGCCGAACGTGCCGTGGATGCTGTCGCCAGTTCGCCGAGGTGGATTCCGACTGGCGAGGAATGCCCGTCGCAGAAGCTCCGCCGCGATCACGCGGCGAACGATCCGCGGTCGCGACAAGTCGATGAACGGTGGTGGCGGATCGGCCGCGGTCATCTTCTCCGGCGCCTGGAAGTAATAGTCATCGTGCGCCCGGTCACGTGACACGGTGACCGCGAAGGAGAACGGCTGACCGGAGCGTCCAGCCCGACCGACGCGCTGCTGATAGTTGAACCGCTGGGGCGGCATGTTTGCCATCGCGACAGCCCGGAGAGAGCCGATGTCGACACCAACCTCCATCGTGGTCGTTACCGAAAGCAGGTCAAGCGGGTCCGCGAGTCCGCTCTCGGCAGGCACCGGTAGCACCGCGCCCTTGAACAGACGCTGTCGCGTCCGCTGGTCAGCGAGCCGGGTCTGGCCCGTCAACTCAGCGACGCGCATACGTCGAAGCGGCTGCGAGGCGAGCCATCCGTAGTAGTCGAGCTCCTCAGACCACTCCTCCTCGCGCAGCACGCCGTTCGGGCATTCCTCATTGGTGCAGACACCAGCCGACGGGTGCAGATGAGTCGTGCCGCAGTTGTCACAGACCCAGACCCTGTCGCCTGGGGTCCTGAGTTCGAGGGCATCCTGTCCAGTCTGAGTTCTGAGCGCCCACGTCTCGTCGACGATCCCGCCCTCGCGGAGGAACTCGCCGACATTCGATACCAGCGTCTGCCAGTCGACCTGCTGCTTCGCTGCGACCCTCTTGAGGTAGGTTCCGATGACCTTCGGTGCTGAGTTCGATCGAGCCGCGTACCCGCCCTCGAATCGTTTCGCGATTCCGAGTAGCCGGATGACGCTCGCGACCACGTCCCCCGCTATTCCCGTCGAGAAACGCCAGCCGCCGGGTGCAAGCGGCCGTGCCCTCACGACTCCAAGGCGGGCCGATTCGAGGTCGCGCGAGGCACGGTCGAAGACGGCCTCTGCGACGGCGGTCGCAGTGAGCCTGTAGCGGTCCTGGCGAATGGGCCGCGCTACCGCGTCGGTCAGCGGCTCCCAGGCGTTGCGGATCGGCGGCTCGTAGGCGCGATACCACGGGGCGTCACCCTCGCTTTCTGCCACGGACGGTCCCGGCCCAGCAGGGTTCACGCCGACCTCAAGCATCACCCGCTCGGCATCGTGGATGAGCGTCGGCCACGGCAGAGATTCGGTCTCCCGTTCTGCGGCAGCGATCGTCGCCAAGTCCGATGCGTCAGCCGCGCCGAGGCTCTCCAGCCGGAGCTTGTCGAACAACTCCCGACGGCCGGAACGCAGCATCTCAGCGCGTTCGAGTCCGTCACCATCCAGCTCGTTACGCAGGAGTGCGCGCAGAACCGGAACAGGGTTCTCGCGCCCGTGGAGCAGTTGGCGGACTACCTGTCGCACCTGGTCGCGGAAGTTGTTGAGCGCGATCCCGGCGGCGATGCGCGCGGAGTCGTCCCGGCTGTCGGTGAAGACGATCGTCCTCGACTCGGCCGCCTCTGACCCGAGGCTGCGGAACAACTGAGAGACCGCCATTTGGTTGAGCTGCGCGCGACCAGACGTGTGTGCACGGATCGGCGATCTGACATTGCCGGCGAAGTAGACCGCAGCATCTCGGTTGTCCTGACTCCCACCGCATCGCGGGCAGGCTTCCGGCAGCGCGGGGAGTGTCAATCCGCTGTCACCGCCCGCGTTGTGGCTGAGTACGACTGCTGGGATGCCGTCGGGCGAGTTGCCGAGAATGAGCGACCCGAGCTTGGGATTCCAGGTCGCGGCCCCGAAGTTGGTCTCGATGGTGGCCCGATTCTCGTCCATGTCGGCGGGGAGTTTGTGGCGGCTGGGGGCGTCGGGAACCGGCGAGCCGAGCCAGAGCCATCGGTATTCGTCGTCATTCCTTCGATACACGAAGTCACCCGAGTTCTCACCAGGCGTGACCGGAGTCGTCGAGAGCACGACGGCCCCGCGGTCGGGTCGGTCCACGACGTAGCCCCCGAGGCTGACATCGCCACACTCGAAGCAGTAGAGAAGTTCAAGCACTCGTGCGCCGCAGTCGGCGCAGGTCGACCGCGGGGTGTCATACATCCGACCTACTCGCCGAGGCTCTGAATCGGTGCCGCCGGGGCAGGCGGGATCAGAGCAGGCCCAGAGCCCACGCATCCCTCGCATCATGACGTGGCCGCGGAACTGGATCACGGGCTTCGCCGCGTCTGCGAGACCGACGAGCATCGTCGCGAGCGCCGATGATGCGAGCGGATCGTCCGCGAATAGGCGATTCGCAACAGTGTCAATTCGCGTGGCTTTGGGGCGCCCGTCGCCAGGGTCAGCGCACGCAACAGCGATCGTCTCCGCCCACCGATCTCTCGCGGCAGCTTCCGCCAGCTCGTTCGGGGCAATGCCCAGCACATCGCCAGCAGTCGGCTTGTTCCCTGGCACAAGCGGCCGTGGCTGCCCAGGCTCGATCAGGAAGGACGCCCGATCGACGCCAAAGAAACGCTCCAGATACTCCAGACCCGAGTCGTCCCCGGGCAGGGAAGCGCTCGTCGCGATGATCCTGAACTGGTCGGAAGAAGGCTCAAGCCCGAGCCGCGATGCCAGGTTTCGGACGACCATCCCGACTTCGGCACCGGTGCTGCCGCGGTACAGGTGCAGTTCGTCAACGACGAGGGTGAAAACGTGGTCGGACGACCGCTGGAGCCACCGCCGAGTGGACTCGAAGATCGGCTCCTCGACGTCGCGCATCAGCATCACGTTGAGCATCGAGTAGTTCGTGACGAGCACATCGGGTGGAGTGGCGATCATGTCCCACCTGGTGATGAGTTCGCCAGCATAGGGATCCTGGAACTGAGCCATCAAGTCCGGGTCGTTGAGTTCAGCTAGCCGGGCGTTCAGACGCGACAGCTCCCGCATGTCCCGCGCCGCGTCGGCGGTGGCAGGTGCCGAGACCTTCCCGGTCGGAACTCCACCCGAGCCCGGTGTCGCCCCGGTATAGCGCCCGAACCAGAGGTCAATCGGCGACGCCTGTCCCCGAAGGCCGCGCACGGCCCGGCGGAGCCGCGCAACCTGATCCTCGACCAGCGCATTGGTCGGGTAGAGGATCACCGATCGCACCGCTGCCGGACTTGCTCCGACTGTTCGGGCTGGTCGCCAGTTTTCGGTCTGCCTCTTCAGATCCCACCACTCGTGGATCGGCGGCAGTGCGGTTGCTGACCGTTTCTCCGCCACGATACGGCTCAGGAGCGGGATCAGGAAGGACTCTGTCTTGCCGGAACCCGTGCCAGAAGTCACCACCGGGTTATGACTGATGCCGCCCGCGAAGTGCGTAGCGAGTGCTGCCGCCTGATGCTTGCGCAGTTTGATGCCTGATAGCGCGTCGGGGGTCACACCAAAGACCGCCCCGATCACGTCTCCGAGGTCGCGTGCGTCGACTCCTGCTTGGCTGGCCGCTTCGATGACCGACGCGACCCCGTCATAGGGCAGAACGGGCTCGAGCATGAGCGGGGCGAATAGATTGCCCTGCCCTTCGAGCAGCAGGCGTCGCCGCTCTTCAACAAGGGCCTGGTCCCGCAGTGCGTATGCGGTGTCTATGTACCGCAGAAATGCGTCGCGGAGGTCATCGGCGATCTTCACTGGGGTCGGGAACGGCATGCTGCTCACCGGCTCACGCGGTCGTAGATGATGTCCGCGACGGTGCGCGGTACTGACGGGTACTGGAGCATGCGGTGATTCACAATCTCTCGCGGCGCTCGTCCCGAGCAAAGCGCGAGAGCACGCCCGTACAAGGCCGGCAGGTCCGCACCCAGCGGCGTGACGACTGAGCCACTGCGCGAGTTGTAGCCAACGAGGGGGTCACCGGCCCACGAGTTCGCGATGTGCTTCACGATCTGCGCGTTGCCGAGTCCGATCGTGCCGCTTGCAATGTCATCGGCGGTGCGGATCGCGTAGGTCGAGCCGAAGTCCTTGAGCCGATAAGAGCCAACCCTGACCAGCGACGTCGCGGGGTGCCACGAGGCCGACGTCGTGTCCCAAAACTCGGCAGACCGGTGGCTCGGCACGATCACCCGCTTGAGCGACGTCGCCACCTCACTGAGTGGCGGCAACGCCTCAACGATCTCCTCGACCGGTGAGGTCTCCAGAACAGCGATCCCAGCGTCGGCCAATAAACCGACCGGCAGCATGCCATCTACCTCGACACGGGCGAGTTCGGCATCAACGCTCGTGCGCACGACAGCGCCGGTGCCGAGCAGTTCCTTGAGTTGCTCCACCAGCGCGCTGGAGCGCGACCCGATGAGCACCCATAACCCGTCACCCGTCGGAACGAGCGTGGACGTGTTCACCGCCCATTCGGTCACCTGGAGATAGTCGTCCCTGGCTACATCCACATGACCGACGACTTCAAGCCGTCGCAGGAACGAGTCCGCGAACAGGCCCGAGCCCTCGACCTGGGCGGCGATTCGCTCGAACGCCCCGAACGAGCCGGTCCCGATGTGGTTCAGCGCATCGAACGCGACCTCGAAGTCTGGCTCGTCCGACTCGACCACGGGCGGGATTACTGGGACCACGATCGTCTTGGCCGCGCGATCCTTCTTCTTCGCAGCCCAGGGGGTCCCAGCGAAGCGACGCACGAGCCCGCAGGTCATGCACTCGCCCTCAATGCTCCGCGTAGGTGCCTGGCCAGGGAGCACGGGCGGGAGCAGGAATCGGTGCATCCCGGTAATGAGACACGAGTCGCTCGCCATCGGCACGCCCACCCGAGTCTTCGCAACCGATGCGGTAGACGCGTTTCGCTCTCGGGGCACAAACTCCGGCATTGGCACTGTACCGCCGTCGCGGCGCGGTTCGAGACCCACTGTCCTCGCTCCGTTGACATGACTCGGCCACTCGGCGGGACCAGCGGTCAGCGGCCAGCGCGGCGAAGAATCAGGCGAGTAGACCAAGCGGATATCGACATCCTCGACGCGGAACTGCGGAGTGCTTGCCGATCGCAGTCGCAGGAGCGCCGTTGACGACGGCTTGTTCGTGTCGTCTACGAACATCGCGACGACGTACTCACCGTCAGTTAGCCCCTGATCCATGAGCGGAAGTACCGCGAGTTCGCCGGGCTGTAGGGACTCAGCGATGAGTTCGGCCGGGTCGATACGGGTGCCGCGGTACACACGAACGCAGACCGAGGAAGCTCCAGCGGCGAGGGCAACCGCCTCGGGTGGCTCCATCACCGACCACTTGCGAAGCAAACCAGGAAGCACGAATCCCCCACGTAGCGTCAGGCTCGTCCGCGCGCGGGGCACCAGCGGCAAGAGATCGAAGTGCAGTTGCCCGGTCGGCGCGGACACGATCTGGACGTGCTGGTAAACGACCCACCCCTCCGGCGCACCCGGGAGGTCGACAAGTTCATGCCATCCCGGTCGGGCGTGAGCCTCAAGGTGACTCTCGACACGCTGGCGCGCGTCCGACCGCGCCAGGACGATGCTGTCCTCACCGAGCGAAATGCGCTCGATCTCGACGAATGCCCCCTGAAGGTCGTCCCATCGGAGCGGAGCGACTCGCTTCGGGCGACGACCGAAGGGGCGACTCTCGTCATCCCCGAACTCGCCAGTTAGCTGCTCCCCGACGAGCGACGCAGCGCTGACTCCCTCAGCACCGGAGAGCCGCGTGGAGCCACCGGGCCCGGCGACGGTCGGGATAATCGACTCCTCGTCGGCGACTTGGAACCGGGCAATGTCCGGCCCTTCCGAGCGGTACGGGAGCATCAGGTTGAACTCAATCGACTTGCGAGGGAATGTCCGCAAGAACGCCAGCAGGCGCGTCGTGACGACGGGTCGCGCAGAGGCGACCGATTCGATCCCCGACCCATCCCATGCTTCGAGTTCGAGACAAGCGGCATTGACGATGCGCTCTCGGGCCGCCGAATCCCGCCAGAGACGAGCAAGATGCGAACTGAGGGGGAGGCTCGGAGTGGCCGTCGCATAGGGGTCCATCGCGAGACTCATGTCGTTCGGCGAGATACGCAGACCCGGGGTCATGCCCTCAATCGCGAAGAGCTCGTGGAGGCCGGCACGATCGTGTTGCCGAACGACCGCCTGCGACATCGGCAGCCCAATGAAGGCGTGACCGCCGACGGCGTAGGCCGTCGGGATTCCACGCTCACCTTCCCAAGCTTCAAGCCAGGAGTTCAGCGACCCCCACAGCAGATCGGCGACCCGACGATAGTCGTTCTCGACCCGCAAGTACTCGGTCGCTGGGACATGCAAGAGCCGATGTAGACGCGAGTAGTAGTTGTGGGCAGCCAGGTCGCCGTCAGCCTGCATGTGCTCGGCAGCGATCGACAGCGCCACGAGAAGGGGGAGCGCGGGCGGAGTTTCAAGCGGCGAGCGCCGATGGCGCTGCGCAGCGTCAGCCTGCCAGTGAAATGGGGCTACGCCAGCCTCGTCGACTTGAAGCGAGGACCTGACGACCGCCGACAGCCCTGCGAGCGTCCGATCCTCGAACTCAGCGGCTTCGAGCACGTTACGAACCGTATCGGCGTCCGCGAGCGCATAGACGGGTCGACCAGCCTGCGATGAGCCGAACATGACGTCGGCGATCGCCTCGCTCACGCGCTCATACTCGGAACCCAAGGCCAAACTCCCTCGCATGTCATGCAGACCGTCTAGCAACAAGGACGGGTTCTGTGCTGAGTGGCTTCGTCCTGGGAGCGCATTCCTCCCCGGCATCTGTCCGCTTGCTCGCGGAGGTGCGCTTGGCTCGCAGGGGTTCGGGGTCGGCAGTACTGGAGGAGTCGGGGTTGCCCAGCCCTTCGAGTAGGCGCTCAGCGATCGCCTTGACGACACGGGCATTGACAGCGTTGCCGAGCGCCTTGTAAGCCTCGAGGTCGGAAGTCGGCAGATGGATATCGCCGAGGCTTTGGAGTTCAGCGCACTCAGCAGGTGTCATGTAACGGCGTTCGCCAGTCAGGTTGGAGCCGAGGATAGGGACCTGTGTCTGGGTGAAGGCGATGAGGCTGGGGGACGTCGTAGGCCGCTTGATCCTGAGCCCAGAAGCACGGACCTGCAGGACGAAGTTGTCGATGTTCCGCTCCTCACCCTGGGCGTTCCATTCCATCTTCTGGAGGCTGGACTGCATCTCCTCGGGCTTCCATTGATCCAGCCAAGGGTCGATCCAAGAGCGGTTGTCCTGGTAGAACTCACGGTTCTGTCTGATGAAGGTGCGCTTCCATCGGGGGAACCGGTAATCGCTATCGCGATTGGCGTGACTAGGGATCCGCTCCTTCTGTTCGTCGACCGAACATTCAAGGCTTTGGCCAAAACTGCCTTTGATGCCCATCTGACGCAAACCCCACACCGGTCGACGATCCCAGACTCCCGGCGGAGTCTCGTCCTCGTACGGATAGGTTGCGCCGAACTCCATTGACCAGATCGGGAACGAGGGCATCTTCACGGAAGCCGGCGAACGACGGAGGAAGTCCCCCCACATATCGATGGCTTGAAGTGTCTGCTCAGGAATCGCGCGAGTGGGCGGAACATCATGGCGAAGAACCGAAATGATGTCGGTCTGGTCCTTGTGCTTGGCTGGCCACTCGAAGTCTTCCAGGCCGTCGAGCGACCCAACGAAATACGCGCGGTCCCTGACCTGCGGGATGCCAAATTCGTGAGGAGAGAAGTGGTCCACTTTGACCGAATAATCCAGTGCCTCCAACAACTCGATGATCTTGCGCCGAGTGCGACCACCGTCATGCTTCAGGATGTTGGGCACATTCTCAAGGATGAAACGGCGAGGACGCTTAACGCGGAGAATCTGGTGTACTTTGAAGAAGAGGTTGCCCTGGAGGGTATCAGCGAAGCCCATTTGGTCGCCTGCCTTGGAGAACGGCTGGCAAGGAAAACCCGCAGTAAGCACGTCGTGGTCAGGGACCTCGCGTTCTATGTCTCTATCGGTCTCAAGGTCGTTGATGTCACTCCAGGGATGAATTCCATAGTTCGTCTCGTAGAGGGCGTTAAGCGTCGGCTCCCACTCGGCAGCGAACACAACTTCGCCATCGAGGTCATTGAGAGCGACATGGAAACCTCCGAGGCCAGAAAAAAGGTCGACGAACTGGAAGGTTGGTGTTGCGGCTGCCACATCGCCTCCTTGCCTGGTCGCTCCTGCCGGTGCCCGGCGAGGGTCGGCGGTCTCGCTCCCGCCGTGTCTACAAGTCTCTCAGCACCCACCGACAATCCTGAAGTCGACATGCAGTAGACGCGGAGGAGGCCATTCCGGCCGCACTTCGAACCGCAGGCCCGACGCCCTGGCGAGTCTACGTCGAGCCCTCGCGCGACCATGCGAGAGCTTCTACCGGTTCCCCCACACCTCACGCGTCTGCAGATCAAAGTCCGTACTAGTCTGTATGAAAGTGGCCAACGGCTTGTGGCATGGCGGAGTGAGGAGTGGCTGCGATGGTTGAGGAGCGGCGTGGGCCGGGGCGTCCGGCGTATGACTCGAAGCAGAAGCTGGTGGCGGCGGCGTGCGCACTGCTGGCGGAGCGGGGGTTCGAGGCGACAAGCCCGCAGATGTTCCAGCAGCGCTCCGGGGTGGGTCACGGGAGCATGTATCACCACTTCCCTGGCAAGGGAAAAGAGGGGCTCGCACTGGACGCGATCGGTCATATGCGGGCGAGCACGACCGCGTTCCTCGACGGCACCCCGACGCCCGAAGGCTCCGAGGTTGAAGAAGTACGGGCCAGCATCGTGGCGGCGCTGGATCGACTGTTCGCCCGCAGGGAAGGACAAGCCCTGGTGAGGCTCCTCGCCGACGCGGTCGCCGGAGCGATCCCGTCGCTGGCGACCGCGACCCGGGACTGGTGTGACGACATCCGTGCCGTGATCGTCGTGCGACTGCGGGCTGACGAGCCAGGCGCCGACCTCGACATCGCCGACGCAGCAGCACGGTTCCTTGCGCCTGAGTTCGACGCTCTCGCGGAGGAACTGCTCACAGCCGCTCTCGGGCGGGGCCTGCTCCACCTGCCGAAGTTCGCCCTGCCCGAGACCGCCGAAGAGCGGTAGTCTGGCCTCATCACAATTCCATACGTACTAGTCCGTTCCTTGATCTGCCAGAGGCGTGTCGTCTGAATCAGGGCCACGGCAGAGGGTAGTAATTCGGTTCGGTGCTCGCGTTGTGGGAGGTACTGCGCACCTACCTGGCATGAGG
>RRZU010125261.1_pt1 | contig 12682 bp, 14 predicted proteins | sample 2165561 | NCBI WGS metagenome assembly RRZU01 (sample SAMN10456909, study PRJNA506462) | wastewater metagenome | isolation source: wastewater sludge | place: USA: Moscow, Idaho | reverse complement strand
AAGTTATAAATGCAACTTTTTCCTGATTTGTTAATTTATGTAAATATACTTGGTTTGGTGTTTTGTAACCAAATCTTTTTCTGGGTCTGTCGTTTAGTTTATTCTCTACTGCTTGAACCTGTTCTTTTGTAATATATTCAAAGCTTGAACCCTTTGGAAAATATTGTCTAATGAGTCCATTTAAATTTTCATTTGCTCCTCTTTCCCAACTGTGGTATGGTCTTGCAAAGTAATAATCGATACACAATTCTTTTGCAATAGCGTGATGTTGCGAAAATTCTTTGCCGTTATCCGATGTAATCGTTTTTAGAATTGGCTTAAATTCGTATAGCATTTTTACAACTTGATTTTGTACAATTTCGGAATCTTTACTATCAATTATCGCAATTTTAACCTTGCCTGTAACCCTGTCATTTGCCGTTATTAATGCTCCTTTATGATCTTTTCCGATAACTAAATCTATTTCAAAATCACCCAGTCGTTCTTTTAAATCAACTTCCTTGGGTCTGTTTTCAATACCGTTTCTACCAACTATTTGTCCTCTTTTATCTTTGCTTGCACCTCGTTTTCTATATCGTTTACCTTGGGTTCGAAGATGTTTGTATAAATAGCCGCCTTTCTTTTTATCGTCCCAAATGTACTGATAAATCCGCTCGACAGAAACACACTTTAAACCTTCTAATTTCGCCTTACCAACTATTTGTTCTGGACTGTAATCTTCTTTTAAATAGTAAATTACAAATTCTTTAATGGCTTTTGTAAACCTAATTTGTTTAGGCTTCTCTTTATGTCGTTGCTTGCATTTACGCTCCGCTAAATCAGCCTTATACGCATTACTACGTTTGTCTGAATTTCTTTTTAATTCTCGATTAACAACTGATTTGTCTCTAAAAATAATCTTGGCAATATCAGTTTGAGAGTATTTTTCATTGTACAATATCTCAATTGTGTATCTTTGTTCTTGTGTTAAATGACTCATACTTTTGTGAATTTTGGTCGAGGAGCAAGTACGAATATTTTATCCATTCAGCAAAGGGGAAAAGAATTTATTTCTTTTCTCTCTTTCTGAAAAAATAATCAATTCACTCGCAACTCGTTTCTCAAAAGTTGCATTTATTAGTTGAATTCAACAATAATAAAAATGTGAATAATCTTTTAATGCTAAAATTAAAGGATTCAGAAGTCAGTTTAGAGGAGTTCGGAAAATTGACTTTTTCTTGTTCAGATTATCTAATCTTTTTGGATAATCCCCAACTTTTGGATCAAGTCTAAATGTTGTGGGGAAATATTAAAATCTAGATATTTGTATTTTTAAAATTAGATACAAATGCAAGATTCTTATAGCGAACTAATCAAGTTATTATTACCCGAAATCATTGTTGAATATTTTGAATTGACTTCTTACAAGAAAGGTGATGAAGTCTTGCATATATACCTTAAAGAGATTAATTCGATTCCAAAAGAGTTTCGTCAAAATAAATTAAGCTCCAAGGGATTCTTTGATGAGATAACAGTTCAGGACTTTCCAATTCGAGGACATCAAGTATATCTTCATATCACTCGCAGAAGATGGCTTAATGAAGATACAGGACAAGTGGTTTTTAGGGATTGGAATTTAGTAGCAGACGGAACTCGGGTAACACAGGAGTTCGCGTCTTTTTTAAAAGAAATCAATCGATTCCAAGCCTAATGATTGCAATGCTATCGCCTCTTTCTACGGGGTAAGTGGCAAAAACCTACAACATCAATACAAAGATTTCTTAAGTGATTTTAAATCTTGGAATCAAAAACCACACGCAAAAGAATGGCTTATTTTTCCTGATAATATTGGAAAGCGATTATCAATAGACGAAACCTCCTTATCTAATGGCGAACTCTATACAGTTCTCACTAATAAGTCAGCCAAAGGTAGAAAAGGAACCATCGTCGCAATGATTGCAGGAACTAAAGCCGAAACTGTAATTGCTATCATTGAAAAAATCCCTCTTAAACAACGTAATCTAGTCACCGAGATAACCCTTGATATGGCAGGAAATATGGGATTGATTGCCAAGAAATCCTTTCCTAATGCAACTCGCGTCATCGACCGGTTCCACGTTCAAAAATTGGCTACAGAAGCTTTACAGGAAATAAGAATTAAATACCGTTGGCAAGCAATAGATCGAGAAAATGAGGCAATAGAAAAAGCTAAGAAAAACAAGAAAAGGTTTGAACCTGCAGTATTAGTCAATGGTGATACTGTTAAGCAGTTACTTGCTAGAAGTAGGTATTTCTTATACAAGAATAAATCAAAATGGACTGCGAATCAATTACAACGAGCATTATTGTTGTTTGAATTATATCCCGACATCAAAGAAGCTTACAATCTATCGCAAGGATTACGGAACATCTTTGAAAACACAACAGACAAAATTATTGGTTTTGCCAGACTAGCCAAATGGCACGAAAAAGTAAATCAATCAGGATTTAAGTCTTTCAATACAATATCTAGAACCATAATCAATCATTATCAAAACATATTAAACTATTTTGATAACAGAAGTACTAATGCATCAGCAGAATCCTTTAACGCCAAAATAAAAGCTTTTAGATCTCAATTTAGAGGCGTGAGAAACATCGAGTTTTTCCTTTTTAGGCTAACTAATATTTATGCCTAATTTTTACTAGCCCACAGGTTTTAGGATTGATCCCAAAAAAGGACTTAATTGTTCGTTTTACCTAAAACAAAAAACCACCTAACAAAAGTTAGATGGTTTTATTAAGAGCCGGCGGAGGGACTCGAACCCACGACCTGCTGATTACAAATCAGCTGCTCTAGCCAACTGAGCTACGCTGGCGACTCATTACGGGTGCAAATATAAGTCTGAATTTCTATTTTCCAAAACAAATTCAAACTTTTTTTGCTTTTTTTTTACCTACCATTCGTTGATTTTAGCAATTAATTGATTAGCAGTTTGTTCCAATTCAACATTGATTTGTTTGAAGTGCGCTTTTTTATTTTCAACATTTTTTGCGTTCACTTTAGTGATCAAAGCGTCAAAAGCAGCAATAGCTTCGTCGATTAAATCATTAGTTTCTGTTGTTGGTTTTCCTGTAGTAGAAATTTCGAACAAGTAAACTGCTTCAATAATATCTCCTAAAACGTAGTTGATGTCTTTTTTTAAATTCTTAACGTTTGCCATTTTTATTTTTTTAAAATTTGAATTTTAATTTGCGTCTGCAAAAGTACACATAATCTTTCTATTACCGACTATGAAATGTAAATTTCTAAAATAGAAGCTTTTCCATTGAGAATGAATGCATTCATAGCTGCAGGAATTAAAACCGTATCTCCTTTTTTATATTGTACTTTTGAATCATTGTATTCCAATCCAAATCCTCCTTCGGTACACATATAAACCGTAAAGCTTTTCCCCGATTTAGAAACCGAAATCTCTCCATCTAACGGAATGAAATTAGTGGTAAAGTACGAACAGTCCACCACTACATTTGACTCGTTTATATTCTTTAAATATTCTTTTTTAGTTTCTACCGTATTATAGTTAATTGCTTCCAATGCCAAGTCGACATGTAATTCTCTTGTAGCTCCTTTAGCATCAACCCTGTCAAAATCATACAAACGATAGGTGATATCTGATGTTTGTTGAATCTCCGCAACAACCAATCCAGCTCCAATGGCGTGAACAGTACCTGTTTCTAAAAAGAAAACATCACCTGTTTTAACTTTGACATCATCTAAAATCGAAATTAGACTTTTGTTTTTTAAATTTTCCAAATACACATTAGCATTCGACTTTTCTTTGAAGCCTACAATAATACGAGCATCAGCATCGGCGTGCATGATATACCACATTTCGGTTTTACCAAAAGAATCGTGGCGTTTTTTAGCTAAAGTATCATTTGGATGAACTTGAATAGATAAATCCTCACGTGCGTCTAGGTATTTAAAGAGCAATGGAAACTCCATCCCGAAACGAGAAAAAACAGCGGTTCCTAAAATTTCATTTGGATACGCATTAATAAGATCCATCAATGATTTTCCTTTCCATTCTCCATTAGCAACTACACTAACATCTCCTTTTACAGTGGATAGCTCCCAGCTTTCGCCAATATAATTGGAGGGAATTGCTTTATTAAGTACCGTTTTTAATTTAGTACCACCCCAAATTCTTTCTTTAAAGATAGGCTCAAATTGTAAAGGATAAAATTTCATAATGTGTGTGTTTTTCAACAATACAAATAGCTATTGTATGTTATTTTAATTTTCAAATTTCCTATTAAAAATTTAATTTTTGACCAAAAAAGATAAAAATATAATTTTCAATACAAGATAAACGATTTACACCAATTTTTTGATTGCCTCAAGTGCTTTAGGAATATGTTTTGCAGCTAACATACTATCAAAAATCAGTTGTATAATCCCGTTTTTATCTATTACGTAAGTAACTCTTCCGGGAAGCAACCCGAACATTCCAGCTGGAACGCCAAAAAGTTTTCTGATTTTTTTATCATTATCTGACAAAAGAATAAAAGGCAGTTTGTATTCTTTAGCAAAATTTCCGTGAGAAGTAACATTATCGCTGCTAATTCCAATTACTTCAGCTCCTAGGTCTTTAAAATCTTCATATTGATCTCGAAAACTACAAGCTTGCACCGTACAGCCTGGAGTATTGTCTTTTGGATAAAAATAAATAACTAGGGGTTTTTGCCCTACCATGTTCTGACTATCAAAATCAGTTCCATTAGCATCTTTTGCCGTAAAATGAGGGATTGTATCTCCTACTTTCAGTTTCATTATTCTCCTTTATAAGTTACAAAGTTTCGGGGTGTTTCATAAAGAACCACTTCTAATTCAAATTCTGGCTTGATTCTTTTTCTAATTTTATTCCAAATAACGACCACAATATTTTCGGCTGTTGGATTCAAATCCTGAAATTCTGGAACATCTAGATTCAAGTTTTTATGGTCAAACTGATCCTCGACATCTTCTTTAATAATGTCACTCAAGAATTTCACATCCATAACATAACCCGTTTCCGGATCGATTTTGCCCGTTACGCTTACAATAAGTTCATAATTATGCCCATGAAAATTTGGATTGTTGCACTTGCCAAAAATCGCATCATTTTGTTCGGAAGTCCAATCTTTCCTGTACAATCTGTGGGCCGCATTAAAATGGGCTTTTCGTGAAATGGTAACTTTCATAATTAGTATGGATTAGAATTTATGTACCCGGATTGGGAGACAAAGGGCTTTTATGTTCTTCCAGAAAATGATAAAACTCATCAAAAATAATTTTGAACCAAACCGTATATAACTCCGGGTGAAGCTCCATGTCAGTTTTCACGTCCTCAATTTTCATCCATTTCCAGTCTTCAACTTCTTCCGGATTGATAATTGGTGTGTCATTATAATACCCAATCATCACATGATCGAGCTCATGCTCAGTCAAACCATTGTCAAAAGGAGCTTTATAAATAAAATGAAAAAGTTCTTTGAGTTCTGTTTTAAAACCCATTTCTTCAAATAATCTTCGACTACCAGCTTCAATATTTGTTTCTCCCTCCCGCTGATGACTGCAACAGGTATTGGTCCAAAGCAAAGGAGAATGGTATTTTTGATGTGCCCGTTGCTGCAACATGATTTCATTCTTACTGTTTAAAACAAAAACCGAAAAGGCACGATGCAATACTGCTTTTTCGTGTGCTTCAAGCTTAGGCATCAGTCCTATTTGCTCATCATTTTCATTAACTAAGATTACATTTTCTTCTATCATATAGATTTATTATGAAGTCAAAAATACGAAAAAAGAACTGGTATCTATGTCCTTTTTGAATTTGTGAAAAGTTTAACGAGTGTTGAATATGCTTATATTCTAATTTTATATGTTCAAGATAGCTTTCTAATTTACATTTCAGCAAACTTTACAACCTCAAAACCAAAAGACTTATTTTCTCGTAAATGCAAATAGGGTACAACTTAAAGAAAAAAAAATGAAAACAAAAAATCAATACGCAAGCATACTATTTTTGATACCAATATTCATGTTCACTGCTTGTGCGCAAACAACACAAAAACAAGACACTACAAAAAAAACGACTACAATGGAAAATACAATCAAAAAACCCGGGAACCCATATTATTCTAATACCGATACGACAAAACTTAACGTAAGTGATGCCGAATGGAAAAAAGTATTACCCGAAGATGTATACGAAGTCACTCGGAATGCCGACACAGAAAGACCTTTTACAGGAAAATATTGGAACACCGATGAGAAAGGAACTTATTATTGCGCGGCTTGTGGCAATAAACTATTTCGGTCTGGCGCCAAATTTTCAAGTAATTGCGGTTGGCCAAGCTTTTTTGAGCAAGAAAACAAAAATAGCGTAGTCTATAAAACCGACAATTCTCTTGGAATGGAAAGAATAGAAGCGCTTTGCGGAAGATGTAACGGTCATTTAGGACATCTTTTTGATGACGGACCGGAACCAACCGGAAAAAGATATTGTATGAATTCAATCGCACTTGACTTTATTCCTGATGCCAAATAACATGAAAAAACTATTTGTATTGTGCCTATTGACAACAGGCAGTTTGTTTGCACAAAATAAAACAACAAAATCAACCAATCTTGAAACCATCACTTTGGCTGGAGGATGTTATTGGTGTGTTGAGGCCGTTTATGAAAATCTAAATGGAGTACAATCGGCAGTATCAGGATATGCTGGGGGCAAAAACGTGAATCCTACTTATGAAGATGTATCGACCGGAAAATCCGGCTATGCTGAAGTGGTACAGATTACCTATGATAAAAATGCAACAAATCTGGATGAAATTTTCAAAGTCTTTTTTATCGTACACGACCCAAGCACCTTAAACCGTCAAGGTGCCGATGTAGGAACGCAATATCGTTCTGCTATTTTTTATAAAAATGAAGCACAAAAAAAAGCAGCACAAACGATTATCAATGCGATGAAAAAAGCTAGTATTTATGACCGTCCAATAGTTACGACACTAGAATTGTTGACTAAATTTTATAAAGCCGAAGACTACCATCAGAATTACTATGCCAACAACAAGAACCAACCCTATTGTCAAATGGTAATTCAACCCAAAATGGAAAAATTTGAAAAGCTTTTTAAAAGTCGATTAAAAAAGCAAAAATAGCGCCTTAAACTACCCGTCTTGTCACTACAAACAAGGCGTTTTTTTTTAGCTACTTAAATAACAGATACTTATGTCGCTTGCTTTAAAAATACCACTGGACAAAAAAATTTAGTTATATTTGTTTTATAACTGACCATAATGAATCCAAAACAGTCTGGATTTCATTTGATAAAATTACTATTATTGAACCAAATTTACACCATAACTAATGAAAAAAATCATCTTTTTTGCAGGCCTATTCACGTTTTCTGTTTTTGCTTCTGCGCAAAACACAGCACTGAAAGCTACAATTACACAAAAGGCAACTTCTTTAGAATCCAAAGTTATTACATGGCGAAGAGACTTTCACCAAAACCCGGAATTAGGAAATAGAGAATTTAAAACGGCCGAAAAAATAGCGGCACATTTACGTTCTCTTGGCATTGAGGTACAAACTGGCGTAGCTAAAACTGGCGTAGTGGGCATTTTAAAAGGCGGAAAACCCGGTCCTGTCGTGGCTCTTAGAGCTGACATAGATGCATTACCGATAAAAGAAAGAGTAAATATCCCTTTTGCTTCAAAAGCAATGGGAGAATACAACGGAAAAATAGTTCCTGTGATGCATGCTTGCGGACATGACACTCATACCGCAATCCTTATGGGAACAGCCGAAATTTTAGCCTCCATTAAAAGCGAATTAAAAGGAACGGTTAAGTTTATTTTTCAACCTGCTGAAGAAGGCCCGCCTGAAGGTGAAGAAGGAGGAGCAAAATTGATGGTAAAAGAAGGCGTTTTAGAGAATCCAAAAGTAGATGTCATTTTTGGTCTACACATTAACGCTCAAACTGAAGTGGGCAAAATAAAATATCGCCCGAAAGGAACTATGGCAGCCTCAGATTTGTACACCATAAAAATAAATGGCAAACAAACACATGGAGCATATCCATGGTTAGGAATTGACCCTATTACTACTGCAGCTCAAATTATAATGGGAATCCAAACGATTGTGAGCCGTAATTTAAATATTACCGAATCTGCGGCCGTCATTAGTGTTGGGCAAATAAATGCTGGGGTACGAAGTAATGTTATTCCAGAAGAACTTACTATGACCGGAACAATTCGTTCTTTAGACAGTAAGGTACAAGACATGATGCATTCTAGGTTAAAAAAAGTAGTAAGCTCAATAGCTGAAAGTGCTGGAGCCACTGCCGAAATAAAGATTACAAACCAAACTCTTATTACTTACAATGATCCATTATTGACAGAAAAAATGGTTCCAACATTAGAAATAACTGCGGGTAAAGACAATGTCTCTATTACACCTGCTGTAACTGGCGCTGAAGACTTTTCATATTTTCAAGAAAAAATTCCGGGACTCTACTTTTTTTTGGGAGGCGCTCCTAAAGGCAAGCCAATAGAGGAAACGGCTCCACATCATACTCCCGATTTTTATATCGATGAAAGTAGTTTCGTTTTAGGAATGAAAGCCTTATCAAATCTTACAATTGACTACATGGAAATGAATGCCAAAAAATAATTGATAACAAGCATTATAAAATTTTAAAAGTTTTTAAAAAACAACAACCGAAAAGAGATTTTCGGTTTTTTTAGACCTTTGAATCACAAAAGAATAATCAAAACGAAAACAAATAACTGATTTAAAACAACTTACGCTATTTTTAACATTTTTTAGTAAATTTACATCAATATCTTAAATCGTGATTTTTACACAGAAGAGACTAAACTTATTCGTAGAAATCTTTAGGAATATCGCAAACTAAAGGCTGTGAAATGAAAACGCTTGAAACATATTTCAAAAACCGAAAACATTCCTTGAACCTCATCTTGGAAAAAGCACCTAGCTCTTATACTGCCAAAACTTTTCATGAACTACGGGTTGAAATCAAGAAACTAAAAGCCTTATTTGAATTGGTTGCCTTTTGCAACAAGAAATTTAAGATGCAAAAACTCCTAAAACCTTTTAGAATTATTTTTAAACAAGCTGGAAAAATAAGAGAACTTCAACTAGAACAATCTCTCCTTAAAGAACAACCTAATTTTAATTTAGTCAAAAAATACCACAATCGATTAATAAAGCTTGAAACCAAAGGAGTTAAAAAATTCTTCTCGATTGCAGATAAACATTTCATTAAAAAATTAAAAAAAAACTACCCCAAAATTATTCATTTTCTAGCAAAAACAAATAAAAAAAAGGTGAATCGGTACAGGAATAAAATAACTAAAGAGATAAAAAATTTAATTCATAAAAATGCTTTTAAAAAAAACCAAATGCACGATTTTCGGAAACGATTAAAAGTGTACCAACACAATGAAAATATCTTCCCTGCTAATCAATCAATCAAACTGATTCCGGACAAAACGTTCTTGTCTGATATGCTTGGAGAATGGCATGATTATGAGGTTGTCATCCTCCATCTAAAAAAAACAATTCCTTCCTTTAAGACTAATTCAAGCGAAAGAACACACCTTAAAAGCATCAAAGCCATAGTGATTTCAAAAAGAGAATTGTTGTTTCATAAAATAAATACAACTTTACCCTATGAGTGTCGTTGCAGTTAAAAAAAAAGACAAATAAAACAGCTTATATGTTACAAAAAGCAATTCAAAAGAAATTCCCATGAAACAGTACAGATTCAAGCCTTATTATGTTTTTAATCTAATTCTTGCTTTTCTTTTTTTAAATACTGCAACAGCTCAAGAAAAAAAAGTAGCACCAACATCAACAGAACTTTACAAGGAAATCGAACAAATGGACACGATTATGTTCGAAGCGTTCAATAAGAAAGAATTTGATAAATTCAAATCTTTATTTACTGAAGATTTAGAATGGTTTCAAGACAATGGTGGACTACTTACCTATGAAACCGTTTTTACAAATTTTTCGAATATGTTTAAAAACGAAAATAAACTAACCCGAAAACTCGTCAAAGGAAGCCTTGAAGTTCATCCTATAAAAGACTATGGAGCGATTGAAATTGGCGTACATGAATTTCGCCATGTGGAAAACGGAAAAGAGGAAATTGGAACTTTTAAATTTCTTATGATTTGGCACAAAAAAGACAATCAATGGAAAATATCTAGGGTAATCAGTTACGACCATTAGGCATAAAGCACAACTTTGGTTTTACTGAATATAGCAACAGAAATTTTATACTATTTATTTTACAATCTAAAAAAGTAAAAGATCGCCAGCGTATCTTATTCGGTATTCGGATTTTTACTTATTCAAAATAGCACCAATCATCATTGCACATTTTTCGCCATCAATAGCGGCAGATATAATACCGCCGGCATAACCCGCGCCTTCGCCACAAGGATACAAGCCTTTTATTTGAACATGCTCGTAAGTCAATGGATCTCTGGGAATACGCACCGGTGACGACGTTCTTGATTCGGGCGCATGAAGTATGGCTTCATTTGTCAAATAACCCCGCATCGATTTTCCAAATTCAGTAAATCCCTCTCGCAAAATTTGCGTTAAAAATCCGGGAAAAACCTGTCCCATTTCTACCGAAGTGGTTCCGGGAACATACGACGTTTTAGGAATATCCGATGAAACTCTGTTTTGTGTAAAATCAATCATACGTTGTGCAGGAACTTTTTGGCTTTCGCCAGCCAAATGCCAAGCTTTTTGTTCGATACTTTTTTGGAATTCCATTCCAGCCAAAGCACCAAATTTTGCAAAAGGTTTAAAGTCTTCCAGTTGCAGCTCAATCACAATTCCAGAATTGGCGGTGATCTGATCCCTTTTGGATGGAGACCAACCATTAGTCACTACTTCACCAGGACTTGTAGCACAAGGCGCAATCACGCCGCCAGGACACATACAAAAGGAATACATCCCGCGTCCTCCTACTTGTTTCACAATAGAATACGGAGCTGGAGGCAAATAGTCGCCACGATAATCACAACTGTATTGAATGCTATCAATCAAGGATTGTGGATGCTCTGCTCGTACGCCCAAGGCAAAAGGTTTGGCCTCGATAAAAACCTTTTTCCTGTCCAATAATTCGTAAATGTCACGAGCCGAATGTCCTGTGGCCAAAATGATTTTATTAGCAAGAATCGTAGCTCCTTTTTGAGTTACGATACCTTGCACTTCATTGTTTTTTATTAAAATATCCGTCAATCGGGTTTCAAACAATACCTGACCGCCACATTCGATGATTTTCTCCCGAATGTCCTGAATAATTTGAGGTAATTTATTCGTTCCAATATGTGGATGTGCATCTACTAAGATATCGGGTGTAGCACCAAAAGCCACGAATAACTCTAAAACTCGTGTTACATCACCTCGCTTTTTAGAACGCGTATATAACTTCCCATCCGAATACGTTCCCGCTCCGCCTTCGCCAAAACAATAATTAGAATCTTCATTCACCAGATGATCCACATTGATGGCTTTCAAATCACGACGTCTGCCTCTAACATCTTTTCCTCGCTCAACAAGAATGGGTTTTAACCCCAATTCGATCAACTGCAACGCAGCAAAAAGTCCTGCGGGTCCAGCGCCAACAACGATTACCTCTTGAGCCGAAGCTACATTACCATAGTCCGGAAGTTGAAATTTAGTTTCTTGAAAAAGCTCTCCTTTTAAATAAATTAAAACCTTTAGATTGATTTTTACCGCTTTTTGACGTGCATCTATAGATCTTTTTAGGATAGAAATATGTTGAATCTCATCGGCAGCAAGCTTAATTTGTTTTGACAAATGGCTTTTCAGCAACAAATCATTTGCTGCAATTTCTGGAGATACTTGTATTAAGAGTTCTTGAGGCATTATACGTTGTTTATTCGTTGATTTGGTTAATCGATTGTTCAAAAAACAAAGTGCAAAAGTAGTATTTTGAACTGACTTCTTGGTACGGAAAGACGAATCCGTTTTTCAATTTTTCAAATTGGTACATTTTCAAATTAGACTTTGTAACTTTGGCGCTTTCTAGCTAAGAACCTTTTCACCTCTTAAAAAATGTCAAGACAAATAAAACTAATATGGGATTTTCGCGGGCCAGCTTCCTCAAAAATTGCCGAACACCACGAAATTCATTTAAAAGAATACATCGCTATTGAAAAATTACCGTTGAATATAACGGGTTTTGAAATTCATGGCGAAATGCTAGCCATTGCTTTTATGGTAGTGACGGATGAAAACATGATTCAGGTGCGAGACGCTTTGAAACCACATCGAGGAGAAATTTATACTGAAAGTCAAAAGTCATAATGTTTTAAAGTTTATGATGCAGCTTTAAGACATTATGATTTTACAACTTTAAGACTAATTAGCGACTTCGCTGATGAATCTAATTCGCATGAAACGCAATTCATTAATATCATAATCCCCTTCAAATTCCTTGAGTGCGTTTTCAATATTATCCGATTCAGATTCCATGAAATAATCGTGTATTTCTTCTTGCTGTTCTTCGTCCAGCAAGTCGTCAATCCAATATTTAATATTAAGTTTCGTTCCAGAATACACAATTTGCTCCATTTCTTTAATCAAAGCATCCATGTT
>RRZU013480439.1_pt1 | contig 12684 bp, 15 predicted proteins | sample 2165561 | NCBI WGS metagenome assembly RRZU01 (sample SAMN10456909, study PRJNA506462) | wastewater metagenome | isolation source: wastewater sludge | place: USA: Moscow, Idaho | reverse complement strand
CGAGTTCCGCATCGACGAACTCTCCGCCCAGGAGGAGCTCGACGCGATGCGTCCCGACCTCGACGGCACCCAGATCATGGAGCTGCTCGGCATCGGGCCCGGCCCGGCCGTCGGCGAGGCGTACCGCTTCCTGCTCGAGCGCCGCATCGAAGAAGGCCCGCTCGGCGCGGACCGAGCCGGGGAGGAGCTCCGGGCATGGTGGTCCGCGAGGCCCTGAAGCGCGTCCCGCCCCTGCCGATGGTGCTGCTGGCCATCGTGTCGGTGCAGTTCGGGTCGTCGTTCGCCAAGGACCTCTTCTCGGCGTCCACCCCCGTCACCGTCGTCTGGCTCCGACTCCTCGCCGCCGCCGTCGTGCTCGCTGTCGTCGCCCGCCCGCGGGTGCGCGGACGCACCGCGTCCGACTGGTGGCTCGTCACCGCCTACGGCACCTGCCTGTGGGTGATGAACCTCACCTTCTACCTCGCCATCGAGCGCATCCCGGTGGGTCTCGCGGTCACGCTCGAGTTCCTCGGCCCCCTCGGAGTGGCGGTGGCGCATTCGCGCCGCGTCCGCGACTACCTGTGGGTCGCGCTCGCGGCGGGCGGCGTCCTGCTGCTCGGCTTCAAGCCCGGCGCGCTCGACCCGATCGGCGTCGTGCTGGCGCTCGCAGCGGCGTCCATGTGGGCCGGCTACATCCTGCTCAGCAAGCCCACCGGCGCCCGCTTCGACGGCGTCACCGCCGTCACCATCGCCAACTGGCAAGGCGTGATTGCGCTCACCCCGGTCGTGCTGATCGCCGGCATCCTGCCCACACAGCCGCACGTGTGGGCGATCGGGCTTGCGGTCGGCGTCCTGTCGTCGGTCATCCCCTACGGACTCGAGATGATCGCCCTGCGCCGCATGGAACCCGGACTGTTCGGCATCCTGATGAGCCTCGAACCCGCCGCAGCGGCGCTCACCGCGCTCGTCGTGCTCGGCGAGCAACTCAGCCTCGCCGAGGTCGCGGCGATGGTCTGCGTGATGGCGGCCAGCGTGGGCGCCACCCGCTCATCACGCGCGAGCTGACCGCTCCGACCACTGGTCGAAGAACGGCAGAATGCTGTCGCCGGACGCCGCCGCCAGCTCACCGACCGGATCGTCGGGCAGCCGCACCAGCAGGCCGTGGGCCAGCGCCATGAACGCCTCCTCGACCGTGTTCGGGCCGCCGTCACCGCCACCGATGAGCGAGAACCCCTGCGCTGCGAGAGTCGCCAACCCGTAGGCGGTCGCCCACCCCGTCAGCGCGATCCGCAAGGTGTGCTCCGGCGGAAACAGGCCCGCCTCCTGGCACTCCTGCACGGCCTCCACCAACACGGCGAACGCGCGACGCGCGGCGTCCTGCACAGCATTGCGCTCGGCCAACGCGGCGGGTTGCACCATCACGGTGTGCATCAGTGCGAAAGCCGCCGGCTGGGCCTGCGCGTACTCGACGTAGGCCCGTCCGAGGTCGGCGAAGCGACGCACCGGGTTCATCCCCTCACGCTCACCCCACGCCTCGCGGAGAACGACGGTCAACTGCTCGATGACCTCGACCGTGAAGGCATCCAACAGAGCGGCCCGGTCAGCGAAATGGTGTTGGGGTGCGGCATGGCTGACCCCGGCCAGCCGAGCCACCGCCCTGAGGGTGATCGCGTCGATACCCTGCGGCAGCAACTCCCATGCGGCATCGAGCAGCGCGCGGCGCAGATTGCCGTGGTGATACGCCCGCTCCGAGTTGGTCACCGGACCATGCTAGGGGCACCTGTGTCCAAATGGTTATCAGCGTTACCTATCTTGACCGCGCAAGAATGTGTTAGAAAGTGACAGGTCACTCCACGGCGCCTGTCACTGCCCCCTTCCCGGCGCCCGACCACCGCTTTTCCCCCGCATGCGAGTTCGTTCACCACCTCGGAGATACCGATGAGTCCCCGCCCGTCCGGCGAGACGGCGGCGCCCCCCAGCGCTGACGTCGTGGTCATCGGGTCCGGCATCGGCGGCCTGCTCGCCGGAGCACTGCTGACCCGGATGCGCGACAAACGCGTCGTGGTTCTCGAACGTGACACGGCACTGGGCGGGTTCATCAAGGCGATTCACCACGACCGCTGGCGCTGGGAGTTCGGCGTCCATTACTTGGGCGAGTTGGCGCCGAACAGCGTGCCCCGTTCCATCGTCGACCTGGCGACCGACGGTGCGTTGAATGGACGCGTCTGCCCGACGACTTCGACGTCTTCCATTACCCGGACCTGAAGATCGCGCAACCGTCAGACCCCGAGCGGTGGCACCAGCGCCTCAGCAGGCACTTCCCCGCGAATCCGCCGCAATCCGCTCCTCATTCGATGACTGCCACGAAGTCGCCTCCTGGTTCCACATGGAGACGGCCAGCTGGACAATGCCGCGCATGGTCGCGTCCACCATCCTCTCTGGCACCTCCAAGGCCCGAACTGGGGCTGATGACGCTTGGTGAGTACATGCACACCCGCTTCGAGGACCCGCGGCTGATCGGGCTGCTCGAGAGCCAGTGGATGAACTACGGCGTCGAGCCCAAGAGCGCCGCGTTCGCCATGCACGCCATCGTGGTCAACCACTACCTTCGGGGTGCCTGGTTCCCTGTCGGCGGCGGCGAAGCCCTCGTGGACGCCCTCCGTCGCGTCATCGAGAACGGCGGCGGGCAGTGCCTGACCGGCCACCGCGTCGACGAGATCCTCGTCGAACGCAACCGTGCCGTCGGCGTCCGCGGCCACAGTGCGGAGGCCGACCGGGAGTTCGAGGTGCGTGCGCCCGCCGTGATCTCCAACGCCGGCGCCCGCATCACGTTCGACACCCTGCTGCCGCGGCGTCCGTTCCCTGAGATCTCGGACGCCCTTGCGGCCCAGCCGTCGTCTCCCGGCACACTCGCGGTGTTCCTCGGGCTCAAGGCGTCGCCCGCCACCCTCGGAGTCGGCGGCGAGAATCACTGGATCGTCCCCTCCTACGACCACGACTACTCCTACCTCAACGACCAGAACCTGGTCGTCTGCCCCGACTGCGCCTTCGTCACGTTCCCGTCCCTGAAGGACCCGAGCTCCACGTCGCACACCGCGAGCGTGACCACGCTGGCCCGCCTCGCACCGTGGGAGGCGTGGAAGGATCTGCCGCCGTCCGAGCGTGGCGACGACTACGAGGCCCTCAAGCGCGAGGCCGGACAGATCCTCTTCGAAACCGCCGAACGGTCGTCCCCGGCCTGCACGACCTCATCGAGCACATCGAGGTGCTCACCCCTCTGGACGTCCGTGACGCCACCGGAAACCTCACCGGGGGGTTCGCCGAACTACCCTGCACTCCTGCTCGCCTCGCACAAGCCAAGTCGCCGGTCAAGGGCCTGTTCCTGGCCGGCGGCGACGCGGCAGCGCTCGGGGTCATCGGTGCGGCCATGGGCGGGGCCTATGCGGCAGCCGCCGTCCAAGGGCCGCTCGGCGTGGCGTCCATCTTCAACGCCGCCCGCAAGCAGGCGACCCGCAATCAGAGCGGCAGTCGACCCGGCAGTTGAACCGGGCCCTTGACGCCCGCCTTCTGCAGCGCTTCGAGAGACCGCTCGAGCAGGTCGCGCTGGACGCCCCACTGCTGGTTCGGCGCGCACTTGGCGAAGATCTTCACCGTCATGGCGCCACCCGCGATCTTGTCGACGCCGGCGACGTTCGGTTTCTCGAGCAGCACGTCCTTCCACTTCTCGTCGGCGAAGACCGCGTCGGCCACCCCGTCGAGAATGGTGAGAACCTTCGCCGGGTTCTCGTCGGACGCCACCGGCACCTCGACCGAACCCGTCGACCAGCCCTGGGTCTGGTTGCCGATGCGCAGGATCTCGCCGTTGCGCACGTACCAGACCTGCCCACCCGCGTCGCGCAGCCGGGTCACGCGCAGCCCCACGTCCTCGACCGTGCCCGTGACGTCTCCGGTGTTGATCAGATCGCCGACGCCGTACTGATCCTCCATGATCATGAAGATGCCCGAGAGATAGTCCTTCACCAGGCTCTGGGCGCCGAAACCGAGGGCGACGCCGCCGATGCCGGCGGACGTCAGCAGCGGCGCCAACGGCAGACCCAGCACCGACATGCTCATCAGCAGCGCCACGCCCCACACCACCACCGTGACGATGCTGCGCAGCACACTGCCCAACGTGCGGGTGCGCGCCTCGTGGCGTGCCAGGTTGTAGCCGGTCGCGGCCGTGAGGATGCGCTCGGCATGGCGTCCGAGGCCCGAATTCTTGGTCGTCGCCTTGCCGATGGACGCCGTCACCGCGAGCCGGATCGCCCGTCGCAACACCCACTGCACCACGACCGCGATGACGACGATGATCAGCAGGCTGACCGGAGTCTCCGGCCACACCCAGGTCAGTTGCGCAATCACGACGTCGAAACTACCGCTCGTCGTGCCCGTCGCGCGACGGACGCCCCTGCGGGGACCGATCCGGGTCGACGGTGAAGCCCGACTCGGCGAGGTCCTCTCCCAGCTCGTCGACCAGCGCCTCGTCGGAGGCCCACTGTCCGGTCCGGTAGGCGGTGCGAGCCACCATGTGGGCGGCCACGGGGGCGGTGACGAGTTGGAACAGGCCGACGACCAGCAGGATGCTCACCACGGACCACGTCCGCAGCGTCAGCGCGATGCCGGTGATGGCCAGCAGCAGACCGAACACCTGCGGCTTGGTGACGGCGTGAATGCGGGCCATCACGTCGGGAAACCGCACCTGCGCGATCGCCGCCGCCAGGCAGAAGAACGCACCCAGCACGAGGAAGAACGCACCCGCCAGATCGAGAATCGACTCAAGCACCGTCGTCACCGGCCTCCTCGCGGTCGAGCCGCCGCCGGGCCTTGGCCTGTTGACGTCCGGCGTCGCTGGTCAGCCGTGACATGCCCACGGCCGCCGTGAACCCCAGCAGCGACAGCACCACCAGCACGGGGATCCCTGTCTCCTGACGCGTCAGCATCGCGTGGATCGCCACCACGCCGATGACGACGGCGATGATCAGGTCGGTCGCCACCGAACGGTCGAGCCCCGACGGGCCGCGCGTGATGCGCCACAGGGCGCAGAAGGCTGCCACGGTGAACATGACCGCAGCCACGCCGATGAGCACCACCCGGACCTCTTCCATCACCGCTCCCCCTTCCGCTCGGCGGCTTCGATCTGCGCCTTTGATGCGAAGGCCCGCAGAACGCGGCGCTCCGACCCGAGCGCAGAACGCACCTCGTCGGCGACGTTGCCCTCGTCGCCCAGGTCGAACACATGCAGGTACAGCGTCCGGCCGCGGCTGCGCAGGTCGACGACGATCGTGCCCGGCACGATCGACAGCAGGGTCGCGGTGGCGACCTGGTACAGATCCGATTCGGACGCCAACCGCACGGCCACGATGCCCGGCTTCGGCGTCGGGTCACGCCGGAAGGCGTACCCCGCGAGGCGAATGGACGCGGTGGCGAGGTCGTACAGGAAGACGGCCAGCAGCCACAGCAGCCAGAGCGGGTGGACGCGTCCGTCGTAGCGCAGCGGAGCCAGCGGAAAGATGACCTGCACCAGCCAACCGATCAGCAGCCCCCCACCGACCGACAGCAGTGACACCTCACCGACCAGCAACACCCACAGCACGGTGAGCAGCAGCAGGCTGCTCCAGGTCGGCCTGAACCGGCTCCTTCGACGCTCGCTCATTGGCGGCCTCCCAGGACGACACGGGTGTAGTCGCCACTCAGCAGCGAGGCGGCAGCCTGCTGGCAGTAGTCGTACAACCACCCCGCCGAGAAGGTCAGGGCGAGGCTCATCACGATGAGCGCGCACGTCGCGAACACCATGACCGGCGGCATCAGGCGCTCGCCGGGCGTCCGGTGCAGTTTCATCGGCTCTCCCCAGAAAGCCCGGTTCCAGGCCTTGGCGATGGCGAGCAACGTGAGCAGGCTGGTCAGCACGCTCCCCGCGACGAGGATCCACGCCAGCGGCGTCCCCAGATCGGCGGACGCCGTGAGCAGGCCGACCTTGCCGATGAAGCCGCTGAACGGCGGAATGCCGGCCAGGTTCATCGCGGGGATGAAGAACAGGGCACCGAGCAGCGGTGAGATGGACGCCAGGCCGTTCAGCTTGTCGAGCGACGTGCTGCCGCCCACCCGCGCGACCAGACCCGCGACCAGGAACAGCGACGCCTGGATGGTGATGTGGTGGGCGGTGTAGAAGATGGACGCCGCCAGCCCGCCCGCCGTCGCGAGCGCGATGCCGAGCAGCAGGTAGCCGATGTGGCTGACCAGTGTGAACGACAGCAGACGTTTCAACTCCGACTGGGCGATGGCGCCCATGATGCCGATCAGCATCGTGGCCAGGGCGAGCACCAGCAGGATGTCGGTGAGCGGACGGTGCGGGAACAGGACGGTCTGGGTGCGCATGATGGCGTAGATGCCGACCTTGGTGAGCAGGCCGGCGAACACCGCCGTCACCGGAGCCGGCGCCGTCGGGTACGAGTCGGGCAGCCACGCCGACAGCGGGAAGACGGCCGCCTTGATGCCGAAGACCGTGAGGAGCATCGCCTGCAGGATGCCCTGCACGTCGGGAGGCAGTTCTGCGAGTCGTTGCGACAACTGGGCCAGGTTCACCGTGCCGGTCGCGGCGTAGATCATCGCGATCGCCACCAGGAACAGGCTCGAGGACAGCAGGTTGACCACCACGTAGATCGACCCGGCCCTGATGCGGGCGCCTGTCCCGCCGAGCGTCAGCAGCACGTAGCTGGCGAACAGCAGAATCTCGAAACCCACGAACAGGTTGAACAGGTCACCGGCCAGGAAGGCGTTCGAGACGCCGGCGCACAACAGCAGGAAGGTGGGGTGGAAGATCGACACCGGCGTCTCGGCGCGCACCTCGGCCTCGTCCTGACCGGTCGAGAACACCAGCACCGCCAACGACACCAACGACGCGACGAGCAGCATCAGCGACGCGAGCCGGTCGGCGACCATGACGATGCCGGCCGTGCCCGGCCAGGCGCCGAACCAGAGTGTCTGGACGCCGTGAACGTGGGCTTCCCAGCCCAGCAGGGCGACCACCACGACGACCCCGGACAGGGTCGCGATCGACACCCAGCGCTGAAGGCGCGGGCGGCGTCCGAGCAGCAGGGTCGCGGCAGCGCCGAACATCGGCAGCAGCACGGGGACGGGAAGCCAGTTGTTCATTCGCTCACCGCGTCCTCGCCTGTGTCGCCGAAGCGGATCTCCTCGAACGTCTCCGACACCTCGTCGCGTTCGGCGAGGGCACGGATGCGTGCGTCCTCGCGGTCGTCCTGGACCTCGTCGTGGCCGGCGATCTGGAAGCTGCGGTACGCCATCGTCATCAGGAACGCCGACACCGCCATCGTGATGACGATCGCGGTCAGCACCATCGCCTGGGGCAGCGGGTCGGACATGTCGACCGGATCACCGAGGCCGATGATGGCCGGCAACCCGGCCGGGCCGGACGCCACGAGGAACAGCACGTTGACGCCGTTGCTGAGCACCATCACCCCCATCAGGATGCGCGACAGCGACCGCTCGGTCAGCAGGTAGACGCCGACCGCGACCATCACGCCGGCGATCAACGACAGCGTCAGGCTCGGATTCATCGCGGCACCTCCTCGTCGGGCCGGATCGCGACCGCCGAGTCGGGCTTGGGCAGGGGCGCTCGCGACGGCGCGAGCTGCAGGTCGGTGCCCGAGCCGAGGCTGCGCGCGGAGTCGAGCAGCACGCCCAGCACGATGAGGTAGACGCCCACGTCGAACACGGTCGACGAGACGAGGTGGACCTCACCCAGCAGCTTGAAGTCGCCGAACGGCGTCGGCAGCGTCTGTAGCCCGGGGATGCGCAGGTACATGTCAAAGCTCTGGAAGATCTGGCCCCCCACGAACGTCGGCGCCAGCGCGCTGAGCACCGAAATCAGCAGGCCCGCGCCGAGCAGGCGTCCGGCGTCGATCGGCGCAGCGTCGTTGAGCTCCTCGCGCCCGGCGGCCAGGTACCGCACCATCAGGGCCATGCCGGTGACCAGCCCGGCCGCGAATCCGCCGCCGGGCCAGTTGTGGCCCGCGAGCAGCAGCTAGATCGCCACCGGCACCAGCACACCCAATGTCGGGCGCGTCACGCCCTCGATCACCCGCGAGCGCGACTGCGGATCCAGGTTCTCGGTGCCACGCAGCCAGACCGAGACCCCCGGCTGCTGGGTGGCCCGGACGGCCCGCGGCGCCTTCGGGCGGTGCACGTTCTGGACCCGCGATCTCAAGAAGATCAGGCTGGCGACGCCGGTGGCGGCGATCACCAGCACCGAGAGCTCGCCGAGCGTGTCCCACGCACGCGTGTCAACGAGGATCACGTTGACGATGTTGCGCCCGTACCCGAACTTGTAGGCGGCCTCGTACAAGGGCTCGGACGCCGGCGTGGCCGTCCGGCTCCCTGCCGCGACAAGGGCGAACATCGTCAGCATGGCTCCGACCAGGACCGCCAGCAGCACCCGCCACCACCGGGTCGCTGCCAGCGGCCGGTTCGTGAAGTAGCGCGGCATGTAGCGCAGCAGCAGCAGGAAGACGATCAGCGTCACGGTCTCGACGAGGGTCTGGGTGAGCGCCAGATCGGGTGCCCCGTGCAGCAGGAACAGCACGGCCGTGCCGTATCCGGTGACGCCGACGAGCACCACAGCCCGGACGCGCCCCCGGGACATCGCGGCGAGCACCGCGGCCGTCACCATCACAGCACCGGTCAGGACCTGGCCCGGGGTGTCGTAGAGGTTGATCCGGTCAGGCCAACTCTGGGTGAGGAACAGCGGCCCGCCGACCACCACGACCACGAAGCCGAGGATCGTCGACACGTACACACTGAGGGAGCCCTGCTGGAAGCGGGACGTCACCTCGACACCGAGCACGTCGAGCGCCTTCATCGACCGCTTGTACCACTCGTCGGCCGGCACGAACGTGGGGAAGGTCTCCTGCAGCCGGGACGTGGCGTCCCGCTGCCAGAACAGCAGGATGCCGCCCGCGATGGCGAGCGCCGACATGGCCAGCGGCGGGCTGAACCCGTGCCACAGGGCCAATCCGTGGCCGTCGGCGCCGTCGGCGGTCAGCGCGTACGGGGTGAGCACGCCGGTCAGGGTGGGGCCGGTGAAGCCAGCCACCAGACAGGCGAAGCCGAGCACGATCGGCGAGAACGGCAGGCCGCGTCCGACCGGGCGCGACTCCGTGACGACGCCGGGCTTGTCGGCGAACGCGCCCCACACGAATCGCAGCGAGTAGGCCATCGTGAGCGCAGACCCGACCACGATGGTGACGAGCAGCACCACCGAGAGTGCGGGCGACACCTGCGTGCCGTCGCCGGTCGGGAAGAGGTTGAGCAGCGACTCGAAGGCGGCCTCCTTGCTGAGGAAGCCCAGCAGGGGCGGCAGTCCCGCCATGGACGCCGCCGCGAGTGTCGCCGCGACGGTGAGCACCGGCATGCGGCGGGCGAGGCCGCTGAGTTTCGTCAGGTCGCGGGTGCCGGTGGCCTTGTCGATGACGCCGACGGTGAGGAAGAGGGTCGCCTTGAAGAGCGCATGGGCGATGGTCATGGCGATACCGGCCAGCGCCGCCGAGCGGGTGCCGATGCCGCACAGCAGCACCAGGAAACCGAGCTGGCTGACGGTGCCGTAGGCGAGCAGCAGCTTGAGGTCGACCTGACGCAGCGACCGCCAGCCGCCCACGATGAGGGTGGCCGCACCCAGCACCATGACGGTGATGCGCCAGAGCGGCAGGTGGGCGAACGTGGGGGCCAGCACGGCCACCAGGTAGACGCCGGCCTTCACCATCGTGGCGGCGTGCAGGTAGGCCGACACCGGCGTCGCGGCCGCCATCGCACCGGGCAGCCAGAAGTGGAACGGTACCTGGGCCGACTTGCTGAGCGCCCCGACGAGCAGCAGCAATGCCCCGACGGTGGCGAGCGGGCCGGTCGGCTGCGCGGCGAGAATCCCGGACAGGCTGAAGGTGCCGGTCTGCAGCCGCAGCGTCACGATGCCGACCAGCATGGCGAGACCGCCGAACGTGGTGACGATCAGGGCCGTGAGCGCCGCCGACCTGTTCGCCTGCCGGGTCGAGTCATTGCCGACCAGCAGGTAGGAGAAGACGGTGGTTAGCTCCCAGAACACGTACAGCAGCATCAGGTTGTCGGCCGTGACCAGGCCGATCATGGCGCCCGCGAACGCGGCCATCAGTCCCAGGCAACGGGTCGCCGAGGCCGACGGACTGAAGTACCACCGGCAGTAGAACAGGATCAGCGCCCCGATGCCGGTCACGATGAGGGCCAGGATCCACTGCACCAGGCCCATCCGGAACGTCAGGTCGACGCCAAGGGTCGGGATCCAGCTCCATGACTCCGACACGATCTCGCCGGAGGTGATCGCCGGGCCCTGCAGTGCGAACCAGACGAAGGCCCCCGCCGGCACGAGCGCCGTGACCAGGAAGGAGCGGGTGCCCAACAGCTTCATCAACCCGACCGCGAGCGAAGCGATCGCGAAGTGCGCGACCACGAACGCCACAAGCACGGGCAGGTTTCCTCTCGGTGGGGTCGAGGGTTTGGGTGCAGGTTCGTGGTCAGTCTAGGGGAGACGCTGCGTGCCCCGGGCGGACTCGCCCCAGGGGTATCAGTGACATGTGTCATGCCGCACCCGTGACGGCGTCCTCTGGGGGCGCGACGGCGACTCGACCATCGTGGAGTCATGAGCACAGCACCAGCCATCACGGCGTCCGGACTGACGAAGCGCTACGGCCCCCTGACGGCCGTCGACGCCCTCGACCTGACCGTTCCGACAGGACAGATCCTCGCGTTCCTCGGACCGAACGGTGCCGGCAAGTCGACCACGACCGAGATGGTGCTCGGGCTGACCCGACCCGACGCGGGCAGCGTCGAAGTGTTCGGCGCCGACCCGGTGACGGCGATGCGTGGCGGAGACGTGGGCGCGATGCTGCAGAACGGCACGCTGCTGGCCGACACCAACGTCCGGTCGCTGATCCGCCTGATGCACGGCCTGCACACCCACCCCCTGCCGCTCGACGAGGTGATCGAGCGGGCCGACCTCTCCCCGATCCTGAAGACGTCGACCAACAAGCTCTCCGGCGGCCAGGCGCAGCGCGTCCGCTTCGCGCTGGCGATCATGCCCGACCCGCGGCTGCTGATCCTCGACGAGCCGACCGTCGGCATGGACGTCGACGCACGGCGCCGTTTCTGGTCGACGATGGACGACCTCACCCTCGACGACCGGACCGTCGTGTTCGCCACCCACTACCTCGGCGAGGCCGACGAGTTCGCCGACCGGATCGTGGTCATCAACGACGGTCGCATCGTCGCCGACGGCACCGGCGCCGCGATCAAGGCCGTGGTGGGTGGACGCCGGGTCAGCTTCACCGGCCCCGCCCGCGACTACGCGGCCCTGCCGGGCGTGGTGTCGGTCGACCGGCAGGGCGACCGCGTCCTGCTCGTGTGTTCGGAGTCGGACGCCACCCTGCGCGCCCTGCTCACCGACGACGGCGTCCGCGACGTCGAGGTCACCGCCCCCAGCCTCGAGGACGCGTTCCTCGAGCTCGTCACCTGAGTCCCCCGCAACCCGGAAGGAAAGACCATGTCCCGATTGACCCACTTCCTGCTGCACAGCCTCCGGTTGACCTTCACCGACTGGTCGTTCATCGCGTTCGTGGTGGCGATGCCCACCACGATGTACCTGTTCTTCGCCGGCATCTACGGCGGTCAGATGGCCGAGGGCGGGGCGTCGGTGGCGGCGCTGATGATGGTGACGATGGCCACCTACGGCGGGCTCGGTGCTGCGATGAGCGCGGGGGCGCAGATCCAGTCGGAACGCAGCACCGGGTGGTTCCGCCAGCTGATGCTGTCGGCGCTGTCGCCGGCGCAGTTCATTGGCGGCAAGGTGCTCACCGCGGTGCTGGTCGTCGTGCCCGCCATCGTGGCCGTCTTCGTGGCTGGCGTGCTGCGCGGCGTGTCCATGCCGGTCGCCCAGTGGGTGTCGGTGCTGGGGCTGCTCGTCGCCGCGCTCCTGCCCATGGTGCTGCTCGGCCTCGTGATCGGGCTGTGGTTCAAGCAGCAGGTGGCGGCCGCCGCCACCACGCTGATCATGCTGGCCCTCTCGATGATGGGCGGCCTTTGGTTCCCGCTCGACATGATGCCGCCCACGATGCAGTTCATCGGCAAGCTGCTGCCGTCGTACTGGGCGGGCCAGATCGGCGTGTTCCCCATCGTCGGCGGCGCCTTCCCGTGGCGCGGCGTCCTCGTCATCGGCATCTGGACGCTGGCTCTGGTCGCGTTCGGGGCACTCGGCTACCGTCGGGCCGTGAGCACGTCGCGTCGCTGACCGGCGGCCGCGTGCACGCCCCGACCCCGACCTCAGGACCTGCCATGACCGACCGCGACGACCTGGCGGCCCCCGCGTACGACCCGGGCGCCGCCGACCTGTCCTGGTGGCGACGAGGACTCGCGCAAGGGCTGGGCTACTACCTGCCGAGCGGCCTGTTCGTCATGATCCCGCTGTTCTTCGCGGTGTCGCAGCCGTGGCCCGTGATGCTGGCGTTGGTGGCGCTGAGCCTCGTGGTGGCAGCCCTCTTCCTCGGTACGACGCTGGTCATGCACTGGCCCGAATGGGCGCGGTGGTGCTGGGTCCTCGCCCTGGTCGTCGCCATCTGGGTGCTGGGG
>RRZU010287980.1_pt1 | contig 12686 bp, 15 predicted proteins | sample 2165561 | NCBI WGS metagenome assembly RRZU01 (sample SAMN10456909, study PRJNA506462) | wastewater metagenome | isolation source: wastewater sludge | place: USA: Moscow, Idaho | reverse complement strand
TTCATTCGCGAGCACATCTGTGCAGCACTGGCCTTTCTGGGCATTGCGCTGGATGCCGACGCCAACACCAGAAACGCGGCGACGCTTTCAAGCGCCCACAGGCAGGTCGTCGTGGCCGTCGAACCAACCAACGAAGAGTGGGCGGACAAAATGGAGCATATTGGCCTAATGCCGTCGAGCACTGGCAAGCTAGGCGGCTCTCGCACTGGCGAGAAGATGGCTGATTATGCGATTAAGGGAGGCCTGTTCATGCAAGCCACTGACAAACTATTGGCCGCCGGCTGCCAAGCGTCCTCGGTTGACCGCTTCTCTCCTCTGGTGCAACACAAGGATCGCCTCAGTATTACCTCGACTATTATGGCTGCACTTTCAGAGTCTGTGACAGTAGTTAGAGAGGCAGCCCTGCCAGATCAATCGAAATCTGTTCGATGGCAAGCACCTGAGCAATCGAAGCTGCTATCGCCTCCGATTGCTGGAAATCGCAGCAGCCGTGTGAAGTACCGCTGCCCAAGATGCACAACCCAAGTCTGGGGCAAGCCTAATTTAAAAATCCGCTGTGGCGAAAATGATTGTGCTGACTCAGTGTTCGAACCGATTGCCTGAGCCTGAACAAATCACCCATATGACAGGGCCCATGCCCTTATGAGCAAAGATATACTGGATCAAATGGCCAAGCAGGAGCTTGTGTTCTGGATCCGCAGGCATGTGATGCAACGCCCTAAAAAAGTGATGTTTTATACGCTCGCTGGGTGTCTCTGGCGCAGAGGCAGAAGCAGCTTTCTGAAGTTTCAACCGCTGCTTTCCAGATATCAGACATAGAGACGATGTGTATTTTAAAGGAGGAGCTCAACGAATGCTCTGATGCTTCCCGCAAAGAGGCTTTGCTCAAACAAATAATGACGCACCACAAGGAAGCGGAAAAGTACCGCTCGATATACCGCGAATTCAACGCCCTGCTCCTCGAGTCTGAGCGGCTTTTCGAGCAGTATAAGGTCGCCTTAGGTTTAGAGAGTCGTTAATAGTGTGAACACGCAGGTTGTGACAAATACACTACAGCCGAAGAACTGTATCAGGCGCATGCAGACTGACGGCTGGAGTAACAGAGTGAGAACCTTAATGAAGTCATTAATCCTCAGGCACAAAAAAACCCACTAAAAAGTAGGTTTTTTGAATCATACGTCCGCGGGGGGAGGCATCCGCCCTCAAGTCCCATGGCTAACTGTATCAGAATGAAGCTTTTTCAGGTGAGATGTCAAACTCAGGATTCATAGCGGCGAAACCTTCACGCTGATGGCGGCCATTGCTGCGCAGCATGTAGCACACGCAGTATTCGAACAGTAAGAGCACCCTCTTCGTATACAAGAATATAATTCGCGCTGGCAATCAGCTCCCTAGTTCCTTCGACTCAGCCAAAGCAACCCATTCTCGGGAAAGTTGACAGCTTTTTAGCCTTTTCCTCGATGTCATCCTTTACACGCTGCGCCGCATCCAGATTATCGTCTGATATATAATCTATTATCTCCAGCAAGTCGATACGTGCCAGTTCCGACCATTCCAGCTCAGCCACGATGACGTTTCTTGTCGATCAAAGCTTGAGCCTCATCCATGACTTGTTTATGCGTAACTGTGGGTCGTGTATCCATCAAAGCCTCTTTCACTTTGTCTCGAAACCAAGCATCGTGTGCTTCTGGATCTGTCGTTAGACCAGCGGGTAACCCACCCTCTTTAGTAATGCGGGTCAGCAAGATTCGGACGGCATCAGACATAGTTAGGCCGAAGCTGGCAAGTTTTTCTGTCGCCTCAGCCTTCAGCTTGTCATCGACACGAACATGCAACATTGAAGTATGAGCCATGATGTATCCTCCATTCGTTATTCATAATCTTATTCTGTATCTCAATTGAGATACAGTCAAGGCGTTCACAGTTTATAGACCGTTAAACGATTACCGTAGTGGCCTTACTTCAAAGCCTGTCTAAAGAGCGCTAAAGGGGTAAAGGGAAAATGGCTTTAAGGGATTAATGGAAGGGGGATTAAGGGCAAAGGGGCTACCCTGAAAGGGTTTGTTTGCAGGGAAAGGCAAAAGGCCAAAAGGCAATCCGTGCCAGCCAAAAAATCATATACGAGTTAAAACTACTCTTGATAGCGAACCCCCACCACGGCCTAATAGCTCTTTTATTTAATAAGCAGGTGCTGAATATGAAATGCTTGAATGAGATAAACGAAGCAATCGTACGAGCGGCAAGACTTCAATTAAAAACGCCAACTTTTAAACCACAAAAAGGTCTATTGCTGAATGCACAGGCTCTTCAGGACGTTCCTCAGCGAGGTATAGTTAATTAGACTCTACGCTTGATGCACTGTTTTTCTCATAAATCTTAAGTCGTAGTGTTCTGGTCTAATACAAATGGACACTCTCCGGTCAATGCACAAGACTGCCTGGTTCTGGCTCAGAATTGGAATTCTTCTCTACCCTCTTACGTTAGGCAATCAATCGCGATAAGAAAACCCGGATGTTTGACGCTGGTCATGGCCGCCACACGAATAAAAGCGTTTAATGATCAGCAAGATTCTGCCTGAACCGCACAAGGGGGTGCTATGCGTCGTCTGAAATGGGTGCTCTGGTCCAGCCTGGTGTTGTTCGCGTTTTTGTGGCTGTTGGCCGAGCCCGGCCTATTCAATACCCGGGGCTTCTTCCCCCACCGTAACCTGCTGGTACAACTGACCGGCGTGCTGGCGATGGCGTGCATGAGCCTGAGCATGCTGCTGGCACTGCGTCCGCGCTGGCTGGAACAATGGCTCGACGGGCTGGACAAGATGTACCGTCTGCACAAGTGGCTCGGCATAGGCGCTTTGGTGATTTCCACCCTTCACTGGCTGGCGGCTAAGGGCCCGAAATGGGCGGTGGGCTGGGGCTGGCTGGAACGCCCACACAAAGGCGCCGGTGCTGTGCAACCACCGCTGGAAGCCTTTCTCACCAGTCAGCGTGGTACCGCCGAAAGTCTGGGTGAGTGGGCCTTTTACGCCGCGGTGATATTGATTGCCCTGGCGTTGATCAAGCGTTTTCCCTATCGGCTGTTCTACCAGAGTCACCGGCTGCTGACGTTTGTCTATCTGGTGCTAGTGGTGCATAGCCTGGTCTTGCTCAAGTTCAGTTACTGGAGCTCACCGGTCGGTTGGCTGACCGCCGTGCTGCTGGCCATCGGCAGCTGGGCGGCAGTGAAGTCGTTGCTGCGCCAGCTCGGTACGAAGCGTCAGGTGCCTGGCAGTATCACCGGGCTGCATTACTTTTCAGGCGTCAAGTCACTGGAGGTCGAAACCCAGGTGCCGAACTGGCCAGGACATCAGCCTGGTCAGTTCGCCTTCGTCATCTCGGATACCCGGGAAGGCTTTCACCCTTACACCATTGCCTCGAGCTGGAACCCGGCCGACCCGGCGATCACCTTTGTGGTCAAGGCGCTGGGGACCATACCCGCACGCTGCGTGATAAGCTGACAGTTGGCCAGTCAGTGACCGTGGAGGGCCCCTATGGCTGCTTTACCTTTGACGACCCGCGGCCACGGCAGATCTGGGTTGGCGGGGGTATTGGTGTTACGCCTTTTGTCGCCCGCCTGAAACACCTGGCCAACCACCCTGGCGAGAACCAGCAGATCGATTTCTTCCACAGCACGGCCGAAGTGGATGAGCAGGCACTGGCCAGACTGACCGAGGATGTCAGCCAGACAGAAGTTCAGCTGCACCTGCTGATCGACAGCCGCGATGGCTACCTGACCGCAGAGCGCATCCGCGCCGCAGTGCCGGATTGGCGTGAGGCTAGCATCTGGTTCTGCGGGCCGGCCGGATTCGGTGACGCGTTACGCAAGGACTTCGCAGCCCAGGGCTTCCCGGTTCATCAGCACTTCCATCAGGAGCTGTTCGATATGCGCTGATAGCATCATCCGCTGGCATCCAGACGCACAATGGGCTTGTACACCGGCTGCTTGGGCATCAGCCAGAAGCCCATCTTGATGGTGATACCCTAGTTGGTTGTGGGCTCTCAAGCCTGCCGCAAGATATGCCCGATGGCCCGTTCTATGTCCTGCTTGCAGGCCAGCAACGTCTCACGAATGATCTCGCCCCTTGGCTGAATCCGTGCGGTGGGTGCCACCACAGCCAGGGAGAACAGCCCCAGATAGGTGTCCAGTACAACCGCACAGGAGCCGACCCCCTCGATACATTCGTCCATATCTGAAATTATCAGAGATGCTATAGGCACACCTCCGATTGAAGAAATTGCTGCTCAATGCCTGTCGTACCACGCACGTATATTGCCAGCACTAAGTAATTATTTTGGAACTGAGCTGACTTACACAATAGGCTATTTTTCCATGAGAGAGGAAAAACTCTATGAGCAGACAGAAGAGCAAATGAAAGGCCTAATTAAAAACGGGATCTCTAAAACACAGCTCAGTATCCATGCTTGGCTAACGCTTCCAACATGCGAAATCATGGATTTTACGATCCAAACTACCAGCGCAGTCATTAACAAGACGAAGAAAGGTCTCGGTGGAGTTTATGCAGGTCATGCCGATCATCTTTCAAACAACATACGCTATCACCCTATGCTACTGGGTGAGGATTACCTCCGAAGAATAGGTGCCCTATTTTGGAGTTCTAATTTATCCATTACACATTAGCTACATTTTAGTTTTTAACAGGCTCATCTTATTTTACGGAGCATTTGCGAATTGTTACACGAAATATCCCGTATTTTTAATGTGTCGTCTTAGGCACCGCTACCAACTTTACACCCAGAGCGCCCAACACCCGGCTGATCGTGTCAAAGCGTGGACTAGCTCCACCCCGCAGCGCTTTGTACAAGGACTCACGACCGATACCTGCCTCTTTGGCAATCTGGGTCATACCACGTGCTTTAGCGATATCGCCAAGAGCTTCGGCCAGCAACGCATCATCGCCTGCTTCTAAAATAACATTCAAGTAGGCAGTGATCGCCTCATCACTGTCTAGGTAGTCGGCTGCATCAAAAGTGGGTAGTTCAGAAATTTTAACCATGGTTCAATCCTCCAGTGTTTTCGACAAAGCAATGGCTTTGGCGATATCACGTGTCTGCGTTGACTTATCACCACCGCCCAACATGACAACCAAGACAGAGCCACGTTGTACAAAATACATTCACCAGCCTTTGCCAAAATGTTCGCGCATCTCACTTACACCTTCGCCAACCGACTGAACATCGCCAAGATTGCCACGCGAAACCTTTTTTAACCGGGTAACTAGGCGCATTTTGGTGGTAACGTCTTTTAGTCCATTAAACCAGCGGTCAAACTCTGGCGTTCGTTTAATTTCAATCATAGTTAATCTCGGATTCCACTAACGCAAGTGTATCCTATCGAATACAAAAAGCAATCCGAATTCGAAAAACACTTAGTGCAAGCCATACCCCTCAAGCAGCATAGCTTGCATCACACTCCCCCCCTTTCTTCTTCAGTAACCCTCATCCACGAGTATCGGGTTACTGAACCAGCTCATTCTCAATTTGTACGACACTCTTTGCATACCACCCCAAGGAGTATAACCCCATGTTTTTTACCAATTTACTGATCTACCGCCTTAGCGCTGACTCAACCCTACTGCCAGATGACCTGGAAGCTGCTTTGGCTCAAAAACCTGCTATCCCTTGCGGCAGCCAAGTGACTAGCACCTATGGCTTTGTTCCAGCACTAGGAAAGCCACAGGATCCGTTTGTGCATGTTGTCCAGGGCTTTATGTTGATTGCAGGCCGAGAAGAAGAGCGGATTTTGCCGGGCTCAGTCGTGCGTGATGCACTACGGGAAAAAGTGGTTGAAATTGAGACAGCAGAGTCCCGTAAGGTCTATAAAAAAGAGAAGGACCAGCTTAAGGATGAGATTGTTCAGGCTTTGTTGCCACGTGCTTTTATTCGACGAACAGTGACGTTTGCTGCAATTGACAGCAGTACTGGCCTGATTTTCGTAAACGCAGCGAGCACCAAGCGCGCGGAAGAACTGCTTTCAGCGGTTCGTGAAGTACTAGGCAGCTTGCCGGTACGCCCCATCAACGTGAAGCAATCACCGGAAATCTCATTTACCAGTTGGCTCAAATCTCACGAGGTCGGCGGTGGTTTATTTCTGCTGGACGAATGCGAACTTCGTGATACGGCTGAGGACGGTGGGATCATCAAGATCAAGCGTGAGGATCTGTCCAGTGAGGAAGTTCAAAATCACCTGGCTGTTGGCAAGGTGGCCAGCCTACTGTCACTCGCTTGGGAAGATAAGTTGTCTTTTGTGCTGGACAACAAGCTGACCATCAAGCGCCTGCGCTTTGAAGAATTACTGCAGACCCAAGCCGAGCAGGATGGCGGAGATGATGCAGCTGGTCAGTTTGATGCCAGCTTTGTGCTGATGATGCTTACTTTTCGTGAATTCATTCCGCAGTTACTCGAAACACTGGGTGGTGAAGAGCAAGCGAACTCCGTTTAAGAAACGATTGAATTATGGATTTTCCTGCTAGTAGGTTATGCAATGAATGAAGAGTTGGAGACATTACGTGCGGCAGCCATCGAGCAAGATCGCTGCTTTTCCAAAGGGCGCTTACGTGACGAGTTCCGAATGAAGCCAAAACCTGGAATTGAACCAGTCGCCTATTACAAGAACACTTATGGCGGTGAGTTTGGTGTATATCGCATTGCTGACTGCGTTCCGATGCGCCCGATAAAAGCTGAACGCTCCGAAAATCAAACGAAGGCAGCAAAGCGACTTGGCATCATGTCAAAACTCGAAAGCGGTTTGGCTCAGGCTGGTAAGCGAGCAGCAAACTGGCTGACTCAGGGCTGTTATGTGCTGGACACTGAGACAACCGGGCTGGGTGCCAACGATCAAATTATCGAAATAGCGGTGTGTGATGCTAGTGGCAGAGTTTGTTATGAGCAACGCATTTCACCAAGCGTACCGATCAATCCCAAAGCAGAAGAGATTCATGGTATCAGCCTCGATGATTTAGCTGGATGCCCTAAGTGGCCTGAAATAGTGAATGACCTCAAAGCTCTTCTAACCGGCCAAACCGTTGTCATTTACAATTCAGATTTTGACCTAGACATGCTTCGTAGCACCTCTCAAGCATTCCAAACCGACGACGCCTGGCTAAACACACTAAACATCCGCTGCGCTATGGAGTTGTCTGTACAAGCGTTTGGAGCCACTAACCGCTATGGAACCATTTCTCTCGCCAATGCCGCTGACGCAGCAGGTGTCCCATGGCCTGGAGAAGCGCATAGTGCAAAAGTAGATGCCTTGGTCACGCTTGGGGTGCTAAGAGCTTTGAGCAACCATTATCACCAGCTGCATATTGAGCTGGAAAGAATGCAGTAATGGAAAAACTATTTCACTGCTGGCCACAGCCTTGCGGTATGCACAAGAGCAAGCACCCAAACTTTGCCACCGTCAATTTCATACACAAGGCGATAGTTTTCATGGAGTATTAGTTCGCGGGTTCTAGCAATTTTACCGGCTTTGCCGAGCTTCGGGTGCCTTGACAGCTGGGCAGCGGCATCGCTGAAAACTGCGTCCATGCGAACCGCTGCACCAGGGTTATCCGTTGCGATGTAGTTCCAAATATCTATCCGGTCTTGTTCCGCGTTCGGTGTCCAGATAACTATCACGCTTGACCCACCGCGTTACGCTTGGCTGCGAATGTAACCTCAACGTCATCATTTGAGCGACCTAAGCCCGCATGCATTGACGCACGCCCGGCTTCGACCTTTTCCCGCAGATAATCGTCGTACTCGCGAGCTTGATGGCGTTGCTCAATATATCCGCGCATCAGTTCACGCATAATTTGGGAAGCTGGGCGGTCTTCGCCAGCGGCTTCGGCCATGAAGTTTTCGCGTAACTCTGGCTCTAGTTTCATTGTGAAAACGGCTTGTTTGGACATCTTTCTCTCCTTTATCCAGGTACTAATAAAGTATATACCTTGTTAGTATGAATGGCGCGCTGAAATTGCCTTGTTTTGTTGCGTAGAACTAGTCGAGTTATTGACTAGTTGATCCAGAGCAGGCCGGCAAAAAATATCTCAACAAATGCTTTTTTAGAGAGCTAATTCATTCTATAAGACACGACCACTGTGACATAGATTATTTTTTTAATCTTTTTTATCTAAAAAACCTCTTTAAAATCAATGACATTAGACTTCATTTCAAAAAACCAGAGTGGCCCATGTATTCATGATATTAATAGCGCAGTGTGACATCGGTGGAAATTCATGAGCGATTTGGTTAAAGACTTCTTACAGAACCACGGGCCTTGTTTGTCGAGTGAGCTTGCGGACTATCTAGTCCAGACTCTAAAGATTTCGCCTGATGCAGCTAGAAAGCGAGTTTCAAGGCTTGCTGATAATGTTAGACGCCTAGGCTATGTGACGTTTCCGCGTAGGGCTCGGTTCATGTACCTTGAGCAGCAGTTTGGCTCGCCCGTCTACTGGGAGAAGCTCGCTGGAGCATTGATGCAAACCAACACGGCCTACGGCAATGCTATAGCGGCGTTACGACAACGTGGAGGAGCCGTCCCAGAGCGACTTTTCCCTATCGTTTGCGGTGCCCCGATCAGGCAGCAGAAACACCTATCGCCTGAAACTATCTTCACTAGGCTCAATGAGGCGGGGCTTTTGAAAAGGGTGACGCTGCCCAGTCTTGGCGACTGTATTGCTATCGTGCAGGCGGACGAGTACTACGATCAGCTCTCGCCAATGATACGCGCACGCCTCATAACTGAAAGTTTCCTGCTTGCGGCGGTCAGTGATTGGCTGCGTAAACTGGGAGTTGTTAGTTACGGTAAGGTGGCCACTCGTGAGGATGATAGCTTGCCCCGTGTAGGGGCGTTCGCCTGGGATCTTACCGCGCCTTCGTATTTGGGGCCGATGGTGAAAGCGACCAAGGATGGCAAGGACAAGCCAGGTTTTGTCGTTTGTGATGTATATCTGGGTGATTCCGTCACCATTGAGGGCGTGAAGCCCTTCATCAACAAATGTCGAACCCTGAGAAGTCTTCGGAACGTAGGTTCATGCTTGCAGATATTTGCCGCTGAAAAATTCAATAGCGATGCTTTTCAGATCCTGAAGAAAAACGGGATTATTCCAGCGACGCCAGCAAACCTATTTGGTGAAGAAGTTGCCGCAGGGTTGCGGGAACTATCAGCAGTGCTGAATAAGGCAGCAACATTATCTACTATCGACCCAGCAAAATTTGATGATCTATTCAGCAAACTAGGAAAGATTACGGGAGCATCTAACCAGCTTCGTGGAACATTGTTTGAGTACCTCGCTGCCGAACTCATGCGAAAATCCGGTGCTAGCTTGGTACGATTGAACCGAATCTACAAGAATAGTATGGGCGTGGCCGAGGCGGACGTGATAGCGGAGCGACAAGATTTATCTGTCACCTTCATCGAATGCAAAGGGCATGACCCCTATGGGCAGACGCCGCATAGTGAGGTAAAGCGCTGGTTACAGCACAACGTCCCGATTCTCTTCGGGATTAGAAACGAGCATCAAGATTGGAAAAACATCCCGGTGCATTTCGAGTTCTGGACGACTGCGCCTCTGACCCAAGAATCGCTTGATTTGCTCGAAAGGGCCAAGAGCGAGATCAAAGCTACGCGCTACACGATCAGTTGGCGCGTTGGCCCGGAAATTCTTACTCTTTGCCAGCAAACGAACGACGATGGCCTTATCAACGCCTACCGAAAGCATTTCATGAAGTTCAACGCAAAGGCAGCCCATGCGGCCGCAATTTGGCATGAGCAGCATAGGAACTAGAGTACGCCTGTCACGTATACCCTAAGTCGTGCGACAGTATATTCTCCTACTGCTTGCCTAGCGTTGTCGTGTCGCGGGTTCTAGTTGCATATAATGAACACACGACTAGAACAGAAGACAATACACAATGAATAAAAACGCCACTGCTGGGCTATGCTCACGTTAGCATCGTCAACCAAGACTTGACCAACCAGCGGGTTGAGCTGCATGCTGCTGGCTGTATAAGCTATTTTCATAGAAGGTCACCGGCAACCGGCGCAACCGCCCGGAGTATGCATACTTGCGCCTCGACGATGTGCTAACAGTGCTCCACCTTGACGGGCTGGCCCGCAGCACCCGCACCAAGGCGGCAAAAGTTCGTTATGAATTTTGTAACCAGCGGTCAAAACAGGTCAATAAACATCTCACGCCTGTGCCTTAGAGCTGCGAGCATGCGTGCTGACACGCTTGGGGTATTAACATAGTTAACAACACCGAATGAGCAAAATCTACTTAAGAATTTAGTCAAACACTTCTAACGGAATCTATTGCAATGCTAAAGCAACATAGGCAATTGTTAAATTTTTTGACTGAAAACTACCTACCTGCCACGAGCCCTAGTTATTTCTTTTCGTTTTAAAATTGACCTCTTGCTGATTCAGCAAGTCAATTAAGGATGTGTGGGTTTTGGTCGAATCTTTTTTGTTAAAAAAAGCATCCAGAATATAGCGGTTCATTTCTCGACTGACCGAAGCGCTTGACACTTTACTGGTCCTGCCATGCACCTCATCCATAGTGATGCCTGCGGCACGACCTTTCTCAGTGAGAGTGTACACGCCATTCACTTTGACAATATCAGGCTCAGATGGCTTTAAGCGCACATTTTCGTTGGCAGTTAAAACAATGTGATCCTTAATGACACCTACAGGTTTAAAAGTGGCAAATTTATTATCAATCGGCGCTACCTCTATACCTTCATTGGAAAACTTGTTGACCATATGCTCAAGAAATTCAAAATTAGTAAAATGTCCTATGGCTCCATAACCTGGGTCGAGTATGTGATTTAAAAACCCTCGGTCAAAGGCAGTACTATTGATTGCGCTGCCATTAAGAATACGCGAAGCAGTAGCAGTATCTTTTTCATTAAAGCTGACCGTAAGCTGGCGTCCTTCTGCATCATAGCTATGACCATTATTGAAACTCGAGCTGAGTTGGCCATTGTTATGCTGTCGATAATCACCTAGTTTTGCAGCCAGACGATCTACATAGGCTAAGTCCGCACCCTCAGTCTGAGCGTAGGCATACACATCTGACAACAAAATACGATCTGGATAAGTAAGGAAATTGTACGAGCTTCGACCAATATTACTGCCACTCATGCCCTCCGCACCGTTGCCTACCGGTGGCTCCTTACCACCGAACAGGCGGTCAACCATCAGCTTGTATGCTGGTGTAGACCTTGGGTTGGTGTAAGCGAGTTCTTCTGCGGCCTGTGTTGCGGCAACTGCCTGCACGCTGACTGTAGTGACCTGCTTTTCTATATCATTCGCATGTGGCGTAGCGGCAAAGAGCTGCTCAACCGTCTTGGCAGCACTGTTAACAGCTTCCTTACCCTGATGCTGGGGATGGTCGTCAGCGCTGATCTGCGCTTGCAGGCGATTAGCATAGTTTTCCGGATAACGCGCCTGTTCAATAGCAGGCTGCAAGTTATAGTGGATAAGCGCTTCTGTGTGAAAATCGTTCATCTTGTCGGTCAGGTTGTGCTCCAACATGCCCATCGCTACAGCCTGTTGCTGCCATCCTTGCCGCTGACTATCAGACTCCAGCCATGCAGCACGCCGCTCGTTGACCGTAAAGGTGTCGCCATCATCATAGGCAATCAAAGCCAGCTGATCTGCTGACAACCCTTTGAACGGGTTAGTGCCTGAGCCATTCACGAAACTGGTTGCCTGCTGTGCCCGAGCCAGCAATTCCGGATCGTCCGTTGCAGGCACCTGCGCATTGTGTTGCGCCTGCTGCTGAAAATACTGGCTACCAGTGATTTGACTGAGCTGTGCAGCTGCCTTCTCACCTAACTCTTTACGACTGAGGCTGCTGTCGCGAATCTCGGCACGAGCGGCTGCTTCACCCAACTGACGTGCCCAACTGGAAACGCTGCTGGTCGCGCCCGCATTGCTAGTGGACGCAGCAGTGCCTGCTTTGTCAGTAGCAGATGCCTCTGGTGTTTTTCCGGCTTGAGTAGTGGAGCTGCTTGCCAAGCGGCTACCTGCTAAGGATGTGTAGGTGGTTGGGCCAATCATGAGTGCTTCTCCATATCACTGCCACACAAAGCGTTGTGCAGGTTTATATCTGACAATGCAATCATCGGCAGCCCAGCAAAATACTTTAGACTTCCATATTGTTTCTGGTTAATGCTGCTTCATGACAAACGAATATAAATAGGCATCGCAAGCATTTATTAAGCCTGCAACACCTATGTTAAGTATCAGTAGCTGTAGTGGATAGTAACTGTATCCTTGCCTGCAGGGTAGCCTGGCTGCTGCCCACCCTGTACTCGGTGCCGAATTATCACCTTAGCTCCGGGCCCGAAGCTCTGACTATTAAAATCAGTCACAGTGCCGGTACTATTAGGTGAAATTGGCTTACAACCCACAGGAGTCACGCTACTATAAGGACGGTAATAACAAAGCTCGACAGTTTCATCAGTATTATTTGGATAGTTGGTCGTACTGTAGTCGATTTTTTTCAAGGATTTAGTCTTAGTCCCTGTGCCGCTGGGAAAATCAGTGCTACTCAAACCAAATTGAGCTAAGCCAGCACCACCGTTTACCACAATAATATTGTCTGGCTTTACTGTCTTTGTGATAACCGCATCAACTGCATA
>RRZU013334662.1_pt1 | contig 12687 bp, 9 predicted proteins | sample 2165561 | NCBI WGS metagenome assembly RRZU01 (sample SAMN10456909, study PRJNA506462) | wastewater metagenome | isolation source: wastewater sludge | place: USA: Moscow, Idaho | reverse complement strand
TGGTGCTATGAGTTCGCAATTTTCACTTTTGGGCAAACGGCGCTTTGGCCCGTTTTTTATCACGCAGTTTTTGGGCGCGTTTAACGACAATCTTTTTAAAAACGCGCTGGTGGTTTTGCTCACTTTCCAGACTGCGCAATGGTCATCGCTCCAGCCCGAGCTGTTGGCCAATCTGGCTGCGGGCATTTTCATGCTGCCTTTTTTCCTGTTTTCAGCCACAGCGGGGCAACTGGCTGACAAGTTTGACAAGGCGCGCATAGCACGTTTGGTCAAGCTGCTTGAAATTGCCATCATGCTGCTGGCAGGCATAGGTTTTTATTGGCACAGCCTGCCTGTGCTGCTAACTAGCCTGTTTTTCATGGGGCTGCATTCAACCCTGTTTGGCCCAGTCAAATACGCCATATTGCCGCAACACCTGCAAACGGCTGAACTGGTAGGCGGCAATGCGCTGGTTGAGGCAGGCACGTTTGTGGCTATTTTGCTGGGCACACTGGCAGGCGGCTTGCTTACAGGCGTGCCAAACGGGGTGATGTGGGTTACTGGCGCTTGCTTGCTTACTGCCGTGCTGGGCTATGTGGGCAGCCGCGCCATACCTGCTGCGCCCGCGCCTGAGCCAGATTTGCGCATCAACCCCAACCCGATTACAGAGACTTGGCACAACATCGGCTTTGCCCGCGAAAACCGCACCGTGTTTTTTTCGATACTGGGCATTTCGTGGTTTTGGCTGTTTGGTGCGCTGCTGCTGGCGCAGTTTCCAGCCTATGCCAAAAACGTGCTGGGTGGTACAGAAACCAGCATCACCTTGCTGCTGGGCGTGTTTACCTTTGGGGTGGGCATAGGTTCACTGCTGTGCGAGCGCCTTTCGGCCAGTCAGGTAGAAATCGGGCTGGTGCCGTTTGGCTCTATAGGCTTGACTGTTTTCGGGCTGGATTTGGCCTTTGCCTCGCCCGCCGTGCCGCCTGCTGCGCCTTTGGGGCTGCTGGCGCTGCTGCTGGCAGACGGCACATGGCGCGTGCTGCTTGATTTGTTTGGCATAGGCTTGTTTGGCGGCTTTTTTATTGTGCCGCTGTATGCGCTGATGCAGATACGCTCCAGCACCAGCCACCGCGCCCGCATTATTGCAGCCAACAACATCGTCAATGCCTTGTTTATGGTCGTGGGCGCTTTGGCAGCAGCGGGGCTGCTGGCTATGGGCATGCGCATTGCGCACCTGTTTGCGCTGGCAGCACTGTGCAATGCAGCCGTGGCTATTTACATCTTCCGTTTGGTGCCAGAGTTTTTACTGCGCTTTGTGATTTGGATGCTGGTTAATCTGGTCTATCGCCTGCACAAGCGGCAAATGGAGCACATACCCGAAGAAGGTGCGGCATTGCTGGTGTGCAACCACACCAGTTATGTAGATGCGCTGGTGGTTGCGGCTGCCTGCCGCCGCCCCATCCATTTTGTATTGGATGCGCGTTTTTTCCGCAACCCCGTGCTTGCGCTGGCCTTTAAAGCAGGGCAGGCCATACCTGCGGATTTTTCCAGCAGCGCAGATTGCTCTGGCAATGCAGATGGTTTGGCTAATGCAACTAGCCCGCAGCCGCCAACCTATGCCGCAATTGCAGCCGCGCTGGTCAGGGGCGAGATGGTGCTGGTCTTTCCCGAAGAGGGCGCGGCGGCCAGCAGCAAGTTGCGCGAGTTTCAGCCATGGATTAGCCGTATTCTTGCCAGCAACCCCGTGCCTGTGATACCGCTGGCATTGCGCGGGCTGGAGGGTAGCGCCTTTGCCGCGCGCCACAGCAGCGAAGATGGCGAACGCGGCGAAGGTGGCGCTGGCTGCAAAGACAGCCAAGGCAACTCGCTTGGCCAGCGTTTGCTGCGCGTGCGCCTGTTTCGCAAAATCGAGCTTGCCGCAGGTGCGCCCATTGCGCCAGCCGAGGCGCAACCCGAGCGGCTCCAGCAAGAAGTAGCCAGGTTGATTACGTAATGCATAGGGCAAGAAATAGGGCAACGGCTCAAAATCCAGAAATGTGCTCTTGCCTAAGCCGATAAAACAAGCTAAGGAGGCGCTGATTTACTCTTAATACGGCAGTTTTATCTAAAACTGGAACAAATCAGCTATTTCCTCAAGCCCAATGCAAAGCAAAAAAAACAGCCATCAAAAGATGGCTGTTTTTTAGACAGAATTGCCTTTAATTGCTTTAAACAAAGTTAAGCCAAAGGTAATTAAGCGGCTTTGCTCTGCTTTATTTCAGTTCTTGCTTGAGAAATTATCTCTTGGTCTGGCAGTTTTTTCTGTGCCAGTGTGAGTAAAACTGCGGTTGTTGCAGCCATGCCAGGCATACTTTCTGCCATCTGCAAGCACTGGTTAACAACGGCTTCTTGGTTAAAGCCCCCAAAAAGAGCATCATCAACCACCCGTTTCAGGAGTTCAACGCCAGTTACTTCGGTTTTTTGAGAGGTCATCTTGTCCTTCCTATCGATAAAAAAACCGATTGTACTATGAAATTATAAAAACATCTTATAAGGTAACAAGGTTTGCTGCGGCTGCCTGATTAAACATGATTTTTCAACCGCTTTGGGGCTGCCGTGCTGGTGTAATCGGCATGCAAAAGAGCAGCCACGCACAAAAAGCCTGCAATCAGAGCAAGCAGTGTTTATGCGCCCTGCGGCACGAAAAAGCTTTGCAGGGCGCATGAATGCTGCTTGTGGCTTTTGTGCTGCTGGTGGGCGTGTTTTGTCAGCACGGCTTATTTGCTTTGGCTGGGGTTACCCCTCCGATTCGCTGGCCTCGCTGGAGGGCAAATCAGCAGGCAAGGGCTGCTGCAAAGCGCTGGTGATGTAGTCTTCGGGCAGGTGGTAGAGGGCTGCCAGCTCTGCAGTGGTGCTGCCTGCGGCGTGGGCGGCGTGCAGGGCTTGCAGCCAGCCAGCCAAGCCGCTGCTGAGGGATTTACCTGCTTTTTCGCCCGCGTGGGCACTTTTTTCACCTGTTACGCTGTATTTGTTGGCGTAGCCGCGTGGGGTTACCATCAGGCCGTTTTGCACATAGGTGTTGCTGTTGCCGATGAGTACGGTGCTTAACATGCCGATGTCGTGGTTGGTCATTTCTGCCACTGTGGTGAGCACTATGTGCTGGCCGCTGCGGTAGGCGCTTTTGATGATGGCAACAGGGGTATCTGGGCTGCGGTGGCGCAAAAACAGTTGCTGTGCTTGCACGATGTGCTGGGTACGGCGGCCGCTTTTTGGATTATACAGGGCTGCTACAAAATCGGCGCTGGCCGCTGCGTGCAGGCGGCGGGCGATGACGGGCCAAGGGGTGAGCAGGTCTGACAGGGAGATGGCGCAAAAGTCGTGCGTAAGCGGTGCGCCAACGAGCGCGGCGCAGGCGTTGAGTGCCGATGTGCCAGGGATGATTTCTACTTCCACGCTGCCAGCGGGGAGGCTGCCGCAGGGCAGGGGTTCGGGCGGGGTCCAGCCCGCTTGAAAGAGCACTTCAAAAGTGGGCCCCGCCATGCCGTAGATGCCCGCATCGCCCGATGAGATGAGGGCTACTTTTTTGCCTTCGCGGGCGCGCTCGAGGGCTTCAATGGCGCGGTCGAGCTCCTCAGTCATGCTTTTGCGGATGACTTCTTTGCCTTCGAGCAGGTCGGCAACGAGTTTGATGTAGGTGACGTAGCCGATAACGGTGTCTGCCTCGGCAATGGCGGCGCGGGCGCGTTCGGTCATGTGTTGCAGGCTGCCTGGGCCTATGCCTACGAGTGAGATTTTGCCGCTGCTGGTGTTTGTGTTGCTTGTTTGCATGGTGTTGTTTTGCTGGGATTTGATGATTGTTTGCGCTGCTTGATGTGCTGCTTTAAAGAGCAATTTCAGCGATGGATACGGTGGCGTTGCGCCCGTCTGCGCCGCGCAGTTTGTGTTTTTCAAGGCGCAGTGCGGGGATGGGGGCGGGTGTGCCAGTGTCAGTGGCGGCGTGCCCTGCGGCAAGCAAGGCGGCGGCTTCGCTTACCGACGGCGTGCCAGTGTAGCGTAAGACGGTTGCGCTCGGGTTGGGTACGGGTACTGCGGCCAGTGCGCGGGCGGGGTAGAACTGGATACGCCAGCCGTGCAGGGCTGCCAGCTCTTGCAGGCAGGTTTCGTCGGCTTTAATGTCAATAGTGGCAACGGCTGCAACTTGCGGCAGGCTCGCGCCCATGTGCAGCAGGGCTTGGGCGATGGCTTGCTGCATGGTGGCAAGCGATGTGCCACGGTCGCAGCCCAGCCCCAGTGCGTAGCGGGGCAGGGCGGTGGGGGCGTTGCCGCTGCTGTTGCTGTTGCCGCTGCTGGTGTTGGCGGCGGCGCTGGTTTGGTTGCCGAGCAAGGGGTTGGGTGCGTTGGCGCTTTGCCCTTGCGGGGGGCGGTATACCACGAGGCGCTCGTGCCACTGCTGCCAGATGGCTTCGGGCACGGGTGCGTGGGTTATCCAGAGCACGGCGGCGTGGCGGCTCGCGCAGGCTTGGGTGAAGTTTTCGAGCAGGTCGATGGCTGCGGGTAGGGGCGTGGGGCGCGTCCACCAGTGGCGGCTGCCTGCTTCTTGCACTACGGCTATGCGCTGGCCGCTGGCGGTGGTGGCTGATACCACGGCTGCCGATACGCGGGTGATGTTGATTTTGGGCGCATGCACTTGCCAGCCCAGCTCGCGCCCAAGAATATCAACGGCTATGGTTTGGCCTACGTCAGAAGCGGTGGTAACGATGGGCGTAGCGCCCAGCAAGGCGGCAATGTGTTGGCTGTAGGCATTAGCCCCGCCCACATGCCCCGATAAAACGGGGATAACGTATTGCGCGGCTTCGTCTACAACAAGCACGCCCGGGTCTTGGTCTTTGTCTTGCAGGTGCGGGGCTATGAGCCGCACCACTGCGCCGAGCGATACGAAAAAGATGATTTGGTCGTATTGCTGCCAAAGGGGGGCGATTTCGTCTTTGAGTGCGCCTTGGTAGGCGTGTACTGCGTTGGGCAGATGGGCAAAGCTCGCGGCAAATTTGGCCGAGGTGCAAATGCCTGCGCTGGGTAGCAGTTGCGCCAGCTTGACGGCTTGTGCAGCGCCGTTGCGGGTGATGGCTACGATGCCCACGCGCTCGGTCATGTGTGCGGTTGCGGTTACGGCTGCGCTCGTGGGGCTGCTCATGCTGCTCATGGTGTGGCTGCTGTATGGGTTGAGGTGGGGCTGGTTTTTTTCAGGCAGCCTTTGATGCGTTCACCACGGATACGGTGCGGGTTTTTTACCACCAGCAGCGAGAGGTAATTCACGCTGCTGCCGCGCAGTGCAAGCAGCTCTTGGCCTGCCAGCAGGCGCTGGTCGGGTGCGCCTACGCGCTCGACAAAGACGCTGCCCGCGAGCAAGTCGCGCTGCTGCAACCAGTCGATAAGCTCATCAAGCAGGGGCTTGATTTTCATCAGCACCAGCGTGTCAAAGTCGGGCAACAGGCGATTTACGGCGGCTACGCCATAGGCTGCGGGGATGATGGCGATGGTGTCGTCTTGCTCGGCCAGCGCCATGCTGGCGTGGGCGGTGGCAGCGGTAAAGGAATTAACACCAGCCATGTATTGCACGGGCGCGGCTGCATCTAGCGCGGTGATGGTACGAGCCAAGTGGCTGAAGGTGGCGTAGGTGCTGGCATCGCCCTCAACCAAAAACAGCACGTCGCGCCCGCTTTGCAGCCAAGGCAGCACGGTGTTGGCGGCTTTTGCCCAAGCCAGAGCCAGTTTGCTGCCATCGTGCGTCATGGGGAAAAGCAGCTCTTGGTGCTGTGCGGGCGGCTCAAGGCCCGCGCGTTGGGTAATGCCAAAGGCGTAGCTGGGCGTTTTGCCACTGCGCGCGGGGTAAACCCAAATGGCATCGCGCCGCTGCAATTGCGCCCAGGCTGCGCGGGTGATTAAGCCTGGGTCGCCCGGGCCCAGTGATACGCCTATGAGTGTGCCGTAGCGGGCGGCTGTGGCGCTGGGGGATGGGGCTGTGCAGTGGTTTGTGGTGGTGCTCATGGTGGGAAGGTGTTGTTATGGTTGTTTTGGCTGTGACGGGGCGGGCGCTGCGCTTGCCGCTGCCTTGCTGCTGGCGGCAGTGCGGGCGGCAGAGCTTGCGGGTGTGACTGGGCTGGCACTGGCAGGCTGCACGCTGGTGCTGGTGCTGGTGCACAGTTTGGGATCAGACGTGGGGCGTGCCAAGCGCAATTGCTCTTGGCGCTCGGGACTGATGGCTTGCCAGCGTATTTGCTGCAGGGCGTGGATGTTGCGAAGGGTAAGCGCAACGCTGGGGCTGGTGTGCAGATGCAGGGCTTTGGGTGCAAAGTCTGGCGGTAGCTCTATGCTGCCGTCAGCCATTTCGATATGCAGTTGCCCGATAGCGATAGATCTGTCTGATGCGATGTCAACGCTGCCCGATTTGAAGTTGTGCCTGTTGATTATGCCAAGCGGCTGATTGCTGCATTGCTGGTACAGGCTGGGGCTGGTAATGTGCAGGCGCTCTATGCCTAGGCTGTTGTCGATATAGACATGGTTGGCGTAGACGGCAAGCGCGGGCAGGCGCGTGCTGGGGGACGGTGCTTTGCTGCATGTAGCGCTACAACTTGCGCCAGTGGTGTTGCTGCCAGTCATATTGCCGCTGGCGGGCGTGGGGCAGGTGGTGGCGTTTGTGTCGGAGTTTGTATCGGCGCTGCTGTCAGCGTTTGTGTCTGCATTGGCTTTGCCTGTATTGGACTCATGTGCGCTTTTGATGTAGAGCTTGACATCGCCCGCCGTATGAATCTGGCTCACAGAAGCGGGCAGCACGATGCGCTCAATCCACCACTGCGCTGCCTCGTGTTTCTCGGCGTTGCTGTCTTGCGTCCATGCGGGCGCTTGCAGCACCAGTGTGTTGCCTTGTTGTGTCAGCAAGTCTTGTGCGCTGCTGGGCAAGTTTTTGCCGCGTAGCTCTAAGCGCACGGCGGCGTTGGGCGCGTTGGTAAAAGCAATGTCAATGCTGCCCCAGCGGTAGCGGTAGTTGCTTGCGGCGTAGCCTGTTATCTCAAGCCGCTGCACGCTACTGGCAGGGGCAAGCTGCAAGGTAGTGCTTTGCATATTATCGTCTGGCTCGGATACGGCTGTGCTTATGCTCAAACTAGCCCAAAAAACCAGCAAAGCCAAGGCAAACAGCCAAGGGGTTTTGTTGCGCGGTTTGGTGTGCTTGCTCATGCCAGCTCCCTTTCTTTGAGCGCAAGCAGGGCGCACAGCCACAGCAAGGCGGGTGTGGCTAGCCAAAACAGGGCATTAGCCAGCCAATACAGGGCGTTGGTATCGGTGCGCGGGGCAGGCTCAAAGACGCTCCACCAAGCAAGCCCGCCCATACTCCAGTTAAAAGTAAAGGCTAAAAACAGGCTGATTAAAAACAGCACAAATGCGATAACCGCCGTTTTAAGTACGGCCAAACGGCGAAACCAGATACTGCCCAGCAGCGCCAAGCCCGCAGCCCCCGCAAACAGCAGCATGAGCGATATTTGCAAAGAAGGCTGCATGATGTTGTCTTGCTCGTACTTGATAAAGGGCAAAAACAGCTTGAAATCTTGCGGGTCGGGCAAGGTGCAGGCGACATTGCTGACGGCTTGCAGATGCAGGCACCGCTCCGTGTGCCATTGCAGCCCCAGCACGCTGGCAAGCCAGTTGATAGGCAAGGTGCAAACGGTATACAGCAGCGGATACAGCAACAGCACCCACAACAGCGCCAGCAGCCATTTTTCAAATGCAGAAGCGGGGCGGGTCAGCAGCAGCAAGGCCGACTCGGGGCGGCGCAGTGCCGAAAAATACAGCCCCGCAAAGACCACGCCCGAAAGCATCAAGCCCGCAAAGAAAAACAAGCTTTGGGCGCTGGTATCGCCCACGCCGCCGTTGCTGATAGACAGCGAAATCAGCAGCAGCAAGGCATACACGGCCAGCACAGCGAGCAGCAGCAAGCTGTAGTTGCGGCGCTGCTCTGCCCAGTGTGCGCTGGCAAGTCGGGCAAAGCGGCGGGGGTTAAAGCAGGTAATGGGGGCTTGTTTCATGGCTTGCCTTGCGGGTGGAAGGGTGGCGCAGAGGCTGGCGCGTATGCGGGCTTGCACGTGGGTTTGCTTGTGAGATTGCCTGAGGGCAGGGCGGCAAGCACCACGTCTTTGTTCAGGCTTAGCGCCTTGTAGAGCAACTCAAGCTGCACGGGGCTGGGCGCAAGGGCGGCACTTGCGGCACTTGCGGCGCTCGTGCCATCTGCCACACGCCGCGCCACCCAGGCAATTTGCTGGCCAATCGGCTCTTGGTACAGCAGCACGGCGGGCGGCGGCAGGCTGGCAGCATCGCTGGCTACCCCCATGCTCAACCAGTTGGGCAAGTCAAACATGGGCCTAGACAGCACCAGTTGCCCTTGGTCTATAAACCAGATATGCCCCAGAATGCTTTCCAAATCGTGCGCTTGGTGCGTGCTAATAAGCACCAAGCGCTCTTGCTGCTCGGGCCGTGCCATCAGGCGCTTGAACTGGGCGCGGCTCACAATATCTAGCCCGTTGGTTGGCTCATCCATCAGCAGCAGCGGCGTTTGCGTAGCCAGCGCAAAGGCAATGGCAGCTTTTTTCTTTTGCCCCAAACTCATCGCGCCAAACGTTTGATTGGCAGGCACATCCAACTCGTGCAGATAAATACCAAACAGCGCCGCACTAAAACGCGGATAAAACCCCGCATGCGTGCGCCGCAAGCTATCGGGCGTGAGGTTGGGCAGATGAAACTCCTCGGGCAAGATATACATCTGGCACAAAAACTCAGCCGCACGCTGCCGAGGCACATAGCCCAGCACATCTACCCTGCCTGCATGGGGCGCAAGCAGCCCCGCCAAAATCTTGAGCAATGTAGATTTGCCACTGCCATTGCGCCCAAACAGGCCATAAATGCCTGCTTGCTGCAAGCTGGCGTTGAAGTGCGTAAACAAGGGCTGCTTGCCGTAGCCAAACATCAGGCTTTCGATATGGATGCCTGCATGCTGGGGCAAGGCGACAGGGGCGGGGGGTGAAGTCATGATGTGTAATTTGCTCAAGGTGCTGTGGCAGCTATGGTAGCGGCTTGGGCGCTCACAATCCACACAGGGTTTTCAGCCGCCATGCGGTGCATGTGCAAGATGGGTTTGCTGCGGGCGGCTTGCAGTTGCAGCACGTCCCACGTAGCGCCAGCGGCTTGCAGGGCGGTGGTGGCGGTGGCGAGGTTTTCGAGCGTGACAAAGTTCATCACCAAATGCCCGCCCGTGCGCAGGCGTGCCAGTGCCAGCGTGATGAGTTCGCCCAGCTCGCCGCCCGAGCCGCCGATGAAGATGGCATCGGGCGCGGGCCAGTCGTCCATGCCTTGCGGGGCTTTGCCGTGCGCCAAGGTGTAGTTGGATACGCCAAAGCTGGCGTGGTTGCGCTGGGCTATGGCGTAGTCTTCGGCGTTTTTTTCTATCGCCCACACATGCCCCTGCGGGCACAGGCGGGCAGCTTCCAGCCCTACCGAGCCGCTGCCCGCGCCGATGTCCCACACCACGCTGTTTGGGCGCAGTTGCAGCCGTGCCAAGGTGACGGCGCGTACTTCTTGCTTGGTAATTAGCCCTTTTTCTGGTTGGCGCTGCTGGTAGGCGGTATCGGGCAGGCCAAAGCAGACGGGGGCAAGCAGCGGTGCGGTGCGCCAGAGCAGCACTACGTTAAGCGGGGCAAAGCGCATTTTGGCGGCGGTTTGCGGGTCAAGCTGGGTGTGGATTTTCTCTTGCGCTTGCAGCAGGTTTTCGGCCACGGCCAGCATGAATGCGTCGCCCAGACCTTCGGCCAGCAGCAGGCGGGCTATGCGCTCGGGGGTGTTGTGGGGGCTGGTGAGTACGAGTAAGCGGCTGTGCTGGCGTAGTGCCTGCGCCAGTGGGTACAGGCTGTGCGTGGGGGTGCTGCCGCGTTGCCATTCGCCTGTGTCTTTGCTGTGTGCCGAAACAATGCGGGCATCGTGCCAAGGCATGCCGATACGCGCGCAGGCCAGTTGCAGGGTGGAAAGGTTGGGCAAAATCTCCAGCGCATCAACGCAGACATGCGCGGCCAGATAGGGCGCTATGCCGTGGCACAGCGGGTCGCCCGTGGCGAGCACTACGCAGCTTTGGTTGGCAGCGCGCGCGGTGCGTATCCATTCGGGTACGGATGAAAGTTGCCCTGTTAAATCTAGCTGGCGGGCGCTGGGGCTGGCGTGGGGGGCAAGGAGCTGCAGGGTGCGTGTGCCGCCAATGAGCACGTCAGCACGGGCAATGTGTGCCAGCGCTGTGGCAGATAGGCTGGCTGCGCCGTCGTCAAGCACGCCGATGATGCGGCAGGGGTTGGGGTTGAGGCTGGTAGGGGGCATGACAGGTTCAAATGGGCAAAAGCACAAAGGCAGATTGTGCTTGAAGGTTGGGTGCGCACGGCTTGGCTAGGCACGGGTTTGGTTGCGCGAAAGTTTGCAAGCGTACCAGACCTGCGCCGCCTTTGTTACCACACGGGGCAATCGGCTTGGCTACAGCGGCGCTTATTTATGGCGGCAATGCGGCAATGGTAATTTTGGGCTAGTCGGGCAGCAGCAGCTTGATAGCTAAAGCCACAAACACCAGCGCCGCGCAGCGGTTGAGCCAGATTTGTGTTTTGGCTGATTTTTGCAATGCTTGCCCCAGGCTGCCTGCCAGCAGCGCAAAGCCTGAGAAGGTCAGCCATGAGGTAGCAATAAAAAGTCCGCCCAAAAGCAAGGTTTGGCCGATGGGGTTGCCCGCTTTGTTGTCTATAAACTGCGGGAAAAGAGCCAGAAAAAACACCACCACCTTGGGGTTGCTCACATTCATAAAAACCCCGCGCCGCCATGCCTGCAACGGTTGTAAGGCAGGCGTGGCGGTGTTTGCCGCCATTTGTGCGGGTGCGCCCCACGCGCCCCATGCCAGATACAGCAGATACAGCCCGCCCACTGTTTTTAAAGCATTAAAAGCCCAAGGCGTAGCCGCCAGCAAAGCTGCCACCCCAAAAGCCACCGCCAGCGTATGCAGCACCAGCCCGCTGCACAAGCCCAACACCAGCCACAAACCCGATTTCACGCCCCGCATAGCAGACAGCGTAATCACAAAAAGATTGTCAGGCCCGGGCGAAAGGCACAAGACAAAGGCAACGCCGAGAAACTTGATGATTTGCAAGAAAGGCATGTTTCGACCAATAAAAACGCAAACAACATCGCCATAAAAACAGCAACAACAAACACTGCAAGCAACTATAACCCCAGCGCCCAAGCCCCAAACAAACTCCTGCACATCAGCACGACACAGCCAAATCAGCGCCCACCCCCTCTAAGTCACCCCAAAGATATCAGCGCAGCAACAAACCAACCCACAACAACCCGCCCCCATGCGCCTTCCCAGCCATTTATGCCCTGCAAGCCGCATAAACACTGGTTCAAGGAATTTTCAAACAATTTTGGTATTTACTTTTGCGATTTCTGCGTAACTTTTGCGACTTCTGCGTTTGCCCCCGTATTTCCTCTGCACCCTCTGCGTTCTCGCCCCCGTATTCCAGCATTCCCGCAGAGACCAGCGCCTTGCATGTTGGCGCTTATTTGCTTTTGCGCTGCCCCTTTTTGCCCACCTTTTTTGTGCTTTTCTTGAACAAAATCGTCGGAAAGCTCGCTGGCAGCGGGTTGGGGTAGTCGCGGATGTAGTGCAGGCCACGGCTTTCGTGGCGGCTGAGCGCGCTGCGCACAATCAGGTCGGCACAATCGAGCAGGTTACGCAGCTCAAGCAGGTCGCGGCTGACTTTGAAGTTGGCGTAGTAGTCGTTGATTTCTTCTTTGAGCAGCACGATGCGGTTTTGGGCGCGTTCTAGTCGGCGCACGGTGCGCACTATGCCTACGTAGTTCCACATCATGAGGCGTACTTCATCCCAGTTGTGGGCGATAACGACTTGCTCGTCGGCATTTTCAACCATGCTTTCATCCCATTCGGGCAGGGCGGGGCAGGGCGCGGGGGGCTGCTGCAAGATGCTGGCAGCGCAGCTTTTGCCAAATACCACGCATTCGAGCAGCGAGTTGCTGGCCAAGCGGTTGGCTCCATGCAGACCCGTGTAGCTGGCTTCGCCTACGGTGTAGAGGCGTGGCAGGTCGGTTTGGCCGTGCAGGTCGGTGACTACGCCGCCGCAGGTGTAGTGCGCGGCTGGCACTACGGGTATGGGGGTGGTGGCAATGTCTATGCCTAGTTCCATGCAGCGCTGGTAGATGGTGGGGAAGTGTTCTTGCAAAAACGCACGTCCCAAGTGGGTGGCATCTAGCAAGACGTGGTCCAAGCCGTGTTTTTTGATTTCAAAGTCGATGGCGCGTGCCACGATGTCGCGCGGGGCAAGCTCGGCGCGGGGGTCGTGCTCGGGCATAAAGCGCACGGCAGTGATGTTGCCGTCGGCATCTTTCAGGGGCAGTTTGAGGTGTGCGCCTTCGCCGCGCAGGGCTTCGGTAATCAAAAAACTGCGTTCTTGCGGGTGGTAAAGACAAGTGGGGTGGAACTGGATAAATTCCATATTGCCCACGCGGCAGCCCGCACGCCAGGCCATGGCTATGCCGTCGCCAGTAGAGGTGTCGGGGTTGGTGGTGTAGAGGTAAACCTTGCCCGCGCCCCCGGTAGCCAACACGGTTTGCGGGGCGCGAAACGTAATCACCTCGTCGGTT
>RRZU011592045.1_pt1 | contig 12690 bp, 9 predicted proteins | sample 2165561 | NCBI WGS metagenome assembly RRZU01 (sample SAMN10456909, study PRJNA506462) | wastewater metagenome | isolation source: wastewater sludge | place: USA: Moscow, Idaho | reverse complement strand
GGAGGTAGAGGTAACGACACCTATATTGTTGATGATGTGGGTGACCAGGTGATCGAAGAGGCAGGACAGGGAACAGACCTGGTAATGGCTTCTATTGATTACACCCTGACTGCCAACGTAGAAAACCTGACCCTCACGGGTGAGGAAGACCTCAAGGGTACGGGTAACGAGCTCAATAACATCATCACCGGTAACGATGGAAACAACGTGCTGGATGGTGGCGCCGGCAACGACCAGTTGTTTGGTGGCAAGGGCGATGACACCCTGATTGGCGGTGCCGGTAATGACCGCCTGGATGGTGGCGAAGGTGCTGACCTGATGATGGGCGGTACTGGTAATGATACCTATGTAGTTGACCATGTTGATGATGTGGTGGTGGAGCATGAGGGCGAAGGCATTGACCTTGTCGAATCTTCAATTACTTACCAGCTCACGGATCATGTGGAAAACCTGACCCTTACCGGCACAGCCGATATCGACGGAACCGGAAATGAACTGGACAATATCATCCGGGGGAATAGCGGCGACAACATCCTGGATGGTGGTGACGGAGATGACCAGCTGTATGGCGGTGCCGGTGATGACACCCTGATTGGCGGTGCCGGCGATGACCTGCTGGATGGTGGTACCGGAGCCGATACCATGATGGGCGGTGCAGGTGATGATGTGTACATTGTTGACAACGTCAATGATGTGGTCATCGAACATGCCGATGAAGGCGTTGATCTGGTGCAGGCATCCGTTGATTACACACTGACGGATCACGTAGAAAATCTGACCCTGACCGGAAACAAAAACCTCCGTGGTACGGGTAATGAGCTGGACAATATCATTACCGGTAACAGCGGCAACAACACTCTGGAAGGTGGTGCTGGTAACGACACCTTGATTGGCGGTGCTGGTAATGACCTGCTGGATGGCGGCACAGGTGCCGACATTATGCGTGGAGGTAGAGGTAACGACACCTATATTGTTGATGATGTGGGTGACCAGGTGATCGAAGAGGCAGGACAGGGAACAGACCTGGTAATAGCTTCTATTGATTACACCCTGACTGCCAACGTAGAAAACCTGACCCTCACGGGTGAGGAAGACCTCAAGGGTACGGGTAACGAGCTCAATAACATCATCACCGGTAACGATGGAAACAACGTACTGGATGGTGGTTTGGGAGTAGACACGCTCATAGGTGGCTTGGGTGATGATATTTACTTCGTCAATAACGTATATGATGTAGTGATTGAAAATGCCGATGAAGGCATTGATACAGTTATTTCTACTGTCAATTACCAGCTATCAGATCATGTTGAGAATTTGACCTTGTCCGGAAGTGATAATATTAACGGTACAGGTAATGACCTGGATAATATTATTGTAGGAAACTCGGGCGACAATATCCTTGACGGAGGAGCGGGTAATGATACGTTTATTTACCATAAAAATGGTGGCCACGACCGTATCATAGATAACCAGGGATATGACACGCTGATCTTCAAAGATGACATTAAGATTACAGATGTTGAAGGGGTTCGGGTTGGTAATGACCTATTGATTAGCCTTGATAACAGCAGTGGTTCGGTTCGACTGGAAAACTGGTATATCAACCAGGAAGGGGTGCGCCGCGTAGAGTTTGCTGACGGCACCATTTTGGTTGATGAACAAGTGGACTGGCTGGTTAACCAACCTCCCATTGCTAATCCCGACGAAATCGCCACCTATGAGCATGACAAAGTTGCGCTAATCAAGACGGCTGAAGTGTTAGCCAATGATTACGATATCAATCCGCAAGATGTGCTTTCGGTAACAGATGTCTTTGAATCCAGTCTTGGCGTTAAAGTACGACTGGAAAATGACATGATTATTTATGATCATGAAGAGTTGTCTAAAAACCTGGCGCACGGTGAAACATTGACGGATACCTTCGATTACAAGGTTGTAGACTCACGAGGGGCCTCATCAGTTGGCACTGTAACAATGACTATCATTGGTCAAAATAATGCACCTGAAGTTGGAGAGCAGCTGGCCGACACCAGTCTGTATGAGCTGGCTCCCTTGGTGTATGAAATTCCCAAAGGAGCCTTTACGGATAGTGACAATAACAGCCAACTTCAGCTTTCAGTAACGTTGGCTAACGGAGATCAGCTTCCGGATTGGTTAACATTTAATTCGGAAACCGAAACGTTACAGGGTATTCCACCGTTTGAGGACGCCTTGGGAACGCTTGATATTAAGGTTACTGCAATAGACGAGCATGGGGCCACTGCGTCACAGGAATTTGCTGTTGAAGTTAATTCCTTAATAAATATGCCGAATGTCTTGATTGGAAGTAATCGAAGTGAGCTTCTTTTAAATATACGTAATCCCAATGGGGATAATATTATTTATGGTCTCGGTGGAAACGATACCATAATGGGCATGGGCGGAAATGATATTCTTTCTGGTGGTGCCGGTAATGATATTATTCATGGCGGAAGCGGTAATGACATTATTCATGGAGGAACGGGCAATGATATGTTGTATGGAGAGTCGGGCAATGATCGACTGTTCGGTGGTGCTGGCAACGACTACTTAAGTGGTGGCAGTGGCGATGACTACCTGAGTGGTGGTGACGGTGATGATCTCCTGTATGGTGGTAGCGGCGATGACATCTTGGATGGCGGTGCCGGTAACGATAAACTCTTTGGGGGACTAGGGAGTGATACCTATATATTTGGCAGGGGATATGGACATGACACAATACAAGACTTTGACGTGCTCTCAAAAAACAAAGATGTAATCGAGTTTAAGGAAGGCATTGCTCAGTCAGATTTGTTATTTACCAGATCCAGGCAAGATTTGAAAATCAGTATAAAAGATACAGACGATGTATTAACTGTTGAAAACTGGTTTATAAGCAAATTTTGGCAGATCGAGGAAATGCATTTCAGTGATGGTGTTGTGATTACAAACGCACAGGTCCAGCAAATGGTTAACGCAATGGCCAGTTTCTCTACACTGTCCGCAACGGATACCGGCTCACTAACAGGGTCCGCTGGAGATAATTTGCTTTTAAGTAATATAGCTCCCAGTTATTGATTGGGTAGTTTAAGCCCTCGTACATTACTTAGTGTACGAGGGCTTTTGTTTTCAAAAAACAGGAGGGTTAAACGGCTAGTTTAAGGGATTGAACTGTGTGGGAAAGATTGTAAGATTTAAACATAATCGGCTGGTTATGTTTAAAACTGATTTGAAAAGTCAAGATGGTACTGTTAATAGATCAGTGCTTTTGTGAATAAAATTTACCTTCGGTAGTGCGGTAATCTAAAGTAATGTCAAACTATACTTCGCTCCAATCGTTGTCAATTATTGCACAGTATCATGGAATATCAGTTGATATTGATGATGTTGTACACCGTTTCGGTGAAAGCGGCCATAAGGTACTGAGCCGTCAGTCTTGGTTGCTTGCTGCAAAGGATATTGGGCTGAAGGCAAAAGTAATTAAAAAAAGCATTGACCGGTTGGATATGGTCGCTTTGCCAGCAGTAGTCTGGTGCGAAGACGGTGATCACTTTATTTTAGCGAAAATAGATGATGAGCGATTTTTAATTCAAGACTTGATATTAAATAAACCGGTGGTTTTGAATCAGGAAGAGTTCTCAGAAAAATATTCGGGTACATTAATTTGTGTTTCTTCCCGTGCTTCCATATTGGGAGAGCTCGCACGATTCGATTTTACTTGGTTCATTCCCTCACTGGTAAAATATAGAAAAATAATTGGCGAGGTTATGCTGATATCTGTTGTTATACAGATGTTTGCACTTATTACTCCTTTGTTTTTTCAAGTGGTTATGGATAAGGTGCTCGTGCATCGAAGTTATTCAACACTTGATGTTATAGCCATTGCATTTGTAACTGTTACAGTTTTTGATGTAGTGCTAAGTGGTTTACGTACATATGTTTTTTCACACACGACTAGTCGGATTGATGTTGAACTAGGCGCTAAACTATTTCGCCATATGCTGGCATTGCCCATTAGTTATTTTGAAAATAGGCGCGTAGGTGAAACAATTGCGCGTGTACGCGAATTGGAACAAATTAGAAGTTTTCTAACAGGGCAAACCTTGACATCAGTTATGGATCTGATGTTTTCGTTTATTTTTATCGCAGTTATGTGGTATTACAGCGGATCGCTAACACTTATTGTGCTGGCTTCTCTACCATGTTATGCGCTGTGGTCTGCTAGCGTAAGCCCTATTTTGCGTGCCAGGCTTAATGAAAAATTTGCACGTAATGCTGACAACCAAGCGTTTTTAGTTGAGTCTGTTTCTGCTATAGGAACAATTAAAGCAATGGCAGTTGAACCACAAATGACACGACGTTGGGATCAACAGCTTGCTGCTTACGTCACATCGGGATTCAGGGTAGTACGGATAGCTACAATTGGTCAGCAGGGTGTTCAGTTTATCCAAAAAATTGTTACGATAGCTATTTTGTGGCTGGGCGCGCATCTTGTTATTAAAGGGAGTTTAACGGTCGGGCAGCTCATTGCTTTTAATATGCTGGCAGGACAAGTTGCTGCGCCGATTATTCGGTTGGCACAGCTCTGGCAAGACTTTCAACAAGTCGGGATTTCGGTTGCTCGTCTTGGGGATATTTTAAATACTCCAGTTGAAGCAGCTAAATCACGTTTAACATTGCCGCCTATTCAGGGAGATGTTGAATTTGAAAATGTGAGTTTTCGTTATCGTCCTGATAGCCCGCAAATAATAAAAAACTTGAACCTTAAAATAAGTCGCGGTGAAGTTATTGGTATTGTTGGGCGCTCGGGCTCAGGTAAAAGTACACTTACCAAGTTGATACAGCGTTTATATATACCTGAGTCTGGTCGAGTAAAGGTTGATGGAAATGATCTGGCCTTGGTTGATCCCGTCTGGTTGCGTCGCCAGGTAGGTGTCGTATTGCAGGAAAATATACTATTAAATACTAGTGTGCGCAATAATATTGCGTTAGTTGATCCGGGGCTGCCAATGGAACGAATTGTTGAAGCAGCTAAACTAGCAGGTGCACATGATTTTATTATGGAGTTAACAGAAGGTTATGATACGGAAGTGGGTGAGCATGGATCTACATTATCGGGCGGCCAAAGACAGCGGATCGCTATAGCTCGTGCGCTTATAACAAACCCACGAATTTTGATTTTTGATGAAGCTACTAGTGCTCTAGATTATGAGTCTGAAAGAGCTATTATGAAAAATATGCAGCTGATTTGTCGTAATCGTACAGTGTTTATTATTGCCCACCGTCTTTCCACTGTGCGTATGGCTCATAGGATTATTGCAATGGATAAGGGTACTGTTATTGAACAGGGTAGTCATGATGAATTAATGAAAATAGAAAATGGCTATTATCGTTATTTAAATCAATTGCAAATGGTTTAAAAGGCGTATTAATGAGTAAGGAAGTTAACCGTTTGGTGGTTTTAAAGGCTCTTTTTTCACGCTATTGGCATGTGTTTGTTAATGTTTGGGCTGTTCGAGATAAGCTCGACCCCCCAAAGCGCAAAAAAGATGAACTTGCTTTTTTACCAGCGCATCTGGAGTTAATCGAAACTCCTGTGTCTGTTGCGCCAAAATGGACGGCAAGATTGATAGTCTGTTTTTTTGTTCTTGCTTTGATATGGTCTGTGTTTAGTAAAGTTGATGTTGTGGCAGCAGGATACGGCAAAATTATATTGAGTGGTTACAGTAAAACTATTCAACCACTGGAAAACTCTGTTGTAAGTGCTGTTTACGTTCATAATGGTCAAGAAGTCAAAAAGGGAGAGCCGTTAATTAAATTGACAGCTATAGGTAGCAAGTCAGACTTGGAGCAAGCTCGAACAGCATTGAAATCAGCATACTTGGCAAAGTGGCGAGGTGAAAATCTTGTCAAGGCATTAGAGATTAAAGATGTTTCAAGTATTAGCCCCTTTGTTCTGCCAGAAAAAACAATTATTAGCAGCGATGAAATTGCCGAGTCACGAAATATACTGCTAAATAATTTTTTATCTTGGGAGTCTAAAGATCGACAGTTAAAGCTTCTGATCCAGCAACGTAATGCTGAAATTAATACTATTGAGACTCAGCAAGCAAAGGTGAAAAGCCTACTAGAAATTGAGCGGAAAAAATTGTTAAGTTTAAAAGATTTGTATGAAAGTCGTTTTATAACAGAGCATAATTACTTAGAGCAAAAATCAACAGTGTTGCAGCTAGACTCAGAAGCTAGAACAAACTCGTCACGAATTTCAGAAATAGAGAAGTCCATTGCGCAAACACAAGAAGAACGCACAGCCAATAAACAAGTCTTGCTTGCTGAAACACTAGACTCAATACGACAAGCAAATGAAAATGTTATTCAAATAAGCTCTGAGGTTGAGAAAAACCAACAACGCAACGACTTGATGTTATTAACAAGCCCAGTAGATGGTACGGTGCAACAGCTAGAAACACACACTATCAATGGTGTTGTAACTACGGCTCAGCCTTTGATGGTTATTGTACCTAGAGAAGATTTTTTTGAGATTGAGGTGTTTATCCAAAACAAAGATATTGGATTCGTTAGCAAAGGGCAGAGTGTTGTTGTTAAAGTTGATGCATTTCCTTATACCAGACATGGTTACTTGACAGGTACATTAAAATCTATCAGTTACGATGCTATCGAAGACGAGAAAATGGGACTGGTTTTTTCTGCACTTATTAGCCTTGATAAGCAAAAGCTTAATGATTCGATAAAACTTACTGCTGGGATGTCTGTTGTCGCGGAAATAAATACCGATAAGCGCACAGTTATTGACTATATATTAAGCCCCTTGAGAACGAAGGTGGATACCAGTTTTAGGGAGCGCTGAAATGCGTAATTGTTTGTTGCTTTTGAGTGTCATTTTCATAAGCATGAACTATTGTTTTGCTTCAGAAATAATGCAGGCTTGGGAGTATGCTCTAAATAACTCATCAGAAATTAAGGCGGCGAGTGAAAAATATAATATCGACTTTGAGTCAAAAGCTCAGGCGCAAGCGCAACTGTTGCCTACGTTGCAAGGGAAGGCTTATTATCAGGAGCAGCCGCAAACTAATGCCGACGATTCTAAGCTGCAAGGCTGGAGTGTTGAGCTAAGCCAGGCTTTACTTAATATTAGTAAGTGGCAGCACTATAAAAAAGGCTCTGTTCGCTCTGTTATTGCAGAGTTAGAGTTGCAAAATAGCCGGCATCAATTGTTAATTAAAGTGACGCAGATTTATTTTAATACATTGCAGGCTAAAAATGACCTTGATTTGATAAAGAAAACTAAAGAGTCGATTCTTTTGCAAGTTTCACAAGCTGAGGCGCTTTACAAAAAAGGTGCGGGCACAATTATTGATTTTTATGATGCGCAGTCAGCTTATGAAGAAATTCTTGCCGAAGAAATTGCAGCGCATAGCAAGCTTGAAATAAACCTAAAGCAACTGTCTAGTATTACCGGTTTTCCCTATCGAACATTACAAGGGGATATTATGGTTTTTGAGGAAAAGGGAGTGCCAACGTTAGAATATTGGAAGAAAAAAGCATTAAATGGAAGCTTTGCGATTCAAGCTAAGAGTGAGTTAATTAAAGAGGCTGAGTATGAAGTTAAAGCTGTAAAATCTCAGCACTTGCCAGTTGTTGATTTGAATTTAGGCTATCAGGATAATACACATAAACGTGACACGGGTGCTCGGAAAGATTTAAGTTACTCAACGCGAGGGCGTTATGTTAATATCCAAATGACTGTTCCACTGTATAGCGGTGGCTCTGTAACAAGTAAAACTCGAGCTGCAGTTGCTTCTCGGGAATTATTGCGTCATGAATATGATAATGAAGTTAAAAATATCTTGCTGGAGGTCGAGGAGGTTTTCCTGGATATTAAAACTAGCCAGCATCAGATTAAAGCGTTTACGAGGCTTTGTGATACAAATCATACTAAACTAGAAGCAACTAAAATTGGATTGACAGCGGGAGTTAGGACCCAAATAGATCTTGTTAAAGCTGAAAGAGACTATTTGGAAGCACAGCGTAAACTATCCGAAGCGCAGTATCAGTTAGCTTCTAATTATATTCAAATTCAAATTATTTCTGGTGATATAGAAGTTTCGAAAGTTAAAAGTGTTTTAAGGGCGCACTAGAAGGATGTAAAGAGTGCAGTTTGATTTATTAATCCGGCAATTAAATACACCATATCAGGCTGCGTAAGAAATCTTTGGATGTCTGAAGTAAGAAGCTACCCGATCTGGTTGCCGTTGAATATCCCTCAATATTGAGCGAATTCGACCTTCAAGTTCATCTTGAGTTCGCGCAGCTCTACCTGTTTTTAATTGCTGCTTCAAATCACCGTTCAAGTATTCGTCCGGATTGAGCACTGGCGCATAAGCTGGCAGAAAAAATAGCTCAATCTGTTCTTTTCTAGCCTCAACCCAAGCAGCAACCTTCTTGCTGTGATGCACACGTAAATTGTCAAGAATCAGAAAGATCTTCTTGCCTTTAGCGCCACGAACCAAGCGGTCCAGAAAGCGGATGAAGACTTGCGCTGTCATGGTTTCTTTGTGCAGGGCGGATTCAAACTCTGAGTGTAACACCTGACCATTTTGGTAGGGTATTGCAGCATGTCATACAGTGAACTTAGCCTTGATGAGCGTATCATCATCCAAGTCGGCCTATTACAAAGCCTGAGTCTGCGTGCAATTGCTCGTCAGCTCAACCGTTCTCCCTCTACAATTAGCTGTGAGCTTCGCCGCAATAGTGGACCTGATGGAGGAGGCTATACCGCCAGCGTTGCTCAGGAGCAAATGAAAGAGCGACGATTGGCTTGTAGGCCCGAGCTCAAGCTGCCACACGATGGCAAGCTTTTTCAGCTGGTCGCAGAGATGCTGCGCGATCGCTATTCTCCCGAACAAATAGCAGGTAACCTGCGGCGTATGTTTCCTACACACAAAAGCAATTTCGTCAGTCACGAAACAATTTACAACGCCATTTACGCCTTGCCTGTGGCTGAGTTGCGCAAAGAGCTTATTCACTGCCTGCGCCACGGCAAGAGCACCCGTAAGCCTCGTGCTGGTGGTGTGGACATGCGTAACCAGATACCGGATATGGTCAGTATTCATGTGCGCCCGCCCGAGGTTTAAAGATCGCTTGGTTCCCGGACACTGGGAGGGGGATCTAATTAAAGGCAAGAATAACGCCTCAGCCGTCGGAACCCTGGTGGAGCGCACCAGCGGTTACCTGATGCTCGTTAAAATGAACGATGTAACGGCCACTTCTGCAGTTGAAGGCTTCAGCGCAGCCCTGAACCGAATGCCACTGGCAGTGCGTAAAACTATGACTTACGACCAGGGTCGTGAGATAACCGTCATGCCGAAATCACACAGAAAACAGGTGTGGCTATTTATTTTTGCGACCCTCACAGCCCTTGGCAGCGCGGCAGCAACGAAAATATTAACGGGCTGATCCGGCAATATTTGCCCAAGGGAACAGACCTCTCCGTTCATAGCCAGGAAGAGCTTAATGAAATTGCTTTTTCACTCAACAGAAGGCCTCGAAAGCGGTTTGGTTTCAGGTGTCCGATTGTTAATGGCCATCTAAACTGACCCACCTCCGGCCATTAATTTTGACCCACCCCAAGGTGGCCATTCGGCCAGAAATACAGATAGGGTTCCTAGCCTTTTGGCAGGTCGGGAACCGTTCTGATGATGAGGTGGAACGTGATACACAAAATCAAATCATTACACGACGACGGTAAAGGGCTTTCGATTCGAGCCATCAGCAGAGAGCTGAAGATTTCTCGCAATAGCGTACGTAAATACCTGCGGCTTGAAGAAGCCGTCATTGCCCAGAAGCTGGATCATCCTGTTCGCAGCAAGCAGCTGGATACCTATCGGGATTATCTGATCAGCCTGTTGGTCAGTTTTCCCGGGCTCAGTGCGGTGAAGATTGCCCGCAAGCTCAAGGAGAAGCTGGGTGAGCTTCCGGCGTCAGAGCGCAGCATCCGTCGTTATGTCAGTGCATTAAAGGAAGAGGTTGCAGCAGGTCAGCATCGTTACTACGAGCCGGTTGTGGATGAGGTGCCGGGCGTGCAATGCCAGGTCGATCCAGGCGAGCTGCGTAACGTGCTGATTGGTGGTGTGGAAACAGTGGTTCATTTTGTCGTTTTTGTGCTGGCTTATTCGCGTTTGATGTATGTAGGGCTGTCCTTTCGGCCGCTGGATACCCAGCAGTTCATCCAGCTGCATGATGAAGCTCTGCGCTATTTTGGTGGCATGCCAGAGGAATTGGTGTACGACCAGACCAAGCTGGTGGTAATCAAAGAGAAGTACCGGGAGCTGACGCTCAATGAGCGCTTTCATCAGTACGCTACCACAGTCGGATTTCGCATCCACGCCTGCGAGGGCTACGATCCGGAGAGCAAGGGCAAAGTCGAAGCCGGTGTTAAATACGTCAAGCAGGACTGTTTTTACGGGGAGACCTTCCGTGATGAGCAGCACCTGCGTCAGCACGTGCAAGAGTGGCTGAATACCGTGGCCAACGTGAGGCAGCACGGCACCACTGGTGAAGCTCCACAGATACGCTTTGAACGCGACGAACAGGCACTGCTCAAGCCGTACTTGTCACCGGCCTGTGCGGCTCCCGAGGTCCGAGAAACCCGCAAAGCCGACAAGACCGGTCTGATCTCCTGGAAAGCCAACAAGTACTCCGTACCCATGCTGTGGCAGCAGAGCCGTGTGGGTGTGCTGGAGGATGGCAGTGAGCTGCATGTGATGGATCTGCAAAGCGGTGAAGTCATTGCCCGGCATACGCTGGCCAATGGCAAAGGCCAGATCATCAAAAACACCCATCACTACCGTGATCATGCCCAACGTCGTGAGCAGCTGGAGCAAGATATACAAGCGCTGGTCGGTGACGAACCCCTTAGCCGAGCGCTGTGCGACCAGCTCTGAACATCATCCCCCAAGATCTATAAAGACCAGCTGCTTGCAGTACGTGGCCTGCTGAAAAAGCATGCGCCGGTCGAGCCGGAGCTGCTCTTCAGTCTGAGCCAAAAGCTTGGCCTGACAGCGCGCCAGATCGAAGACTACTTGGTGGCCACTCCACTGGTCAGGAGGTGAACCATGGGCATGCTTGAACAGACCGCTGCGCAGTATCGCAGCCTGCGTATGACTGCTATTGCTGGAGAACTTACCGGGCTGCTGGCCGAAGCGGAAGCCGGTGAAATGTCCTACCTGAGCTTTGCCAACCGGCTGTCCGAATACGAGCTGCAGCAGCGTCAAATCAAACGCATACAGCGCAATCACAAAGCGGCCAAGTTTCCCATGCACAAGCATCTGGAAGGGTTTAATTACCGTCACCAGACCACGATCAGCAAGCGTCAGATCAATACTCTACTGGACTTCCAGTTTATCGATGAACGCCAGAACCTGGTCTTCATCGGCCCACCGGGTGTGGGCAAGACCCACCTGGCCATCGGGGTTGGCCACAAGGCAGTTGATGCCGGATACCGGGTTCTGTTTCGTACCGCCCTGGAACTGGTGGAGGAGCTGGAGTTGGCTGAAATGAAGGGCGAACTGAAAAAGAAAATCAGCCAGCTGAGCAAGTACGATCTGCTGATCATCGATGAGCTGGGCTACCTGCCCATGACCCGACAGGCCCGCTACAACCTGTTCCAGCTGATCAACAGTCTGTACGAATACCGCTCCATCATCCTGACCACCAACAAGGACTTCACCTGCTGGGGTGAGTTCTTCCATGACGACAACGTGGCGGTACCGATTATCGACCGGATCATCCACCACTCACACATTTTTATGCTGGGAGGTGAGAGTTATCGACTGAAGCAAAAAACAATGGGTTAAACGTGCAGGGGTGGGTCAATTTTATTGGCCAAAGGTGGGTCAAAATTAATGGCCATTGACAGCTTATTTGACGCTAATTTGCAGTTGAGCAGAGTACAGCTTGCTTACTGTTAATGTGCGTTCGCACCGGCAAGCATATCTATTGGTTCGGTGGTGAGCCAAACCTTACCCAGCCACTCCCGCTGCAGCGCGGCACAAGGGGCCAACCTGCCTACGGTGGACAGTACACCACAGTCGCGCCTCCAGAATGCGGGATGTGAATTTCGATAGTCAGGTGGTTGGCTGTTGTCATCAGAGCAGGCAAGGCAACCGGAACAAAGCCGGGCAACACGGCAGGACTGTTCAGAGCTACCTCAGTCACCACACTGGTGTGGTCTGTCATCCAACGGTGAACCATATTGGCATTCAGGTGATGGTTGCGTGCAATACGTGCCATAGACACACCAGCCCTCTGGCATTGGAGGACGGTGTCGGCTTTGAAGACTTTGGAATAACGATGGCGCTAGAGTTTTGCTTATTTGAGTCATGATAGATTCTTACGAGCAGGCGAGTATTCACTCAAAGAGCGGTTTAATTGCTCGGATGGCATCCCTTCTTATCGGATATCTATTATCTCGAAGAGCGTGCAGTTGTTTAAGCGTCTCCACACGGGCTTGTAGATCGATGGAGGCATCTCGTGTAACTACCCCGTAAAATAATACAGATTACTCGTAGAATTTCTTTTAAGCTAAACGAAAGGAGTTTGACGATGAGCAAACGAAAGACTGAAAGCCAAATTGTGGCGATTTTGAAAGAAGCTGAAGTTGGTATGCCGATC
>RRZU011239044.1_pt1 | contig 12690 bp, 14 predicted proteins | sample 2165561 | NCBI WGS metagenome assembly RRZU01 (sample SAMN10456909, study PRJNA506462) | wastewater metagenome | isolation source: wastewater sludge | place: USA: Moscow, Idaho | reverse complement strand
TTAACGCCAAGTTCTTGCGCGATGATGTGCGATAAGGTGGTTTTGCCCAGGCCAGGCGGGCCAAAGAGCAGCACATGGTCGAGCGCCTCGCCCCGTTTGCGCGCTGCGCCAATAAAAATCTCCAACTGCTCGCGCACCTTGACCTGGCCGACGTATTCATCGAGCAGCTTGGGGCGCAAGGCGCGTTCCAGCGCTTCTTCCTGCGGCGTAGCGGGCGCGGCAGACACCATGCGCGGCATGGCGGGCGCGGATTCGGCGTGGAGCTGGTCGGTCTGGATGGCCATGAAGGGAAAAGCTGAATGGGCGCTGAACAGGTATTCCGTATCATACGCGGCTTGTCTTTTGCGTCCCCTGCGTTTTTATTCCCCCTGCATGTCTTTCCTTCCCCCCGCCTGGCAACGCCGCCTGGAGCGCCACCCTGTCCTGATTCCTGCCCTGTTGCTTGCCGTGTGGCTGGCGTTTACTGCGGGCTGGCGCAGTCTGATGCTGCCCGATGAGGGCCGCTACGCCAGCATTGCCCTCACGATGGCGCAAAACGGCAACTGGGGCGTGCCGCTGCTCAACCACCTGCCGTTTTTCCACAAACCGATTTTGTTTTACTGGATCACCGGCGGCGCACTCAAGCTGTTTGGCGCCACGGTGTGGGCGGCGCGGGCGGCATCGCTTGTGGGCGCGTGGCTTGCGGGCATGGGGCTGTACCTGTTTGTGCGCCGCCACGGCAACCCCTTGCAGGCGCAGTGGGCGGGCTTGGCGCTGGCTGTGTTGGCGGGCATGCCTTTTTTCTTTGTCGGGGCGCAGTTTGCCAATACCGACATGCTGGTGGCGGGCATGATCAGCGCCACGATTTTGGCCGCTGCGCATGCGGTGTTGCAGGCCGCCCAAGGCTTGCCGCATCTGCGCTGGGTATGGCTGGCCTATGCGCTGGCGGCGCTGGGGGTGTTGTCCAAGGGGCTGATTGGCGCGGTGCTGCCTGCGGGCGTGCTGGTGTTGTGGCTGGTCTGGCAACAGCACTGGCGCGGCTTGCGCGTATTGCTGTCGGCAAGTGGTCTGCTGGTTTTTTTGGCGGTGGGGCTGCCGTGGTTTGTGTGGATGGAGCAGCACTCCCCCGGTTTTTTCCACTACTTTTTTATTTACCAGCAGTTTCAGCGGTTTACGCAAGCGGCATTCAACAACCGGCATGGCGTGTGGTTTTATCCAGCGGTGCTGTTGGTGCTGGGCTTGCCGTGGTCGCTGTGGCTGGCGCTCCCATTGCGGCGCTGGTGGTGCCTGCGCAAGTCGGGGTTGGCGGTGCCGCTGTGGCAGCCAGCGCCTATGGTGTGCGCCTTGTCACTGCAACGTCTTTTTGGGGCGTGGACGTTGGTGATCGTGGGTTTTTTCTCCATTCCCGCCTCCAAGCTCGTAGGGTATATGTTGCCGGTGCTGCCGCCGCTGGCGGCGTTGCTGGCGTACTGGCTGCTGGCCTATGCGCCGGGCGCACGGCTGGTCAAGGCCACGCTGGCCATCAGCGCCATGCTGTGCATGCTGCTGGTGCTGGCGGGCGCGAACCTGCCCGCAGCCAACCGAAAATCGGCTGAAATGGCCGCGCACGCGATGCGCAAAACCTTTGCGCCCAACGACCAGATCGTGATGCTGGGAAGCTACCAGTACGACCTGCCGTTTTACCTGCAAGCGCGCCAACCGGTGTGGGTGGTAGACGACTGGCCGGAGGTGGCCTTCAGCAAGCGCGACAACTGGCAAAAAGAACTTTACGAAAGCGGCGAGTTCAACCGCACGCTGCGTGGGCAGATTTTGATCGGGCAAAAAAGCGCCTCCTTGCGCCTGTGCCAAAAGCTGCAAGACGGCCAGCCGCTGTGGCTGATGGCGCGGCGCACGGCGCTGCCAAACAATGCGCCCGCGCTGCAAGCGGCCACGCCTTTTTGGCAAAAGCCGGGCGATGCGGATTTTCCGGCGGTGTGGCATTTGCAGGGCGACGCGGGGCGTGCAGCCTTGGGGTGTGGGGCTTGATGGAGCGTTGGCTTTGCTAGACTGTCTGCGCCTTTCCCTTGCCCCTTTGGGGAGAGGGAGAAAATTCCTTTGCATAGCCTCCTGCTGAATCGTTTTCCCGCATGTCCCTTTTAGCCTCCCTGCGCACCCAGTACACCCGCCGCCCCATTGCCCTGCCCGCCGTGCTGCTGGCGCTGTGGCTGGCTTTTTCACTGGGCTGGCGCAGTCTGGCCATGCCTGATGAGGGCCGCTATTCGCTGATCGCGCTGGATATGGCGCTGCAAAACCAGTGGCTGGAGCCGCTGCTCAACGGGCTGCCGTTTTTCCACAAGCCGCCGCTGTTTTACTGGATCAACGCCATCGCCTTCAAGCTCTTGGGCGCGAGCAGTTGGGCGGCGCGCACATCGTCGTTTGTGGCGGGCTGGGCCATGGGCATGGCGTTTTACTTGTTTGTGCGTCGGCATATCGGCCAGCAGATGGCGTGGGTGAGTTTGCTGCTTTTGGCGACCATGCCCTTCTTTTTTGGGGGTGCGCAGTTTGCCAACCTCGACATGCTGGTGGCGGTGTGCGTGGGGCTGACGATTCTCGCGGGCGCGCACGCTGTGTTGCAGCACGCGCATGGCCTGCCCTACCGCGCCTGGGCTGCGCTGGCGTGGGTGCTGGCGGCGCTGGGCATCCTCTCCAAGGGCTTGATTGGCGCGGCTTTGCCGTGCGGCGTGTTGCTGCTTTGGTTGCTGTGGATGCGCCACTGGCGCGGCCTGTGGGTACTGTTGTCGCTGCCCGGCATGGTGCTGTTTGCGCTTGTGGGCGTGCCGTGGTTTGCGCTGATGCAGCAGCGCTATCCGGGGTTTGCTTACTATTTTTTCATCGCCCAGCAGTTCCACCGCTTTTCGGGTGCGGACTTCAACAACCAGCAAGGCGCGTGGTTTTACCCAGCCTTGCTGTTTGGCATGGGGCTGCCCGCCACGCTGTGGTTGCTGCCTGCGGTGGGCCGCTGGTGGAGCTGGCTGCGCGTGCAGGGGCTGGCGGGCTGGCTGGCGCAACGTGCGCAACCTGTTCCGCTGACTTCGCCCGCCGCAGCGTACCGGCTGTGCTGGTGCTGGCTGGGATTGATTGTGGTGTTCTTCTCCATCCCTGCTTCCAAAACCGTGGGCTACATCTTGCCGGTGCTGCCGCCGCTGGCCTTGCTGTTGGCGCTGGCGGTGCAAGGCCCGGCAGGCGACTGGCCGGTCAAGCGCCTGCTGGCGCCGGTGTTGGGCGGCGCGGCGCTGTGCTTGACCCTGGTGGGGGTGTTCACCGCCATTCCGCGCAGCGCCATTCAAACGCTGCTGCCCACTCTGCGTCCGGCCATACAGCCGCAAGACACGCTGGTGATGCTCGATACCTTTCAGTTTGACCTGCCGTTTTACCTGCAATGGAAAAAGCCCGTGCTGCTGGTCGGCGACTGGAAAAACCCCGCGCTGCGCACCGTAGACGACTGGCGCAACTACATGCTCGATGCGGCCGATTTTTCACCCACTGCGGCCAGCCGCATCATGCTCACGCCCGAGCAACTGACCACGCAAATTTGCGCCACCTTGCCGGCGGGTGCCCGTGTCTGGGTGCTTGCGCCGGGCGTTTACGAAGGCGCGAACCCGTCCCTGAGCAGCAGCAACGTTTTCTGGACGCAACCCCGCAAAGACAACCCGCTCAAACTCTGGCGCGTGCAGGGCGATGTGCGTGGGCAAATGGGCTGCAAATAAACACCTGCCCGCTGTACGGACCTTGCAGAGGCAAAATGGCCCACAAGCCGCATGCAGCCTGCGGTTTTACTTGGCCAGCGCTTTCAGCGCCAGTTTGATGCCCTCGCTCACGCCCACGGTGGTGGGCAGGGCTTTGAGCGCCAGTCCGGCTTCTTTTTCGCTGTAGCCCAGCGCCACCAGCGCCTGCAAAATATCGAGTTGCGCGTCGCTTTGCACGCTAGTGCCTGCGGCCAGCGGCATGTCGGCACCGAGTTTGCCCTTGAGTTCGAGCAGCAGGCGCTCGGCGGTTTTTTTGCCGATGCCGGGCACTTTGATGAGGCGGCCACTTTCCTGCAAGGTCACGGCCTGCGCCAAGTCGGCCACGCTCAAGCCTGACAAAATCGACAGCGCCGTGCGCGCGCCCACGCCGCTGATTTTGATGAGCTGGCGAAAGGCGTTGCGCTCTTGCGCAGAGGCAAAGCCAAACAGCAGTTGCGCATCTTCGCGCACCACAAAATGCGTGAGCAGCGTGACCTTCTCGCCGAGCGCGGGCAGGTTGTAGAAAGTGCTCATGGGCACGTCCACCTCGTACCCCACGCCGTGGCAGTCGACCACAAGCTGCGGGGGCGACTTTTCGACGAGCGTCCCAGTGAGTTTTCCGATCATGGGGTATCCTTGTGCAAATCAACTTCAAAGCAGGGCTTACGCAAAACGGGCCTGGCTAGGCGGCGCACCGCAGACAGTACAAGCTGAGTGCGGCAAAGTGCGCCAACAACGCCAGGGCGGTTTTGCGTCAGTCCTGCAAGGATTATCCGCGTGATCCTGCGCCATTCATTCAGCCCGCTCCACAACACCCGCCTGGCGCACCTGTGCGGCCCGCTGGATGAGCATTTGCGCTCGATAGAAAACGCGCTGGGCGTGAAAATCGCCCACCGCCACGAGCAGTTCAAGGTCGATGGCCCCAAAGCCGCCGCCAACCGCGCCATGGAGGTGCTGCAAGCCCTGTACGAGCAGGCCGCGCGGCCCATTCAGCCTGCCACCGTGCAGCTCATGCTCGCGGGCGACGGCACCGAGCCGCTGCCCACCGATGATGCCCAACTCGCCACGCGCCGCACCGATTTGCGCGCCCGCACCGCCACGCAAGGCGTGTACTTGAACGCCATTGCCAGCCACGACATCACCTTTGGCATCGGCCCGGCGGGCACGGGCAAAACCTACCTGGCCGTGGCCTGTGCGGTCGATGCGCTTGAGCGCGGCGCGGTGCAGCGCATTGTGCTCACGCGCCCTGCGGTAGAAGCAGGCGAGCGGCTGGGTTTCCTGCCCGGCGACCTGGTGCAAAAAATCGACCCCTACCTGCGCCCGCTGTACGACGCGCTGTACGAGCTGATGGGCTTTGACAAAGTGCAAAAAGCGTTTGAGCGCGCCTCGCTCGAAATTGCGCCGCTGGCCTTTATGCGCGGGCGCACCTTGAACAACGCCTTCATCATTCTCGACGAGGCACAAAACACCACGCCCGAGCAGATGAAGATGTTTTTGACGCGCATGGGCTTTGGCAGCAAGGCCGTGGTCACGGGCGACGTGAGCCAGATCGACCTGCCCAAAACCCAAAGCAGCGGCCTGATCGAGGCCGAACGCATTCTGAAGCGTGTGCAAGGCATTGCGCAGGTGCGCTTTACCAGCGCCGACGTGGTGCGCCACCCGCTGATCGGACGCATTGTGGACGCCTACGACGCCGCCAGCACCGCCAGCCGCCGCGCGCGGGACGCGGCTTAATCCCAATATCGGCGCGGCTTACAGGCCTAAAACGGCCCACAAGACCCGTCAGACGGGCAGTTGGCATTTTCCATTTTTACCCCACGCATCCCGCGTGGCCAGGCGCAACCCGGCCGCCCATCCGCGCCTTTGTACAATTCCCGCCATGCCTGCCACAGCCCCCCCCAGCGAAGACACCCCCCTGCCTGCCGCCACCGCCCCCGAAGGCGTGCCCCACCCGCGCACCATCCGCAGTTTTGTGCGCCGCACGGGCCGCGTGACCACCGGGCAGGCCAAGGCGATGGAGCGTCTGGGCGCGGACTTTCTCGTGCCCTACCTGCCCGCCCCGCCTGACTTTCAGGCCCTTTTTGGCCGCCAGGCCCCGCTGGTGCTGGAAATTGGCTTTGGCATGGGCGAAGCCACGGCCCACATCGCCGCCGCGCTGCCCGCAGTGAACTTTCTGTGCTGCGAAGTGCACGAGCCGGGCATAGGTGCGCTCGTCAAACGCATCGGCGAACAGGGCCTGAGCAACATCCGCATTTGCGCGCACGACGCGGTGGAAGTGATCGCCCACATGCTGCCGCACGCCTGCCTGCACGGCGTGCACATCTTTTTTCCCGACCCGTGGCACAAAACCCGCCACCACAAGCGCCGTCTGATTCAGCCGCCGCTGGTGCGCCAGCTTGCGCTGCGCCTGCAAGCCGGCGGCTACCTGCACTGCGCCACCGACTGGCAGCCCTATGCCGAACAAATGCGCGATGTCTTGCAGGCCGAACCCCTGCTCACCAACACATCGCCGCACGCCAGCGGCTACGCCGACAAACCCCACTACCGCCCGCAAACCAAGTTCGAGCGCCGCGGCCTGCGCCTGGGGCACGGCGTGTGGGACTTGGTGTTTGCCCGCAACGCCTTGCCCGCAGATACGCCCCTGGGCCAAGCGCCTGCACGCCGCGCCTGAGTGGGCAATTTCTGCCACAATCCTTGTTAGCGCAAACAGCTCGGGTTAACCCGAGTTTGCACCGTATTTTTATAGCCATTTTTTGTCACAAGGAGTCCATCATGGCCAGCAACCTCATCAAAACCACCACCGATGCCAGCTTTGACGCCGACGTAATCCAATCCACCACGCCCGTGCTGGTCGATTTCTGGGCAGCCTGGTGCGGCCCCTGCAAGGCCATTGCCCCCGTGCTCGAAGAACTCGCCGCCACCTACCAAGGCAAAGTGCAAATCGCCAAAGTCAACGTGGACGAAAACCAGAGCACCTCGGCCCAATTCGGCATCCGCAGCATCCCCACCCTCATCCTGTTCAAAGGCGGCAAAGCCGTAGCCACCCTCGCAGGCGCCCGCCCCAAAGCGCAGTTGGCGGCTTTTCTGGACGAGCACGTATAAGAAGCTGTTTGCCTGTATAGCCAAACCCAGCGGTTGGAGGTGAGCGCAAGCGAACCCCAACCCACATCGGGCGCGTGATGTTGCTTTATGGGCTTGGAATAGCAGCAAATACGCAAACTGCCCGCCAGACGGGGCTTGTGGCATCAAAATGGCCTGCAAGCCCCGTCTGGCGGGCAGTTTGCGTTTTGCTTTCTTCTGCGCCCTCTGGTGGAAGGCGCAAGAGGGGCGCTATCAGTCGATTTTCACGTCCACCCGGCGCGCCTGGGGGTCGTTGCCGTGGGTGTTGGGCATGGCTTCGGGTTTTTTCAGGTTCAAGCTGGTTTCGGGCACGCCTTCGGCCAGCAGCGCGTCGCGCACCGACATGGCCCGCTTTTTGGCCAACTCGGCGTTCAACTCGGCGCTGCCGGTGCTGTCGTGGTAGCCGCTGATGGTGAGGTGTTTGCCTGCCTTGGCAGCGGCCACCACGTCGGTCAGGGCCTCTTTGGCGCCTGGGGCGATGTCGGCCTTGCCGCTGGCAAAGTAAAAGCGCACCACGCCGTCAACGACCTGGATATGCGCCTGGTCGGACGCTGCGGCTTGCCCTGCTGCTGCGGGCAACGCCACCACGCTGGCGGCGGGCGCAGGCGCGCTGGCGGCTACGGCGGGCTGCACGCGGTTGCGTTTGCGCGCCTGGCTGATGGCCAGCGAAAGCACGACGCCAATGGCAATGGCCACCGCTGCGGCAATGGCCGCCCACACTATGCCGCCGTTGTCGTCGTCTTCGCTTGCGCCACTGATTCTTTTCGTCGCCATATACACTCCGAATATTTGCTGATGAGGTTGTATGCACTGTCTGCGCTTGGCCGCAAACCCTTTGCGTCCAGCACTGGAAAAACCCGCTTATTCTAATTCAGCACAGGAGGCGCACCATGAATCCCGTTCCCCCCGACATTGCCAGCCTGCGCAAAAGCTACGAACGCGCCGAGCTGGACGAAGCCGCCTCGCACGCCGACCCGCTGCAACAGTTTGCCCAGTGGTTTGACGAAGCCCTCCAGGCCCAAGTGCCCGAGCCCAACGCCATGACACTGTGCACCGTGGGCAGCGATTTGCGCCCGAGTTCGCGCATCGTGCTCATCAAAGGGTACGACGCGCGCGGCCTCGTCTGGTACACCAACACCCGCAGCCGCAAAGGCCAGCACCTGGCGGGCAACCCCTTTGCCGCGCTGCAATTTTTCTGGCCCGAGCTGGAGCGCGTGGTGCGCATCGAAGGCCGCGTGGAGCACGTCAGCGCCGAAGAAAGCGATGCCTACTTCCACAGCCGCCCGCTGGACTCGCGCATCGGCGCATGGGCCTCGCCGCAAAGCCAGGGCATCGACAGCCGCACCGTGCTGGTCATGAACGCTGCCAAATACGGCGCCAAATACCTGCTCAACCCCCCGCGCCCCCCGCACTGGGGCGGCTACCGGCTCATGCCCGATGCGTGGGAATTCTGGCAGGGCCGCAAAAGCCGGCTGCACGACCGGTTGCGCTACCGGCTCGACGATGCAGGGGCCTGGGTGCGCGAGCGGCTGGCACCATAAGCACCACGGGCTTGTTGGGGTTCGCTTGCACTCACCATCCACATCGGGGGCGCGATGACGACCCTATGAATTGGGCGCGAAAGCGTCTGCAAGGCCCGTGCTGGCAGGGAAAGGCGCTGCGGACGATGGCGTCATGGCGTGCAGCACGGCTGCGGGCATGCGGCTTGGCTGCAAGGTCTGCGCGTTGACCCAGCCGACGCGGATGGTGCCTGCGGCCAGCAAGGTGCCGCCCACTTCGCCACGCCATGCCTGCTGCGCAAACACCACGCTGGCTTTGCCCAGGTGCTGCACCTGCGCGGTGATGGTGAGCAGGTCATCGAGCTGCGCGGGGCGGTGGTATTTGACGGTGGTTTCGCTCACCACAAACACGCCGCCGGTTTGCGCGCGCAGGGTGTGCTGGTGCAGGCCCAGGCTGCGCAGCCATTCGGTGCGGGCGCGTTCAAAAAACTTGAGGTAGTTGGCGTAAAAGACGATGCCGCCAGCGTCGGTGTCTTCCCAATAGACGCGCACGGGAAAGCAAAAGGGGGTGGACATGGGCATGGCGAGGGAGCAAATACCCGACGCATCAAGCGCCGCGGCGGTGCTGGTCGGCCTGGACTTCGAGCGGGCGCAGTTCGGGGGCCAGGGCGTTGAGCACGCCGTTGACGTATTTGTGTCCGTCGGTGCCGCCAAATGATTTGGCCAGCTCGATGCATTCATTGAGCACCACACGCCAGGGCACGTCGGCGCAGTTTTTGAACTCGTACACGCCAATCCACATGCAGGCGTGTTCAATGGGCGAAATTTCTTGCAAGCCACGGTCGAGCTTGGGCGCAATGAGCGCGTCGAGTTCGCCCGCCTGCGCTACGCAGCCGTGAAAGACCGCGTCGAAGTGGGCGGCATCGCTTTTGTGAAAACCGATCAGGTCGCGCGTGAACTGGTCAATGGCGGCAGCGTCGTTGTGCCCCACCAGGTGCTGGTACAGGGCCTGCACCACAAATTCGCGGGCGCGGGCGCGGCCTGTTTTGCCTGCGGTTTTGCGCGGCTTGGCCGGTGTGGGCAAGGCGGGTTGCAACGTGGCGCAGAGGGCTTGCTCAGGGGTAAGCGCGGGGGAGGTGTTGGATGGGGACATGGCAGTCGGGTCGGTCATTGTCAGGCGCGCATGGCTTGCATGAGCAGGGCCATTTCGACCGCCACGCGGGCCGCATCGGCACCTTTTTCGGTTTGCCGCGCGGCGGCCTGTTTGGGGTTTTCGACCGTGAGGGTGGCGTTGGCAATGGGCAGGCCGTGGTCAAGCGCCACGCGCGTAACGCCTGCGCCAGACTCGTTGGCGACCAGTTCAAAGTGGTAGGTTTCGCCGCGAATGATGCAGCCGATGGCGATGAGCGCATCGTAGTCGGCACGGTCAGCCAGGCATTGCAGCGCCAGCGCCACTTCGAGCGCGCCGGGCACTTGCACCAGGGTCACGTTTTTGGCCTTCACGCTCAGGCGCATGAGTGCGGCCAGACAGGCTTCGGTCATGGCGTCGGTCACGTCGGCATTGAACCGCGCCTGCACGATGCCGATGCGGAGTTTTTTGCCGTTGAGGCTGTGGGCGAGCGTTTCCAGATCGCCTTGGTTGGCATTTTTCATGGTTTTTCTTTCCTCTATTCAGGTGGGTGTGCCACAGGACAACGGTATGTCACTGCGGCAGGTGGCAAACGGCTTCGATATTGTGCCCATCGGGGTCGAGCACAAAGGCGCCGTAATAGTCGGGATGGTAATGCGCCCGAATGCCTGGCGCGCCGTTGTCACGCCCGCCTGCAGCCAGTGCGGCATGGTAGAAAGCATCGACCATGCTGCGGCTGTTGACCCGAAAAGCGATGTGCACTGGCGGACAATTGGGCTGGCCCTGGCTGATCCAGAAATCAGGCTTGGAAGGCTCGCCAAAACCAGCCACGTCGGCATGCCCGGTCACCGACGCGGGAAGCTCCGCCAACAGCACGTAGCCAATCGTGGCCAGCGCCTGGCTGTAGAACTGCTTACTTTTTTCAAAATGGCTGACAACGACTCCGGTGTGGTCAATCATGGCGTACTCCTCATGCCAGGGGCGATGGCATGTCATGGGGGGTGGTCGCGGCTTGCGGGGTTTCGGTAAACCCGACAACCTCCAGATCGTAGCCCGCCATGCTGGGCATGCGGCGGGCGGGGCCAAGGATGTTGAGTTTGCGTGCGCCGCATTCGCGCAAAATCTGCGCGCCAATGCCATAGCTGCGCAAGTCCAGCCCTTTGCCGGGCGCGTGGGCGGCTTGCGCGGTGCCATCAAATTGCGCGAGCAGTTGCGCGGCGCTTTCGCCGCAGTTGAGCAGCACGACAATGCCGCACGGCTGCGCGTGGATGTAGCGCAGGCTGTCTTGCAGGCTCCAGCTGTGCAGTTGCCGGCCCACTTCGAGCGCATCGAGCACCGACAGGGGTTCATGCACGCGGGTGGGCACCACGTCGTTGGCCTGCCAGGTGCCCTTGACCAGCGCCAGGTGCAGCTTGTCGCCATGCACGTCTTGGTAGGCGTGCGCCACAAACTCGCCTTGTGCGGTGTGCAGCACGCGGGTGGCGACTTTGCGGATGAGCGATTCGTGCCGCACGCGGTGTTCAATCAGATCGGCAATGGTGCCAATTTTCAGGCCGTGCTCTGCGGCAAACACGCGCAGCTCGGGCAGGCGCGCCATGGTGCCGTCTTCGTTCATGATTTCGCAGATGACCGATGCGGGCGCGCAGCCGGCCATCTGCGCCAGCTCGCATCCGGCTTCGGTGTGCCCGGCACGCATCAGCACGCCGCCATCGACCGCCTGGATGGGAAACACGTGGCCGGGCTGCACGATGTCTTGCGCCCCGCCTTTGATCGCCATTTGGATGGTGCGGGCGCGGTCGGCGGCAGAAATGCCGGTGCTGACCCCTTCGGCGGCTTCAATCGACACGGTAAACGCCGTGCCGTAGCGCGTGCCGTTGCGCCGGCTCATGGGCGACAGGCCGAGTTCCTCGCAGCGCTGGCGGGTCAGAGTCAGGCACACCAGACCCCGGGCGTGGCGCACCATGAAGTTGATCGCCTCGGGCGTGACGTGCTCGGCCGCCAGCATCAGGTCGCCTTCGTTTTCGCGGTCTTCTTCATCGACCAAAATGACCATCTTGCCCGCCCGCAAATCGGCCACGATGTCTTCTACCGGGGAAATGGCGGCGGGCGCGCGAGCGGACATGGGCAAGGGCTTTCTCAAAAAACACGGGGCAAGGGCGGTATTGTCCCATGATCGCGCAAGACGCAACCCGCTGGCATCCTCATGCGGGAGAGGAAAAAGGGCTTTGTGCCCGCCAGACGGTCCTTGTGGCACGAAAATGGCCTGCAAGACCCGTCTGGCGGGCAGTTGTGTATTTTTATGGCCCCTTGGGGCGAGGGGGCAAGGCGTGGGCAGCACCTTGTCTGCCCGGCGCTGCCAGATCTGGGGTTATGGCTTTCGGCTGCGAAACGCCCACAGCTTGCTCAACACAAACGTGCCCACCGCCACGCCCGCCAGCACGCCCGCCAGCAACACGTCGTACCGCCACGGTATGAATCGCAGGGCCACCACGTAGGCCAGTTCGTTCACGGCAAAGCCCAGCGCGGAGAGCGCAAAAAACCGGGGCAGGGCGTGGCGCAGCGGGGCGCGCTGCTGTGCAAACGTCCAGCCGTAGTGCCCCGCAAACGACACCCCAAACGCCACCAGCCAACCCACGACGTTGGCCGCCAGCGGCACCAAAAGCTGCGCACCCACCAGCAAACGCACCACAGCCAGATGCACGGCAGCGGCGGCGCAGCCAATCACGATGAAACGCAGGGCGGGGGAAAGGGTCATGGGCGGGGGCTTCCTGGGCGCAGGCCGCAGCCGCCGGTAAAAAAGTGCGGCTGGGCGCGGCCATTGTGCCACTGCGCGCCACAGCGTCCGCAGTGGCTGCATGGCACAATCGGCGGGTGAAAAACCCCTTTGTTTACCCCGCTTTGCAACCGACCCGGTTGATCCAGGCCAGCCCATCGCGCGGGGGCGGCATGGCTTCGCGGCGGCGCACCGTGTGCCTGTGCGTGGACGACTTCGGGTTGGATGCGGGCATCAACGACGCGGTGCTTACCCTGACGCACAAAAAACGCATCGGCGCCACCGGCTGCATGGTCGATGGCCCCGCGTGGGCCGAAGGTGCCCAGCATCTGCGCACCCTGCCGCCTGCGCAGATGGACGTGGGTCTGCATGTGGATTTGACCGAAACCCGTCTGCAAGGCGTGCGCAGCGGCTGCAAAACGCCGC
>RRZU013200146.1_pt1 | contig 12693 bp, 13 predicted proteins | sample 2165561 | NCBI WGS metagenome assembly RRZU01 (sample SAMN10456909, study PRJNA506462) | wastewater metagenome | isolation source: wastewater sludge | place: USA: Moscow, Idaho | reverse complement strand
GCACCAATTTCAACAGCATTTTTAGGAGCATTAAAAACTCCACCACTTGCACTTACATGTGCTCCTACAAATTTCATTTTTTCTCCTAATTTATTTAAAAATAGAATATTTAGATAGTATCTTATTATCAATTTTTAATGTCCATTCTCATTTTTTAGTGTTTGTGACATTGTGAGATTCAGAATAATTTGATAATGGATTTTTCATAATATAAGTCCCTTTTTTAAATGATTTTATAATAGTTTTTATTAAAATCAATTTTATATGTGTACAATAAAACTTGATAATATTAAATAAAGTATTAATTGATAGAAAATATATCTATAACATTAGTATAATTTCAGAATTATAAATTTGCCTATTCAAAAGTATACTGATTAAATTATATTCTATAATTTTTTCTCAGTACATTTTTCTAATCTATCAATTATTATAGTTCTTTGAGAAAATGTTATACCAGAAATATTAATTAAATCTCCATTGTTTAGAGTTCCAATTAATTTCAAAATTCGTTCATTTTCTACTTCAATATGAAATGTTTGTCTTTTTTTCATATATTCAACATCAATTGAATGATAACGCGTATCACTTTTTAAAATACCTTTACTAAATAAATACTTACAAGTCCAGCTAACAGGTACACCAAACTCTTCAAGTTTAACTTTTTTAGCTTTATTGATATCTAGATTATATTTCTTTCCATCAATAATAATCTGAAAAGTATGTAAATCATCAACTTTTCTTATTTCTGGTAACTTTAACAATAATTTTTTATAAAGTTGTGAGTAATTATCACCTTTTTTATTAATGTAATCATAATTAATATTATCTTCATTAATATCTTTAAATAAATTTTTTATAGTTTCTAATGCAGAATCATCTTTTTTTTCTGTTTCAAAAGGGATTACCGTGCTTCCAGCTTTCTCAATTTTTCTATACATATTTCCAAAACTTGTATTATTTGAAGAGAGACAAGAAACAAAAGTTTTGGTAAATTCTTCTATTTGTTCATATCTATTAATTGGTAATCCATGTCCTATATTATAACCATATCCATCATATCTCAATTCAAAAGGCTTTTCAAAGTTTACAACAATAGATTCAGTAGTAACACCAAAATAGACTTTAGAATACTTTTCAAACTCTCTCAAGTTTTTAATTGCACTACCTTCATTTATTTTTATAGTTTCCACTTTTCTCTGAAAGTCAATTTCTGTTGTACAATTCTGAGATCTTTTTTTCATCAAATCAAAAGATAATTTTCCCTCAACTATTTCATAAAACAAACTTTCATAAACGTCATTTATTCCAAAACCTTCAACTTCCATAACTTCAATTGTTGGTATTTCAAAATCTTCATCTTCTACAACATATGCACGGAAACATGGCACATTTTTAGTATTTCCAATAAACATTTTAAAATCATATCGTGTATATGCCATTATTTTTCCTCCTCATATAAGTTATAAAACATTTGAGTAGATATCTCATATTGAGAATTTTCTTCATTGACCTTATTAGCATACCATTCTACAAAAGTTTTTTTACCATTTGGTAAATTGTGATATAAATACTCTTTTTTAATATTTTTAATTGTTTTCGTTTTGCTGATTATATCAAAAAACTCTTCTTTGTTTGTTTCATTCAACTTTAATTCGTCTGCTAAATAAGAATACCACAATCCTAAAATAGTTCTATCAGCATTCACATCTACATATTGAAAACCTAATTTTCTCCAAACAACAATGCCATCTGCAGATGCATTATTTACATGTATTTGTAAAAATTTATTTTTTTTATATTCCCTTTTTTCTCTTTCACTTATCTTTGAACCTAGACCAAAAGTTCTATATTTTTCATAATAATAACACTGTACATGCTCAACTACTTTTCCATCTTTTATGTGGGAGTTAATTAAATCTTTTTTACCATAATAAAATCTAATTATTGGTGCACTATTAATTTGCTCAGTCATATTAAAAATATTTATTATTGCACCTTTAACGTCTTCTTTTTCAGGTAATGTTTCTAAGTCCGTTCTAGTAATTTCTTCAACTTTATAAATATTCTCTATATTGCTATCTGGCATTACTAAATCAGATGAACGATTTATGCTCATTATCTCTCTTTAAATAATATTTTAATTTAGTAATGTAATATAATTATTCTAATTATTAGCTAAAATTACACTTAGTATATTCATTCTTTAAATATATAAACTATTTTGTAACTAATGTATATATGATACTTACTACTGAGAAATATTTGATTCTTCACCTATACCTTTTATAAGTTTGATATAGTTCTCTTGTGTGAAACGAAGTGCTAAATTGGGCAGTTTAATGTTATACAATATTATAATTAAAGTTGAATGATAGATTTGACAAATAAAAGATGATAATAAAGTATATATTTTAATATAGTTATTTTTTGAGAATAATTTAAGTTGATTAAAAAATATAACTTTATAAATCTACAGAATTAAATTTATTTAAGAATTCAGTCATTTTTAGTACTTTTAATTTTAAATTGAATACTTCGCCTATAAATTTAACTTTTTCATATAGATTTTTATCTTCTGTTATGAAATATTTTGCTTTACTTGCAAAATATAAATGATTTGAATCTCTTCTTGCATTTGAAGGTTTATTCTTCTTATTAAATTTTTCTTTGAATAGGGGGCTATAGTCCAATAAACAAAAAGATTTGTAAATTTTGTAATCTAATGGTTTATTTTCTCCAGCATCAAATTCAGTTGCTAAAAAGAATGATTTTAGATATTTTTTAAAATCTTTTTGAAAAGATTCTATATTTATTATTTCCATACAAGAAAGAAAATCTTCTATATTTTTAAAATATATTGAATTTTGATCTAAAATTGAATTTTGTATATTCTTAAAAGTTTGGTTTAATTCCATTACATTTTTACGATAGTTATTCATAAATTCTGCTGTATTAATATTTTTTATAAAGTTTTCCATAAAATCATTTAAAACTTTATTATCAAAAATACTATCATTTTTTTCCAAGTAAGGATAAAACATATTATATTTATTTAATTGAGAAAGATCAACTTTTATTGGTTCAAATTCTGGAATATTAAAATTAATTTTAATACTTTTTTCAAATTTATAATTTTCTTTAATTTGTTTATAGGCTTTAACTACAGAAAATTTCTCAATTCTAAGTTCATTATTCAACTCTTCTATTCTTCCTATTAAAAAACCATTTGAAACATTTTTTAAATAACCTAAATCTTCTGATATAAAATTAGAATTTTTTTCAGTTGAAACTACTAAATCTTCTAAATGGGCACCAGAGTAAGGGAAAAAGTATTTTTTTGATAATTTAAAAATAATTTTTTCTAATTCTTTTGCCTCAATATTATCATTATTATAACTATGTTTCATATTTTGAAATATATTCCAATCTAAGTAAATATATTCTTTTGCAATAGGTTTAGTGATCATAAATTTTCCTTATAAAAATTAAAGTTTAATATTACTAAATTAAATTTAATTCTTCACTAATATCTTTAACTAGTTTACTTAATGGTCTCTTGTGAAAATCTTTAGTTTCACTATAGTTAGATAATATAAAACGATAAATTTCTTGTTTTGTAAATTTTAGTCCTTGTAATTGTTCTATATAAGATTTTGGATAATACATTTTTTTACAAATTAATTCAATAATAGTGTTACTCAACCCAAGGTGTTAACTGATTAAAAAAGTGTCTACTAACTTGGGGTCATTCCAGATTAAAAAGTAAATAGTTTTCAAGCTTTAATGGAAAAATATCAACCTGAGGGAAAATTTATTCATTTAGGTGATAAACAAACTTATGAAAAAATAATTAATACAACAGGTATGTTTAAATTAATACCACAAACAATTAGTGGTAAAGTAAAATTAGGTCAAAACTGGACAGAGGAGAGATATAATAGTGTAATAAATCATTTAAAAAGAAGATCCACTAAACAAGATTTAGATACAGTAAAAAGAATGGAACAATTCTCTCTAAATTGTTATTCTAATTAAAGGGATAAAAAATATCTCCAATATATAAAGATGAGTTTAAGAGATAAATGTAATAATTTAAATAATAAAATTTTAGGTCTTATAAAGATATTATACAAATTTACTCAGATAATATTAAAGATTTATCTAAATAATCTGACATGAAAATTATATAATAAATACTTAGTATAAAAAGGATAAGCTATATATAAAAACCAACAATACATGTTAGATAATAACAATTCAGAATATGATGTAAATATATTAATTGGAGAAAATGGGAGTGGAAAAAGTATTTTTTTAAATAACTTTGCAAAGGATTCCACTAAACTAAATAAAAATATTATTGCAATTGTAACATCTGTTCATGATAAGTTTGATATTAGAAGTAAAAAGTTTCACTTTTATGGTGCAAGACAAGGTCGTAACATGATTAGTAAAGTTATTAAAAAGTCTTTAATGTTAAGTCAAGATGAAAGTGATGATAAAATAAAAAGTTTCATCAGAGTTCTAGATTATATTGGTTATAGTTCAAGAATTGGCATACAAATAAATGGATTCAATCCTTATAAAGTTAGATCATTGGAAATTGAAGGATTAATTGAAACAGATAATAAATATGACTTAATATCACTTCTTAACAAATATCATGATGTGATTTTGTATAATCAAATAATTTCTGCCGACTTGTATGCTTTTACTTCAGGAAATATCAATTCATCAGCATTTGGTGCATTATTAAAATTTGAAGATATCATGAAAAAACTAAGAATATTAAAAGGGATAACATTATACTTAGAAAAAGATGGTCAAGAAATTAGCCTACAAAATGCAAGTTCTGGTGAATTATTATTATTGTCAACATTAACTTTTATCTCTTCTTATATTAAACGAAATTCAATAATTTTAATTGATGAACCTGAAAATAGTTTACATCCAAAATGGCAAAAAGAGTATATAAAAAATATTCTAGATATGTTTTATTATTATCATCCAAAAATATTAATAGCAACCCATTCCGCACTTATTATACCATTAAAAGAACAGCCAATAAACTTATTTTCAATCGAAAATAATAAAATAAATCAATTACTACGTACAACTAATAATAATGAAGAATTATTATTTGATACTTTTAAAATTCTTACACCTGAAAATAGATATTTATCTAATCATATAATCGAGATAATTAATGAATTTGATTCTGGTAAAATATCCTTGTTATCAGCAAATAAAAAAATAAACTCCTATATTGAACGGGCCTATGACCCTAAACAAATAAAATTTTTAACAGAAGTTAAAGAGATGATTAACAATATCCATAAAACAAAAGAAGAAAAATAAAAATGCCTGCTAAAATCACATATAATACAGATGAAATAAATGCGATAAAAGAAGCTTTTGCTGAAGGACATAATTCATGGTCTGATAAAGATTTTAAAGAAGTTAAAACACTTAAAATTGTAAAAGATAAAATTAAAAATTTTCATATAGAAAAAACTAATGAAAGGTGTTGTTACTGTGGAGGAAATATTCATAATACTCATAGGATAACATTAGATATAGAACATATTTTACCAAAGTCAAAATTTATACAATATATGTTTACAACAAAAAATCTTAGTATTTCATGTAAACGTTGTAACTTGACAATAAAAGGAAATAAAATAGATTTTCTGACAAATGATTTTAATGATAAACATATTTTTAGGTCTAAATATTATAAATTTATTCATCCAAATTTAGATAATTATGATGCACACTTATTACTATATATTAATCAACTTGGGAAAAATATTATGATTAAATACAGAGTAATTAGTAATAAAGGAAGTTATACATATCATTACTTTAAACTAAAGGCATTAGAAAAAAATAGTTTTGATAAGGCACAAGGAGGTAGTCAACGTTATGAAATAAAAAACCCAAAGATACAAGAAATGTATGAAAAAATAAAATACTAGTAAAATCTAGAAAAGAATGAATATGTCATGGAGTTTACATATTATTCTATATTGTATCTTTAATATAAAATATAATTAATTTTTAAAAAAATAAAATAGCTAAATTTATATTATAGTTTTTCATTAAAAAGATAAACATAAAGATTATGAAGCTTTATCTACTCTTTCTTTTAATGCGTACAATAGGAACTAATAATATTAAAATAAATTGAGTATAATTATTAATATATAAGTACTTTTTTTAATAAGATTATTTATTAATACTATACCTAGCTGCTAAAATTTTATTTAATAAATAAGGTTGCTGAGTTATTCTAATTCCGTCGAATACATATTCATTCTCTAAGTTTCTGTCTTCTTTTAAAGTTAATATATGATATGTATTTTCCATATATTCCAAAGTTAATGCAGCAGTACTTTTATATATATTAATTAAATGTTTTTTATCTGATTTAATGAAAATATTAGGCTCAATAGTAGTTATCACAAAAGCAAATAAAAATGGATTTATTGATATTCCTGGATTAAATGCTAATCCATGCAGTAAAAATTTACGTAAATCTTCATTTATTTTATAATGGCAAACTAATTTTTTTATTGGTATGCTTAATGATTTTTGATATTCTGAAGCCCCCATAACACATATATTTTTTCGTGTATCCAAATGATGAAATGCTCCAGCAAAACATTGTGACATTATTATAAGTGTACTTTTTTTCTCCAGTGCAATTTTTTCAAAAAAATCTGATGTAATAAATGTATTATTTTTACTAATACTTAATCCATTGATATCTCCATGTCCACTTGCAACAAAAACTATATTTTTATCTGAAGGTCTTTCATATTCATTTTCAAAATTCTGAACATCAATAATGTTTCCAACACTATTTTTTATCCAATTTTTTATAGCTTTATAATAATGTGTTCTATCAAATTCTTCTAGTATATCTATATCAATTGATAATACAATATTATTAGAATCTATATTATAATATTTTAATATGTATAAAACAAAACACAAATCATTTAAATGTCTTATATCTCCATCCTCACACAATGAAGTTCCTGAAAATAAAATAAATTGCGTATTTTTATCAAAAATATACTTCGGCTCTTCTAATATTGCTTTTCTTTTATAATCTTTATATAAATAGCTAAAGAATTTAAACATATCTATATAAACTTTATTAAAATTTTAAACTATTAGCATAAGGATTATTTACAGAAATTGAGGTATTATTAAAATCAATTTCACAAGGCATTAAAATAAATTCACTAACATTTTTTTCATAAGATAAAATCTCTGAACCATCAATTGTCAGAAATATTTTATCTGTATTTCCATTTATATTTGGGTAAATTATATATTCTGCAGAACTTAATTCAGGATTATCTTGAAGAATTGATAAAAAAAATCTATGCTCTTTATTCAGCTTATAAATTGATGTAACAGATGACTCTAAATTCTTAATAATCAATGAACTTAAATTTGGTAACATTTCTTTTATATTTTGCATATCTATTCCTTTTAATTTACATTCATATATTTAGTAAAATAAGCCGCGGATTCTATCGAATACGTAATATATTGTCAATACAATTGTAACTATATTTAACACTTTATTAGTATAAATACAAAATTATTTATACTTAATATAATAAAATGATTATTTTTGTAACATTTCTAAACATTCAATAAAATATAATTTAATAATACGCAAAAATATTTTATAATGAGTATAAGGTTATTTATGGCTTAATTAAAAAATGGCTCCTAAATTATTATCTTTTTTATGACTAAGTAATCATCAACAATCTTTAACTTCAATTTTTTACTCAAATCTATGTATTCTTATTAATATTTATCTATTATAATATATGTTCTTATCTATAATGCTTTATGTTTCTGATGAGTTAGATTCTTCAGATTTAATTTTTAATTTAACTAACCTTATAAAATTGTAGTTGTATAATATTGTTAAGAAAATTTTAGGAAAAATAAAAATGAATGATGATAAAGAATATATTTTTAATACTATAAATAAAGATAAAATTGGTGCTCTTTTAAATTTAAAAGATAAATGTTACTTTTGTGAAATGGAGTTGTTTAATCAATACTTTTGTATAAATAATAATAATTGGAATTTTATATACTATGATAGTTTTTTTTCACTAGTTAGAGATGTAACTGATTTATCATTATTTTTTATAATTAATGAAGAAATATCAAATTCAATAAAAAGAAAGCCATTTGAAGATTTATTATCAGATATTATTTTAAATAAACATTATAAGGATGAAATCTATATTAATGGAAAAAAAATAAAACTTTCTTTCACCAAATTAAAACATACTTATATTGAACTTCAAGATTTGTTTGTTTGGAAATATAATGAAATATTAAATAGTCAGTTATACGATTTTAGTATTTCAATATTCTCTGCATTTGAAAATTGGATTTCTATCTTATATAAAGAGCTTGACAATCCTAATGAAAAATCTTTATTGGAGAGTAAAAAGAAAAAAATTGAAAAATTAATTCAACAATACAATGAGTCTGCAATAAATAATAAAGATAAAATTTTAGCCAAGATGATGAAACTAAATTCATATATTTCATTTCCAGATAAATTAAATAGTATTTTTAGTATTGTAGATAAAAATGAATATGAGAAAAATAGAGATATTAAAAAAGACAAAGAAATAATAACTTTCTTAAGAGTTTCTAGAAATACTGTACATAATTCTGGTATTCATGAAGGTGGAAATTTATCTCTTGAATTAAATGGAAAGAAATATGAACTTATTGCAGGAAAACCTAGATTTTCTCATCATATCGATATGATTCTTTTGCATTGTGAATTAGTGGATATATACGCAAATATATTGAATAGTATTAATGATATTCCTTTTGATAATTTTATAAAAGAACAAAAGAATCAGCATACTTTTGAAATTTTCAATAAATTTATATTAAATTACAAATATGGCAGAAATAATTTAACTGAAGAATCTAAAAATTTGTTTTTGAAGAATTTGAAAAAAATAGTTTTAGGAGAAGATAAGGCTAATAAAATATTAAATTTCTTAGATAGTCATGATGGTAATAAAGATACTATATTAACAGATACCTTATCTGCTGACCTTAATAATATATATGCATAAAAATTTAACATAAATTAATAATACGAAGAAATATTTTAATATTTAAAAAAAGAATATTTATACTATAATCTATAAAAATTACTTTGGATACAAATTATGTATGATGATGCAATAACTTTTGGTCAAAGACAAATTAAAAAAAATTATCGTTCCGTAACAGGACATTTTCCAAGTGCTAAAAATAATAGATCCATAGGTTTTGAATCTTTACTTGAAAAAAAACTTTTTCTTTCTTTAGAATTTGATAATACCGTAGAAACTTATCAAGAACAACCTAGAATAATGATACTTAAGAATGGTAAACAGCAAAAGTATGATGTGGATTGCTTTGTTAAAAGATATAAAAAATTAAATCTAAAAGATGAGCTTATAGAAGTTAAATACTTCAGTGAATTTGAAAAATATAAAGATACCTATGAAAAAAAATTTACTGCTGCAAAAATAAAATGTGATGACATAGGTGTAGATTTTAAATTCTTAACTGAACTTGATTTTAATGAAATATACATATCAAATATCGATTTTTTGTATAGATTTATTCTTCATCTATCAGAAGATAAGTATGATGATATTATCTTAGATATATTAAAAAATAAAAAAATATCAGCACTTGAACTTACAAATTTAATTATGAAATCTCAAAGTGAGTATCAAAAAGTTTCAAATAATATTTGGAAACTTGTGGCAAGAAATATTTTAAAAGCTGATTTAGAAAATGAAAAAGTTACAATGAAATCTATTTTGGAGATAAATAATGGGAGTAATTAAATTTAATATAAATTCAAAAATATTTTATGAAAATAATGAATATATTATAAAAAGTTATCCTTCTACTGATAAAGTTTTATTAAAACAAAATATTAGTCCATATAAAGAGATTATTGTAAAAGTAAATGATTTAATAAAAGATTCTAAAAATGCAAATGAGCCTATAAAATCACAAGTAGAATATGATGATAAAGCTTTAGAAAAAGCAAAAGAAAAGTACGAAATAATTAAACCTTTACTTGAAATGGAGAATAGAACTGCAAAAGATGTAGTGAAAAGAGCTAAAAAATTTCATAAAAGTATAGCAACTCTTTATAGATGGATTGAAACTTTTAATAAATATCGAACGGTTAGTTCTTTAGCTGGAAATAGAGAAAACTGTGGCGGTAAAGGAAAATCTAGATTTCCTCAAAAAACAGAAGAAATTATAAATACAATAATCAATGAAGTATATTTAGATGAACAACAGTTGCCATTTTCAAATATTTATAATGTAATTGTAAATGAATGCAAGAAGTCTAATGTTCAGATTCCTAAAAAAGGAGCTATAAGAAATAGGCTAAATACTATTAATCCAAAATTGATTGCAAAACATAGAAAAAATATTAATGTAAGAGAAACTAGAGGAATGCCAGGGCAATTCCCTGAAGTAAAATTACCTCTAGATATTATACAAATAGATCATACTAAAGTTGATGTAATTTTAGTTGATGAAGAATCAAGAGAAGAGATTGGTAGACCATTTATTACTGTTGCTATTGATATATATAGTAGAATGATTTATGGTTTTTATATTTCATTAAATGCTCCAAGCTATTTTAGCGTAGGTCAATGTTTTTTAAATGCAGTATTACCAAAAGATGATTTTCTATTACAACATGAAGTAAAAGGAGAATGGCCAGTTTATGGTTTACCTCGTAAAATTCATATGGATAATGGAAAAGATTTCAGATCAATAAGTTTACATAATTTCTGTAGTGAATTTGGTATTGAAGATATCTATCGTCCAGTTGCTCGCCCGGAATTTGGAGGCGCAATAGAGCGTATTCTTGGTACTTTTATGAAAAAAACGCATGAATTGCCAGGCAGTACCTTCTCAAATATATTTGAAAAAGGAAAATATAAATCTAGTGAAAAAGCTGCTGTCACTATTTCAGAACTAGAGAGATGGTATGTTGATTTCATAGTAAATATCTATCATAAAACAGTCCATAGTTCTTTAGGAATGTCTCCTGAAGAAAAATTTTATCAAGGTTTACTTGGTGTTGGAGATGAAAAAGAAATACCATTTTTACCAATAGTACCTGCAGATACTATAAAATTTAGAATGTCATTACTGCCAAAAATAAAAAGAAGTGTTCAAAAAAATGGGATAACTATTGATTACATTACTTATTTTTCTGAAACTCTTAGAAAATACATAATCCCATCTCAATATAAAAAATTAAAACCTGATTTAATAAATGAAGTTGAGTGCAGAAGAGACCCAAGAGATATTAGTAAAATCTATGTTTATGATGAATACATTAAAGATTATATCATAGTTCCATATGCAGATATAAGAAGACCTGCTATGGATTTAACAGAATTAAGAAGATCTATAAGTGAAGCAAAAAAAGCTATTAAAGGAAGGGAACTTGAACCACATGATATTTTTGAAGCACATGAGAGATTAAATCAATATATTTTATATGCTAAAAAAGAAACTAAAACTGTGAGAAGACATAAAAGTACAAAAAAACATGAGGAAAAAACAATGCAATATGAATCAAAAGTATTAGACGTAACCACTAATCCTGAATCTAAATTAAATTTAAAAAAACAATTTAATGAAGATGATGACTCTGATTATGAAATATATCCAATAGGCTAATTTATGAATGATAAAAATTTAACAAATGAAGCTTTTGAATATTTAAATAAAAGTGATGAAGATAGAATTGTTTATTGTAAAAAAGACCATTGGATCGGTTATGGTGCTGCTGTTAAGTTAGTAGAAATTTTAGAAGATAAATTTTTAGATCCACCACAAATGAGACACGAAGGATTACTAATATATGGAGATTCAAACAATGGTAAAACAGCAATTTTAAAAAGAATGTATAATCTTCATAAAACAAAACTTGATTATGTCGCAAAAGATGGTGAAGCTATTTATGAAATACCAATAATATATTTTCAAGCACCTACAATTCCAGATGAAAGTAGATTATATAGTTTAATACTCGATGAACTTTGTGTACCACAAAATAGAGTTGATAAGGTTGCAACAAAAGCTCATCTTGCAAAGCATCATTTAAATAAATTAGGTACTAGAATGATTTTAATAGATGAGATTCATAGTTCACTAAGAGGAAATTTAAATAAACAAAGAACTTTTATTGATGATTTAAAACAGTTAAGCAACAGCTTATCTTTAACAATAGTTTTAGCTGGTACTAGAGAAGCCTATTCAGCATTATCAATAGGAAATGAAACAAGTAGTAGATTCCCTGCCCTTGAATTACCTAGATGGAATAATGATAAAAAATTTAGATCATTTGTAGCAACATATGAAAGATGCTTACCCCTTAAACAAGCTTCAAATATGGCAAATAATCCAGAATTAGTTAGCAAATTATTTTATCAATCAGAAGGTTTAATTGGCAAAACTGTAAATCTATTAAAAAAAGCATCTATAAAAGCAATACAATCGAAAAGAGAGTATATTACAGTTGATGATATAGAATATTTACCAAAGTTGTAAAATGGCAAAGAAAAAAAGAGATATTTCATGGAT
>RRZU010516647.1_pt1 | contig 12696 bp, 8 predicted proteins | sample 2165561 | NCBI WGS metagenome assembly RRZU01 (sample SAMN10456909, study PRJNA506462) | wastewater metagenome | isolation source: wastewater sludge | place: USA: Moscow, Idaho | reverse complement strand
TATTCGATCAGTTGAAGGTTAGGGTGATTCTGGATGCCGAGTTCTTCCAGCCGCCAGAAGTTGACCGAACTGGTGCGGCGGTAGGTGCCAAAGACCTGGTAGCCCTTGTTCAGCAGCAGTTCGGTGAGGTAGGCGCCGTCCTGGCCGGTGATGCCGGTGATGATCGCGTTTTTCATGTCGTGTTATCGATTGTTTTGAGCCAAGTTTATTCTAAGGTAGCCTGCTTGGGGTCGGCGTACACTTCGATGCCCAACTTTTCCGGGAGCCCGGCGGCGCGCGGGTCGAGAAACGGGGTGATGACCAGCCGGCGGTTGGCTTTGCGCTGGTGCTTGCGTTCGTAGAAGTCCACCTTGCGCAAGAAGGTATACAGCCCGGCCTTGTCCATCGCGGATTTGATCTCGCAGGCGATCAGCAGGCCATTTTTGATCAGGATATCCAGTTCGACCTGATCGGGGCGGCCGAACACCAAACCTTCGTCGTCGTAGTCGTTGATGTTGATGACCTCGACGCCAAAGCTCTTTTCCAGGATGGCGGCCAATCCGTCACGGAGGGCGGTTTCCGACAGCAGACCCCAGTGTGTCCCCAGCGCACCGATCTTGCGGTCAAGCCGATCCGCCATTGCCATCACCTCGGCGTGAACCGGATCTTCGCGCAACCAGGCGGGCAGCTCGTGGCGCAGGCGGTCGCGCAGTTCCGGGGTGAGGGTGCTCATGGTCATGGTCATGCTCCTTGATCGTGACTTGACGTATTGTAGAACGGTTTGAAACAATTCCGTTCATCGAACGTCATTTAAGCTATAAAAATAAATTGAAATCATATAATTATAAATATTATTGGTCCGCCGGAGCCGCTTCTTGCTGTCCCTCTTCGGCGAATCCGATGTAGAATGCTAATCCTCGCCAACCACCCTAACCCAGCCGCTTGCCCATGATCCAAGCTGTTATGTTCCGCTCCCTCTGGCAATATCGGGGGTTCGTCTGGGGCAGCGTCCTGCGCGAGTTCAATGGCAAGTACCGCGAATCGCTGTTCGGCGCGTTCTGGGCCGTGGCCGGGCCGCTGACGATGATCGTCATCTACACGGTCGTTTTTGCCCAGCTCATGCGTCCCACCCTGCCCGGACATGAAACCACTCCGTTCGCCTTCAGCATCTATCTGTGCGCTGGCATCATCACTTGGGGTCTGTTTGCCGAGATGCTCGGGCGGTTGAACGGCGTCTTTCTGGAAAACGGGAACCTGATCAAGAAAACCAACTTTCCCCGCATCTGCCTGCCGACCATCGTCGTATTCTCGGCGCTCATCAATTTCGCTATCCTACTAAGTATTTATCTGCTGTTCTTGACGATCATTGGCCACTGGCCCGGCTGGCCCATACTTTCGATTTTCCCGTTGTTGGTGTTGCAGTTGTTGTTCACCATCGGTCTGGGCGTGGCGCTGGGTACCCTCAACGTGTTCTTTCGCGACGTTGGCCAAATCACCGGAGTTGTGTTGCAATTCTGGTTTTGGCTCACCCCCATCGTCTATACCTTGCAAGCCCTGCCAGAAAGTGCTCGTGAACTGATGCAGTTTAATCCTTTGCTGCCCTTAATCGGTGCTTGGCAGACCGTGTTTCTCGACCGCGCTTGGCCCGATTTTTCTTCCCTGCTTCCACTGCTTGTTTTGACCGTGCTGATGCTTTGGCTTGGCGCTTGGTTGTTCTTGGGTCGAGTGGGCGAATTGGTGGACGAACTCTGATGGGTTATTTGAAGGTTCGCAACGTTGGCAAGGCTTACAAGCGTTATCCTAGCAAATGGGCGCGTCTGGCCGAGTGGATCACTGGCTTGGAGCGGCATGAAAAGCATTGGGTGCTGCGCGACATCAGCTTCGAAGTGGCTCCTGGTGAAGCCATCGGCATCGTTGGTGTCAACGGCGCCGGCAAGAGCACTCTGCTCAAGATCATCACTGGAACGACTCAGCCCACAACCGGTAGCGTTAAAATAGGCGGACGTGTTGCTGCCCTGCTGGAACTGGGCATGGGCTTTCATCCCGATTTCACTGGCCGGCAGAACGTTTACATGGGTGGCCAGATTCTCGGGTTGTCCACCGAGCGGATCAGCGAACTCATGTTCCAAATTGAGGCCTTCGCTGAAATTGGTGACTATATTGATCGGCCGCTACGGACTTATTCCAGCGGCATGCAGATGCGGCTGGCTTTTGCCGTCGCCACGGCGGTTCGTCCGGATATCCTCATCGTTGACGAAGCGCTTTCGGTGGGGGATGTTTATTTTCAACATAAATGTCTGCTGCAAATTCGTTCTTTTAAGGAAGAAGGCACAACTTTATTATTTGTTTCTCATTCTCCAGATGCGGTGCGTATGCTTTGTCAGCGTGGTATCTTGCTTGAGGAGGGAGTCATCAAAAAAGATGCCGATGCAGCTAGTGTGATGGATTATTATCGTGCTAGTCAGGTTCTTCGTTGCGAGTTTGCTTCCCTTGATGAATCCACTGCAAAATTGGAGGAGAGTCAAGCAAATCTTGTTGGCCGGGGAAGCAAGGCAATATTAATGAGCAAATCAGTAGGTAACGTTAATGTTGAATTGTTAAGCTCTTCTAAACCACTACACTCTGGTGATTCACTGACAATCCGAATTTCTGCGATTTTTAAGCATGCTTATGCTGATCCACATATTGGATTCGGGCTTCGCAATAATATGGGAATTGTGATTTATGAAGCTAATACCTATACCCTGCGTCATCCACTTCGACCTGTTCGGGCTGGCGAACAATTGAGTGTTTCTTTCACATTTCCTTGCCGACTATTGCCGGGAACCTACGAACTCATGATAGGAATTGCTGATGGCGGTTATGATCGTGGTGCATTCGAACGGTCATTATTTTTCGATCAGTCCTGCTTAATTTTTGAAGTATTGACTGTTGATCACATAGGTTGGAGTGGTTTTTGGGATATTGAGCCTAAAATTACTGTGAGTTGAATTCAATGCTACAAGACATTCTTCATGAATATCAACAGTCCAGCTATGACTTCCGGAAATATGCATGCGCCGACGATCCTCTGAAAGGCCTGTTTGAAGAATGGCTCGATTATTACCGACTGAAGTGGGCTATCGCCAAGGTATTGCAACCAACCAGCATTCTAGAAATTGGCGTGCGCTACGGCTATTCAGCCCGGGCTTTTCTGGATACTGTGCCAACCGCACATTATGTGGGCTTGGACGCCGATCAGCCCACTTTTGGTGGTCATCTTGGCGCGCTGGCATGGGCAGCACAGTCACTGAAGGATTTCAATGTAGAATTACACAAGGAAAATTCGCAAAATCTTGTTCGCTTACCGGGCGATTATTATGATTTGATTCATATCGATGGTCAACAGGATGGCGATGGTACTTTTCATGATCTGAATCTTGCCCTTGATCAGGGGCATTATATCCTTATCGATGGTTATTTTTGGACTCGGGAAAATTTCTTGGCAACTAATGAATGGCTTTTTCTTAATAAAATAGCTATTGAGTGGTTCCTAATGATCCCAGGATATGCTGGTGAAATGTTGATTAAGACTTGGCATCAATCTAACGCCTTGATAGATCAGGTGATTGATAGCCAGCTTCTTGCTGAGTTTTATACAGATCGATATTACTTGCGTGATTGTGGTGGATACATCGATTGGCATCAAAATAAAGGTAAAAATTTAAATGATCAGCGTTTAGGAATCGTAGCTGATGTCGCAAAAGCGCTTACTCATCCGGTACGAGTAGTCGATTTAGGCGCAGGGCGTGGCGAATTAAGCTATTATTTTGCTAAAGCTGGTGCCGAAGTTACTGCCATAGACTACTCCAAGGATTCGGTCTCGTTAATCGAACGGACTTTCGAGGGGGATGATGAGGCTCGCCAACGAGTTAATGTAATTTGCAATAGCGTAACGAATCCCTTTGCTTATAGCGGCCACTATAACGTAGCGGTTGCTGCTGACATTATCGAACATCTATCGCCGGATGAGTTGGATGTTCTGTACGAATTGATCAAGCAGAGCTTGGATCCTGATGGTGTCTTGGTAGTGCATACCGCCCCCAATTTATGGCATTATCGTTATGAGCATCCTCGTCAGCAACGGCAAGCAAAACAGGTTGGCTGTTGGTTACCCAAAGTTCGCCGTACCTATTTTGAGCGGTTAATGCATATTAATGAGCAATCGCCGAAAGTATTGAAAAAGCAATTAAGATGTCATTTCCCTTATGTTTATCTATGGCTTGCCGCTCCCAATGATCCAGGTGGTAGCCTGTTCAGGCGCTATGGCGTCAGCGATATGCGTCGCGCAACCAGTTTATTCGCTGTTGCTTCCAACCAACCGATTGATCTAAGTGTCATTAAATCAGCATTGGGTATGGAACCGTTACCTGTGGAGCAGGTAGAGAAAATCAGTTTGCGTGTTACTGAAGCGCCCTGTTTGATGGAAATAGGAGGGCGCTACAGCGTAAAGGTTTCCTTATGCAATGGCAGTAGTAAATTCCTGTCCAGTCGTCAACCTAATCCTATTCACTTAAGTTATCATTGGGAAGACGCTGTAACTGGTGCCACGGTAGTATTCGATGGCTTACGCTCGCCACTATTACCACCGTGTCCGCCTGGCTGTCTCCACGATTATGAAGTAAAAATTGACGCGCCTGAAAATCCAGGAACTTTTTTTTTGAAGATTACGCCGGTTCAGGAGATGGTTCGCTGGTATGAAACCGCTAATGAAGAAAAGCTCTTAGTGGAAGTGATAAACAATGTTTTTGGCCATCATTCTGCTCTCGATTAATACTTATAGGAAGCATCTCTTTAAACAGGGTCTTAGTCGACCTATAATGCTAATTTGTGTAACTGTCAATCTTTGTAATAATACATGTATAATTTGTGATTATTTTAGTATGGATCGTAAGAAAAAAATATGAAAATGTCTTTAATTTAAAAAAGTTTTGAGTGATTATATGGATATGGGAAGTGGTGCTCTGTCTTTGACACCTGTGGTCAGTGATGTTTTGCTTGATCGACATCTTCTAGAGCGATTGGAATTATTGAAAGATTGTGATACCCTCCGTCTAATTCGCGTAACAACCAATCTGGTGGTTTTGGATAGGTTCGATGATGATGAGTTAATTTTTATCCTTAATTCTTTTGATAAAACATGTATTTCTATCTATGGTTTAACTGCTGAAGACTGCCTTCTGTTAACCAGAAAAAATAACTATAGGCAAGTTGGCGAATGCGCTCCAACGTGTTGCCAAAGCGGGTTATTTGGAGAAAATTGTACTGGGGTTCAGATTATTGCGAACCCATACTGAAGATGAGATCCGCCAATGGATCCGAGGATATCTTGGGCAAGACATGCCTTTTGGGCAAATCCGGCAATATACTAATGGGGGTATCTTCGATACATCAAAACTATTGCCACTCGATGCGTCTTGGCTCATTACTGAACGCCATAATGAACCCTGTTTGATCCCGTTATCAGTAATGCAAGTATTTTTTAATGGAAAAGTTTCTTTTTGTCCCTGTGATGATTTTGACAGTAATGAAGATCTAGGTTTAGGTGATATCAATAATTAATCTCTTCTGGAAATTTACAATTCCGAAAAAACAAGGAAGTTATGGAGCTTTCAAGAAGAACCGGATTATTTTAAAAAATGCTCATTTTATCAACCACTATCTTCCTTAGCTGAGAAACAATGGATGTTTGATAATCCCTTAGGTTTTATTGGAGGGTAGCAAAATGTGATTTTGTCGGTACTTGATAATTTGAGTTAAATATCGCCAGAAATCGAGTATCAGCGATGACATCCAATACCTCGGGATCGAAGACCGAATCAAATAGCGATAAGCTCGCACTGATGAGTAAAAGCACCGCGCCCTCACGACCGAAGTCCGTGCGCAGTAGCAGGAAGCATGTGTCCCCGCCACCACAGACCGAATTGACAAGCGGTTTTTATCGTGCTTTTGAGGAACGGTACCGTGGCCCGCGCGACCTGATCAAACACCGCCTCAGTGTTTATTTGCCCTTCGTCGAGCCACTTAGACAGATTTACCCTCGATGCACCGCCATAGATCTGGGTTGCGGTCGGGGTGAATGGCTGGAACTGCTTCAGAAAAACGGGTTTGAAGCACAAGGTGTCGATCTCGACGACGGTATGCTCGCTGCCTGTACGGAATTTGGCCTGACCGTCACCCGGCAAGAAGCTATCGGGCATCTCAAGTCCCTTGACGATAATTCGCAATGTATCGTATCCGGCTTTCATTTCGTCGAGCACATCCCGTTTGCTGACCTGCGGGTTTTAGTTGCCGAGGCTTTGCGCGTGCTGAAATCCGGGGGTTTACTGATCTTTGAAACGCCCAACCCAGAAAACGTGGTTGTGGGCACCACCGACTTCTATCTTGATCCTACTCATCAACGCCCTATCCCGCCGTTACTCCTGTCCTTTCTGCCAGAATATCAAGGTTTCAAACGCGTTAAGATCCTGCGCCTGCAAGAATCCCCCGATCTGGCTAGCCGAGAACGCATTGTATTGAAGGATGTTTTTTTCGGAGCGAGCCCGGACTATGCCATTGTCGCGCAAAAGGATGCCGCACCAGAGATTCTGCTGCGCTTCAGCGCTGCTTTCGACAAGCATTATGGTATCGGGTTGGACGATCTTACCGATCACTATGACGCAATAATTGCGGGTAGATTCGCCGCGCTCGATCAACGTGTCGGCAACGCTGAGAGTGCGGCGGGTGGAATGGTCGAGGCGCTATCGCGGATTTCTGCACTGCAAGACCGACTTATCGAAGCAACTACGCAGTTCGAGCGAAGCCAATCGCACGCTACGCAACTGGCAGAAAAACTCTACCTTTCCGAACAACTTACCCGGAAGCAGGAACAACGTGCGGAGGCGGCGGAGGGCCGGGCGGCGGAGCAGGAGCGGCGTGCGGAGGCGGCGGAGGGCCGGGCGGCGGAGCAGCAAAAAAGCATCGATGAACTTGGAGGTAGTGGACATCGCTGGTGGTTGCAGGCCTGTGCGCTGGAAACCGAGCGAAATGCGTTGCGGCAAAGCTTGTCATGGAAGATTACTGCCCCCCTGCGCCTCGGTTTGGACGCGGTCTACGTCCTGGCGGGCCGCAAGAATCTCCCCATTTTCCCATTGATCTCGCTGCATCAGTTGGTCGTCACAGCGCTGGGCAAGCCGCGTCTGGTTGCCGGCGTGCATCGTGCGCTGAGGCCATTCCCCAGACTGTACGCTTACGTCACCAAAAAAGTGGCTAACATCGCGCAAACGCCAAGCCAGCACTTCCTTTCATCCGCCACCCCTCAAGGCAGTGTAAGTAGTATCGATGATGGTGCTATCGACCTCCCTTGGCTTACTCCATCCGCACGGCGTATCTATGCAGAATTGAAAGCCGCTGTCCAGAAAAACAGAGAGGCTGAAAATGCGCATCGTAATTGATATGCAAGGTATGCAAACTGAGAGCCGTTTACGCAGTATTGGCCCATACACCCTATCCCTCACTCAAGCTATCGTCCGTAATCGGAACGACCACGAAATCATCTTGGCGTTGAATGGCCTGTTTTCTGACACCATCGAACCTATCCGTGCCGCTTTTGATGGGTTGCTGCCGCAGGAAAACATCCGTGTCTGGTATACTCTGGGTCCGGTATGTGAGTGCGTACCCGGTAATGCTTGGCGCCGTGAAGTTGCCGAGCGTGTTCGCGAGGCTTTCCTTGCTGATCTGAAACCGGATGCCGTGTTTGTTTCTAGCCTATTCGAAGGCTATAAGGATAACGGAGTTACCAGTATAGGTGTTTTCGCGCCTAACTTGTTTACCGTGGTCGCGATGCACGAGCCGATTCCAAAGAAAGACACTCAGATTGATCCTGGTTGGAATATATTTTTTCTACATAAGCTTGAATCACTCAGGCGAGCGGATATTCTAATTTTATTACCGCCGCTCTCGATGGATGAAATCTGTCAGAGTCTCGATTGGGGGGATTGTCGTGTTATAATGGGTGTACTTTCCGCCGATAATCAATTCACCAAAGATCAATTTGATGTAGAAGCGCAAAGACTGTTGCAGGCTATTGGGCAGCTAAGATCGACGGTAAAAAGTGATGTGCCCAGCCTATTTCTTCGCCATCGCCCCAAGTTGGCTTATGTGTCACCTCTGCCACCAGAACGAACGGGTATAGCAGTCTACAGTGCGGAATTGCTGCCCGCACTCAATCGCTATTACGATATTGAGGTAGTTGTCTCTTGCCCTCAAGTTGCTGATTCTTGGATTACCGCAAATTGTCCAATTCGTTCGACCGAATGGTTTTGTCGGCATGCTGATCGCTATCAAAGAGTGGTTTATCATTTTGGTAACTCTCATTTTCACCAGCACATGATTGCCATGCTGGAATACTGCTCTGGTGTAATTATTTTGCACGATTTTTTCATTGGAGATTTGATTTGGCATATGCAAAGTCATGGTCAAAAACAACATGGATGGCTGATGAATTTGTATGATGCACATGGCTATGTTGCCGTTAAGGAAAAATTTAATTCGGAAAGTGATTCTACTGTAGTATTTAAATACCCTTGCAATATGATTCCACTACGAGCTGCATTAGGTTTAATCGTACATTCTGACTACTCCAAAAGGCTCGCAGTTCAGTGGTATGGCCCATCATGGGATGAAGGTTGGGCCACAATTCCACTCACGCGAACACCCGCTAAAAATGATCGTGAGAAATGTCGTAATTTTTTAAGATTAAACCAGGATATTTTTATTGTTTGTTCTTTTGGCTTATGTGGACCTACTAAATTGAATCACCGCCTCTTGGCAGCATGGCTCGCTAGTGGTTTAGGTGAAGACTCGCGTTGCCGTTTATTTTTTGTCGGCGAAAACCATGGAGGCGATTATGGGCGTGACTTGGCTAAAATGATTAATAAAAGTGGTGTCAAAGATCGTATCCATATTACCGGCTGGGTCAGCGATGATGAATTCCGTCGATATCTAGCCGCTGCCGACGTGGCTGTTCAACTCCGCACCCTTTCCCGCGGCGAAACCTCAGCAGCGGTTTTGGATTGCATGAATCACGCCCTTCCTACTATCGTTAATGCCAACGGTTCGTTAGCCGACTTGCCGCGGGATGCGGTGTGGATGCTGGATGATGAATTCGATGAATCGGATCTTGTCACGGCTCTTGAAACCTTATGGCGGGACGAAGTAAAGCGTAAATCCTTGGCCCAACGTGCTCGAGAGTTAATTCTGACTCACTATTCTCCAGATATTTGCGCCCGGCTTTACGCGCAGGCCATCGAAGATTTCTACCGTACCGCCGAGAGCGACCGCCATCACCTCGTGCGCGCCATCGCCGCTCTAGACAATTCGCCAGCCGATGAGCGTGCTTGGCTATATCTGGCGTCTTGCATCGCGCAAAACCAGCCTGATCGGCGCCCGGCCCGCAATTTGTTTGTCGATATTACCGCCACTAGCCGTAGCGACCTGAAAACCGGTATCGAGCGAGTAGCTCGCGCCTTGTTGTTGGAGCTGATCAACACCCCGCAGACCGGCTATCGGATCGAGCCTGTTTACCTCACTGATCAAGGTGGAAAGTGGCATTACCGTTACGCCCGCCGCTACACGTTGGAATTGTTGGAATGCCCAAACTCATGGCTTGAAGATGAGCCCGTTGAGGCACAAGCCGGGGATGTGCTGTTTGGGGCCGACTTTGCGGGTCATTTGGTTGTTGAAGCCGAAAGAGCAAATTTATATCAGAAGCTTAAACAAATTGGAGTGAGTATCTATTTTACGGTGTTCGACCTGTTGCCCATCAAAATGCCAGAGGCTTTTCCGCCAAAGGCAAACGAGGGTTTCGAGGCTTGGCTGAGGGCTGTCTGTCAAATTGCCGATGGTATGGTTTGTATCTCACGCTCCGTTGCGGATCACCTGTGCTGTTGGCTCGAAGAGAAATCCTTGCCCAGAATGCGCCCGTTAAGCATTGATTGGATGCACCTTGGCGCTAATCTTGACGCATCAGTGCCTACCAGGAAAATACCTGCCAATGGGCAATCTGTACTTTCCGCGCTAGGTTTACGTTATACTTTTCTCATGGTTGGTACTATCGAACCGCGAAAGGGGTATTTGCAAGCCGTTTCTGCATTTGATCAGCTTTGGCAGCAGGGCGTGAATGTCAATCTTGCCATTGTGGGCAAGGAAGGGTGGAAAGGTTTGCCGGAGGAAATGCGCCGCACCATTCCCAAGATCGTCGACAACCTGCGCCATCATCCTGAACGTGATAAACGCCTCTTCTGGCTAGAAGGAATCAGTGACGAGTATCTGGAAAAAATCTATGCTACAAGCACCTGTTTGATTTCTGCCAGCGAAGGCGAAGGTTTCGGTTTGCCGTTGATCGAGGCTGCCCAACATAAGTTGCCGATCATCGCCCGCGATATTCCGGTGTTTCGCGAAGTGGCGAAGGAACACGCCTATTACTTCAAGGGCAGAGAACCTTCTGATCTCGCATTGGCGATTAAAAACTGGCTTGCACAATTTGAAGCTGGCAAATATCCGATGTCCGAACATATGCCTTGGCTAACATGGAAGGAAAGCGCCGAACGCCTCAAGCAGATCATCTTTAATAACGATTGTTACATGAGCTGGCATCTGCCCATAAAATTCTCAAGCGGAAAGGCTTAGGTACACTGATGCATTGAAATTTGCGATCTGAACCCTCTGATGAATATGGCTGGCATGCTGGGCATTGTATGCGTTGCTTTGAATCGCTGTTTGATCAATCGCTATCGCAAGATCTGAACCCATGTTGTTTTACTCACCAATTTTTCTTTTTTATTTTCTTCCGCTTTCGCTGCTTCTGGTTGTCGTCGCTCGAGGGCGCTGGCGCGATCATGTGCTACTAGGTTGTAGTGCGGGGTTTTATTTTTGGGGGGAACCACGATTTTTTTTCATTGCCATATTGTCGGCTGTAGCTGATTTTATCTTATGTCGATTAATTTTTAAGTACCGCGGTACCCCGCATGCTCGATTGTTCATGGTCTTGGGTGTCGTTCTTAATATTTTGCTGTTGATTTACTTCAAATATCTGGATTTTTTTATTGAAACCTTTAATACTATACTCGCTTGGTTAGATATAAAATCATTGCCATTGTTAAGTATCGCGTTGCCTATTGGAATATCGTTCATCGTTTTTGAAAAGATCACTTATTTGGTAGACGTCTATCGTGGTCATGGCGAACCAGCACGTACTCTGGTAAGCTATTTGTTATATGTCCTGCTTTTTCCTAAACTGCTTGCCGGTCCCATCGTCAAGTATCACGACATTGCGGCCCAGTTGATCAACCATCAACTTTCATTTTCGGGCTTTATGGAAGGATTCGAGCGATTTTTGCTAGGTTTAGTCAAGAAGGTGTTGATAGCTGATACGATGGGCGAGATTGCAGACACGGTATTCAAATGGTCTCCAGAGCAACTCGGATTTGGTTCTGCTTGGCTTGGAGTCATATGTTTTACCCTGCAAATCTACTTTGATTTTTCGGCTTATTCGGATATGGCTATCGGACTCGCCCGCATGTTCGGTTTCCGGTTGTTGGAAAACTTCAACATGCCTTATGTGGCTACCTGCTTTACCGATTTCTGGCGGCGTTGGCATATTTCCCTGTCGAGCTGGATTCGGGAGTATCTGTATTTTTCGCTGGGAGGGAATCGCAAGGGTCCATCACGCATGTATTTCAATCTCTGGCTGTGCTTTCTGATCTCTGGGCTATGGCATGGCGCAAGCTGGAACTTTGTGTTTTGGGGGGCGTACAATGGAATTTTTCTGGTTCTCGACAAGTTGTTCTGGCTAGAATTTAGCCGACGCTTGCCGCGAGAAATTAACATCGCGATCACCCTGTTTTTTGTCATGATCGGTTGGCTGTTGTTTCGCTCTACTTCGCTGGTACAGTATTTCAGCTTCCTCGCGGCTATGTTCAGTCCTAGTAAACAAGGAGATGTGCTTTACATCACCGCGAATGTATGGGTGGCGATGGGTGCTGGCATGATTCTGAGCCTAATTCCAGCGTTGCGCCTCTACGACGCGATGATGACGACTTGGAGTACTTTCAGGATCAGTCGTCTTGTCGAAACCCTGGTATTGAGCGGTGTGGCCTTGCTTGCTTTAACCAAGGCTGTGACGGTGACCTTTAATCCTTTTCTTTACTTTCGGTTTTAATAAAGTGGGTCGTCGATGATGGAAATCTTGGCGCGATTACCGATCATAGTAATCATGCTCCTACTGGTGCAGCCGTTGTTGATGACGATCTTGGAGACGACCCACCAGGGCTTCCGGTGGCAGCAGGGTAGTCGGCAGGTGGTTGTCAAAGCCCCCCAGTTTTTGCAGCTCGCACTTGACGAGATTTGTCTGCGATTGGCCGCCATGCAGGCAAAGCCACTGGTGAATCCCGGTCAGCGAAAAAGCGTCTCCTTTCCCGGCTTATCTTGGGATAGCCTGATGGCAGGCAAGTTTCAGGGGCAGTTCGATATCTGGCTGAATGAATCGTTGCCCTTCCGTGCAAATATGGTCAGGATATTTAACCAAGTTTATTATGATCTTTTTTCAAAGTCATACATCAATAATGGTAATATTATCATTGGAAAAAACAGACAACTAAACACCCTTTCTTACATTAGTAAATACTGTAACTTAAAGGG
>RRZU011957688.1_pt1 | contig 12700 bp, 13 predicted proteins | sample 2165561 | NCBI WGS metagenome assembly RRZU01 (sample SAMN10456909, study PRJNA506462) | wastewater metagenome | isolation source: wastewater sludge | place: USA: Moscow, Idaho | reverse complement strand
TTCTTTATTGATAATTTACAATCCGGGACAGTGTCTATTAATAAAGCAACAAGTTCCGATACAAGACTGCCATTTGGTGGTGCAAAATCCTCTGGATATGGCGTGGAATTATCTCTGCACGCGTTGAAAGAGTTTACACAAGTCAAAACCGTAGTAGGAAATATTTAAACAAAATCGGGTAAGAAAACTTACCCGATTTTTTATTGATTTAATTCAGATTCGACGAATCTTTTGTTTTTAAGGCTAGTAAAGAGTCTGCTTTCGCTTTTTTCTCTAGTTCAATCTGCTGAACAACATTGTCCCTGTTTTCCTGTTCCTTCATAATAGTTGCGAGCTGAGGTTCAATAATTTTATTCATCTCATCTTCAGAAATATTATTAGCATCAGGGGAGTCGAGCAGTTTTTTCCACGGCCTGCGTTTTCCCCACGGATAGTCTCCGTACACAATCACTGGTGTTCCTTTGGCTCTGGTAGTTTGTCCGCCTTTATTCAGAATCCAAGTATCTACCCAGCTATACATCCATTTGGCATCTTCTTCCAACATTCTTAAACAAGAGTGAGAAGCAGGATAGCCGGGCATTGCATACTGGTGCCAACCTATACCTTCAAAATTGGCAACATTAACATTCCAACGCAGTTTCCACTCATCACTGACTGTGGAAATGGCAACTTCTTTTTTCCAATTTGCAAACATTAGACCTCGTTTTGTCTGCGTAGCCTTTTTACCCATGCTGGTGGGTCCCCATTTTATAAGATTACCATATTCATAGACTCCAAAAGCCTGGATTGGATATGAGAAGAAAACAAATTTCTTTACATTTTCCAATGTGCTTACGTGACCGGGAAACGGTGAATAAATGAGAAAATCTTCCTCTATTTTGGCAGGAACTACAAGTGTGTCTGCTGCTCCGATATTAGCTTTGTCTAGTCTATTAAGCGCCAGAATTGTGTATAGAGCTTTGCCTGTAAATTCTTTCTTATTTCGGGCTGAAACAGAATCTGTGTTTTTATAAATCCAAGGATAGAAACCAAAATCCTTTCTTGGGATAACAACATCTGGAATTTTTGGTTTTTCATCCTCTACTATTTGTTTATTATCTTCCTCTTTGTCACTAGAAGAGATAGTGGCTGTCGGATTATTTTTTTTATCAGTGAGTGGAGATGACTCATCTTTTTTGCAATAAATTAAAGATGCAGATAGAATAATTAATGTAAATAAATTTTTGATTTTAAATAGGGTCATGGTTTCTTATTAACATTCAAAAAATTACAAAAAGAATACCATTTTACATTATTCTATTCAGGAATTTTTTCTGATTCTTTTTTCTGAATAATATTGCTGATAATTTGCTTAGCGTGAATCCTAGAATTTTCTATAAACCAAAGATGTGTATCTCTTCCTCCGCATACAACACCAGCCAGATAAATACCATTAATATTAGTTTCCATGGTGTCGGTATCGTAATGCGGGTTTTGGCAATTGTTTTTCAGATCGATTCCGATAGCATTGAGAAAATCAAAATCCGGCAGATAACCAGTCATTGCCAGAACAAAATCATTTTCAATTTCTTTGATTTCGCCGACATTGGTTTTGAAAATTACAGAATATGGTTTTACTTCCAAAAGTTCAGCCTCAAAAAAAGCTTTGATGCTTCCTTCTTTGATTCTGTTCTCTATGTCGGGCTTTACCCAGTATTTTACACTCTGCGAGATTTGGCTGCTGCGAATTACCATGGTAACCTTTCCGCCTTTTCTACAGATTTCCAAAGCAGCATCTACAGCAGAATTACTGGATCCAACCACCAGCACCTTTTGAAAAGAATAGGGATAAGGCTCTGTGTAATAATGGCTAACCTTGGGCAAATCTTCTCCTGGGATATCCATCAAATTAGGAATGTCATAAAATCCAGTAGCGACAATAATATTTTTAGCTAAATATATCTGCTTACTGGTTTCAACCTGGAAAACTGTAGATTTTTGAATGTTGATGACCTTTTCGTAAGTCTTAATATTGATCTCTTTTGATTTTGCAATACCTTGGTAATATTCCAAAGCATCTTGTCTCCCCGGTTTTGGACTGGTTGTAATAAATGGAATATCATCAATTTCCAAGCGGTCGGCCGTTGAAAAAAAAGTCATGTATAAAGGATAATTGTAGATGCTGTTTGCAACAGTTCCTTTTTCTATAACGATATACTTCAGATTATTTTTCCGGGCTTCCAGAGCACAAGCTAAACCAATTGGACCACCACCAACAATAAGAACATCAAATAATTCCATACCACAAATTTACAAAAATATTATCTACAGATCGGCATCTTCCCAATCCTCGTATTTTAGTACATTCTGAAGCAGGCGTCTGTTTTCATTTCGTAATTCTTCCATTTGATTCAGAAGTTTATGGATGATTTCAATGCCAGGGAGATTGACGTCTAGATCATAATGCCAGTTAGCGAAGCGTTCGAGATGTGGCAATTCTTCGTAAATAATGTAGCGGATGCTGTTTTCGGTTTGCGGATGCAGCAGTTCCGAATCGATCAGCTGATCCAGAAACGTATAATCTATTTTATATAACCGGATGATTTCTTCTAAAGAGATTCTTTCGTTCATAGCTAAGAATTTTTGAGTTGCTGAAACAGTTCTTTTTGTTTTTCTGTAAGGTGAGTCGGGATTTTTACGTTATACGTCACATAAAGATCGCCAAATTCATTTTCTTTTTTATAAATAGGAAACCCTTTGCCTTTCAATCGCACTGTAGTTCCGTTTTGTGTTCCCGGTTTCACTTTTAGTTTCACGGAGCCGTCCAGTGTCTGGATATTTACATCTCCACCTAAAACTGCGGTATAAAGGTCAATGTCAACAGAAGTCCTGAGATTGTCACCTTCGCGCTTAAAATCTTTGTCTTCCGTAATGTTGAATGTAATGTAAAGATCACCGTTTGGACCACCATTCATTCCCGGATTTCCGTGACCTTTCAGCTTGATCTGTTGCCCGTCGTAAACGCCTGCTGGAATCGTAATTCTAATCTTTTTGCCATTAATTTCGAAAGTCTGCTGATGCGTTTTGTAGGCATCTCTCAGATTCAGGTTCAGCTCTGCCGAAATATCCTGACCTTTGAATTTTCCGCTGGCACTGCCTCTGGAACTTCTTCCGAAATTTCCGCTTCCACCAAACATGGATTGGAAAAAGTCCGAAAAATCTTCACTTCCATCATAATCTGCTCCCGAAAATCCACTACCAGGATTTCCGGAATACTGCTGCTGTCTCTGCTGGTGCTGTGCACGTTCATATTCTTCACCATGTTTCCAATGCTCACCATATTTGTCATACTTAGCGCGGTTTTCAGCATTGCTTAGGACTTCGTTAGCTTCATTAATTTCCTTGAATTTCTTTTCTGCCTCTTTATCGTTCGGATTCATATCAGGATGATATTTCCGCGCCAGCTTTCTGTACGCTTTTTTGATATCGTCGGCAGACGCATTTCTTTCAATCCCAAGGATTTTATAGTAGTCTATAAATGCCATAGTAACAAAATGTTTTTAAAAGTATTATTTTCCCTAAGTTAGTGAAATCATTTGTGAAATAAGAAAAGTTTTCAATTTAAAAGTATAAAGTTTCTTTCTATTACCAAACTTTTGGTCTACTTTTCAATTTAATTTTTTTTTGCTTCGACATCAAATAAGCTTCTTGCCTAGCTCAAAACAAAAGCAAGCCGAGACATTGGAGCTATATATGGTTTTGTCTTTTTTCTTATCACTGAAGGTTAATAGCTAATTTATTTCTGTTCTACCCAGATCAATTGGGAAGTATTATATCCGATTTCTTTGGCTTTGTCCAGGAATTTATTTTTAACATTTTCGGGGATTTTTTTCTCTCTGGAAAGAATCCAAAGGTATTTCAGATTATTGCCAACAACCAACGCATGTTTATAATCATCTTCTAGTGCGATGACGTTGTAGCCCGCCCAGAAGGGTTTGAAAAAAGATACTTTCAGTCTTGCTTCGTTTTCAGAATTTACAAATCTTGCTTCGCCTATGCTCTGCTTCCATTCTTTTTTCACATAATCGTATCCTTTATTATCCACTTTGATTGTGCCATCAGGATTTTTAGAATACGTTGCGGTAACCTGATTCAGATTGCGTTCAAACTTGAAATCGAACCTTGCAATCTCGTACCATTTCCCTAGATACTTATCAGAGTCAAAGTTTTTTACTGCAACAGCCTTGTCAGGAATGCCTACGGAACAGGAGTTAAGAACCAAAATGCCTATGATACCTATAGAAATAGGAAGTAAAATTTTTGCAAATGTCTTTTTCATTGTGAAGTTTATTTAGAACATTGAAGCAAAAATAATTCCAACAAAATTAATTTAGTTTAGATTTTATGACGGAAATATGGAAGAACTTTACCTTAGAATATTGAACTAAATAAAAAGAGAAGATGTATACTCGTCTTCTCTTTTTTTATAAATATTTAACGATTTTAATATTCAGGTGCCAATTCTACAATTAGTCCTTCTAATTCCTGCGTTACAGGAATCTGACAGCCTAGTCTGCTGTTGGGTTTTACATTGAAAGCTTCTGCAAGCATGGCTTCTTCATCCGGAAGCATTTCTGGCAGCGGAACGTTTTCACTTAACACATAACATTGACAAGAGGCGCACATGGCCATGCCTCCGCAAATTCCAATAGTACCTTCTGGTGCCAACTCATAAGCGCGTACCACTTCCATTATACTCATTGCCATATCGGTGGGTGCTGCAATGTTGTGAGAAACTCCTTCTCTGTCTATTATTGTAATATTAACGTCGGACATAATGCAAAGATAAGAAGTTGAATTCAGATACCAGATTCTTAGCTCTAAAATTTTTGTAGAATTACAAAAAAAGAGGATCTTGAAAATCCTCTTCAGTATTATTATAATTGATTAATTACTAATCAATAGATTTTACAACTGCTTTTTCAGCTTCCTTTCTGGTTCCGTCGAATCCGTCTACACCGCTTACGGTTGTGTATTTCAGGACGAACTTTTTGCCAGGATTCAGTCTGTTATATACGCTCTGGCACATTAGGGTTGCTTCGTGGAAACCGCAAAGAATTAATTTTAATTTTCCTGGGTATGTATTGATGTCACCAATGGCGTAGATGCCGTCAATATTGGTCTGATAATCCAAAGCATTATTGACTTTTATTGCATTTTTTTCAATTTCCAATCCCCATTCTGCCAAAGGCCCTAATTTCGGAGTTAGTCCGAATAATGGAATAAGATAATCTGTTTCAAGGATTGATTTCTCCCCATCTTTTTCTATTTCGATTGCGGTGAGTGTTTCTTCTCCGATTAGTCCAGTGACTTCAGCTGGAGTAATCAGATTGATTTTTCCCTGACGTTTCAGTTCAGTCACTTTTTCAACAGAGTCCAGTGCGCCACGGAATTCATTTCTTCTATGAATCAAAGTGACTTCAGAAGCTACATCTGCTAAAAAAACAGACCAGTCTAGAGCAGAGTCTCCTCCGCCTGCAATCACAATTTTTTTATTGCGGAACATTTCAGGTTCTCTTACAAAATATTCAACGCCTTTCTCCTCAAACTTTTCGATATTGTCAAGTTCAGGCTTTCGCGGGTCAAAGCTTCCAAGACCTCCGGCAATGGCAATGGCTTTACCTTTAACTTTTACACCTCGGCTAGTTGTAACTATAAAATCTCCTTCTTCTGTTTTCTCATAACTCACAGCCTTTTGAGCCAGCGAAAATTGAGGTTCAAACTGTTTGATCTGCTCCATCAGATTATCCACCAAAACACCTGCATCCACACTTGGAAATCCTGGAATATCAAAAATTGGTTTTTTAGGATATAATTCTGTCAATTGACCTCCTGGTTGTGGAAGTGCATCTATAAGATGGCATCTTAATTTGAGTAATCCGGCTTCGAATACTGCGAAAAGTCCTGTGGGACCTGCACCTATAATTATAATATCGGTTTCGAACATCTATAAAAATTTTGGAGTAACAAAAATATGCATTAAATATGATTTTAGAATGATTCTAAAGTATGATATTTATGGGCTTCTCAATTAATTCTAAAAAGTATCACTTAGTTATAAATTATTTTGAGAATTATTTGTTTGAGATTTACTCTTATTATGTTGAAGTTTAAATCCAGGGACAATTATTTATCTCAGGGATTTTTTTTCTTAGGCATTTCTTTTTATAAGAGCCATATAGAAACCATCATAACCTTCGCTAGGCATAATTTTTTGATCTTTTACAAGCGTGAAATCTGGATTGTTTTCTAAAAATATTTTGACCTGCTCATTATTTTCCGATGGCAAAATAGAACACGTTGCATAAATCATCTGTCCTCCTTTTTTCAATATTTTTGAATAATCTTGGAGGATTTGCTGTTGCTCACTTTTGATCCGTTCAATAAATTCCTGGTCTATTTTCCATTTGGAGTCAGGGTTTCTTTTCAAAACACCGAGACCAGAACAAGGCGCATCAATCAATAATCTGTCCGCCTTTTCATGGAGTCTTTTGATGACTTTATTATCCGATATAAGTCTTGTCTCGATATTGTGCGCACCAGCTCTTTTTGCACGTCTTTTTAACTCGGCTAATTTCCATTCGTAGATGTCAAGGGCTATGATTTGACCTTTGTTTTTCATCAACGCCGCAAGATGTAAAGTTTTTCCACCAGCACCGGCACAAGCATCTACAACACGCATTCCTTCTTTAACATCCAATAATTCTCCAATTTTTTGTGAGCTTGCATCCTGAACTTCAAACAATCCATCTTTGAAAGCAGAAGTTAAAAACACATTTTTCTTTTCTGCTAATTGTACAGCATCCGGATAATTCTTGATGGTGAAAGCTTCAACGTTTTCGTCATTCAAGTCAGCGATTAATTCTCGTGGAGTAGTCTTAAGAGAGTTAGTTCGCAAAACAGTTGGCGCTTGTTCATTAAGAGCCAGCATCTCTCTTTCCCAGTTTTTGCCCAATTCTTTTTCAAGAGTTTCTGCCAACCAATCAGGGATTGAATATTCGATGGCTTTTGTCGGTACGGTTCCTTTTTTAAGTTTTGTTAAAATGTCCGCAACTTTGATTCCGTCGAATTCTTCAAATTTTTTGTAATGAGTTTTGCTCCATAAAAGGTATGCGAGGATTAGTTTATAAATATTATTTGGTTTCACGCCTTCACCCATATAATATTCAAGACGTTTTTTCCAGCGGATAATATTGTAGAAAATTTCAGAAACAGTCTGCCTGTCCTGGCTTCCCCATTTTCTGTGTGCTTTCAGAAGGCGCTCTATAACTTTGTCAGCGTACTTTTTTTCCTGAAAAAAGGTTTCCTGAAGTGCATCGTGAATCCCGATCAAAAGATTGCGGTGTATTAGTTCCATTAATTATGTTACGAATGTTATGATTTGTTATTGATAAGGCTTAGCTGTACATCACTCCAGTTTTCGCCTGTTTTGATCCTGTGTATCTGCATATCAGAGACACCAAATCTCCTTGCCAGTCTTGCTGCAGGTTCGCCCTTTTTGAGTTTCCTTTTGATGAGGACTACCTCACTATAAGAGAGTTTTGATACAGAAGTAGGGTCTTTTTTTGGTTTGGAGATCTTGTAGCTTATAAACTTTGGGCTCTCAAAACTTCTTTTGACAACCTCATCCTTTGTGGCCCAGCTTAAGTTTTCTACGCGATTGTCTTTTTTGTTAAAATTTTTGTGAATTACAAATTTTTTATTTTCCGGATCATCATTGGGTATAAAAAGTTCTGCTACAGCTTTGTGAACCAAAAGATGGTAATACAAAGCTCTGCTTTTTAGGTCTTTTTGTCGTTGCCTGGATAATCTGCTGACGCAGGATTTGATTTCTGTGGCCAACTCTTCTATCCGTGCAACAGCGTTTTGCAAGTCCTTTCCGGCTGTGCTTTTTTTCTTGATAATTTTTTTGAGCTCCCGGGCTTCAGCTCTGATTTCAGAAATGTGCTCAGCCTGCTCGTCAAAGTTGGCTTTTACGCTTTCTGTTATCGGTTTGAACTGAGTAAAACTAATAATAGGATAACCTTCCCTTAGGCTGCCTTTTAAGATTTTGCCTTCGGGATTATTTTTTGTAAAAGATTTTACTTCTCCGTATTTTGAAAAATAAAGGTGGTAAGTCTCATCAAAGCTTTCTCCGAATTGGTAGACTTTCCATTCTTCGCTGTTATTCATTAATATAGTTTTCGATCAAATTGATTTTACTTCAATTTATTAATCTGATATTTCTCACAGGCGTTAGTAGGCAGCAAAGTTAATGATTTATAAATAAAGTTTTTATTTAATTACCAGACTGTAATGTACTTCTTACCGTTCAGTGAATATTAATTTTTTGTTAAATGTGTCGATTTTATTTATGAATATAGTTTGACAATTTTGTCAAATCTGATAAAAAATTTAAATTTGCACAAAATTGTTTAACAAAAATGTCAAACCAATCAAAAAAGGACCACACACAAGAACTCATAAAGGAAACGACTAAAAATCTTTTCTTTGTTCAGGGGCGTTTTGCTGCCACCACTCAGGAGATTGCGGATGAGGCTGGAGTAAACAGAACATTGATAAATTACTATTTCAGGTCTAGAGATAACCTGGTTCAAATTGTCTTTGATGAAGCTCATAGAGTAGAAAAAGAAAAATCCGAAGTGATTATGAGATCTGATCTTAATTTTAAAGAAAAAATCTCAAAATTTATTGAAGAAAGTCTTCAAACCAGTTTGAAGTATCCTTATCTAGAGACCTATATCGTTTCCCAGATTAACAACGGAAGCTGCCATAAGAGAGATGTAGAAAAGACTGATCTTAAAAAACTTTACAGAGATATTGAAAAGGAAATGGATGCGGAAAATATTGAAAAAATGGAACCAATACAGTTTCTGCTGAATATGATCTCTCTATTGGTTTTTCCTAGTGCAGTACGACCACTGATTATGGAAAATATGAAGATCAATGATAAAGATTTCGACAGGTTGATCGCAGATAGGAAAGACATCATTCTGAGAATACTTTTCAAAAACTGAATCTAATGTAAAGTATTTTTTTTTGGAATTCGTTCATTTAAACTAAAGCAAAAAAAATTAAAAATTAACTTATAATAAATTATGAATAGAAAACGTATAACTGCAAGCAGACTGAAAAAAGGTTTGTCAGTGGTACTTATGATTTTCGGCTTTTCTTCAGTTTTTGCACAGCAAACTGTGACTTTGAAGCAAGCAATCGAGTATGCCTTGCAAAACAAAACGGATGCGCTGAAAGCTAAACTGGAAGTGACCAATGCAGATTACAAAATTGCAGAAGCTAAGGCCGGTGCTCTTCCAAAGATCAATGGAGCAGCAAATTTGACTTATAATCCGATTATTCAGGAGATTGTTCTGGCTGGTCAAACTTTCAAAATGGGTCAGCCTTGGGTCGCAATTGCGGGTGTTCAATTGCAACAAGCCGTGTTTAATCAACAGGTTTTTATTGGACTAAAAGCTGCAAAATCTACCAAGGAGTTTTATCAGCTGAATGCCGAGCTTACGGATGAGCAGATCATTGAAAGAGTTTCCAATGCTTATTTCCAAGTTTTTACTGTGGAACAAAACCAGCAAACTCTGGAAAGCAGCTACGCAAGCACGGAAAAAGTAAGAAACATTATCAAAAGCCTTTTCGATAATGGTCTGGCAAAGAAAATTGATCTGGACAGAACTAATGTGAATCTTACCAATATCGAAACTAATATAAAACAGACCAAAAACGGAGTAGCCCAGGCAAAAAATGCCCTTAAGTTTTATATGGGAATGCCAATTGAAAAAGATATACAGCTTGTAAAAGAGGATATGGAAATCACACCACATCTTCTTGAGAATACAATGAGTTCCGATAACAGAACCGAAGTCAAAGTTTTGCTTAAAAATAAAGAGCTTCTGGAGTATAACAAAAAAGCAACTGAAGCCGCTTATTATCCTACCGTTAATCTTACAGCGAATTATAACTGGCAGGGAATGGGAGAAAAGTTTCCTTTAGTTAATGGGAGCTCCAGAGGAGTTATGTGGTCTGATTATTCCGCAATTGGCTTAGGAATCAATGTTCCGATTTTCAATGGATTTGCCACAAAGTCAAAAGTTCAACAGGCGCAGATCGATCTGGATAAACTAAACCTAGATATTCAGGAAACCAAGCTTAGTTTAGATCTGGCTTATCAGAATGCCAAGTCACAAATAGAAAACAGCCTTAATACTTTAGAATATCAAAAGGCTAATGTAGCGCTCGCTGAAGATGTTCTTGCCAATACAAAAAGTAACTACCAATACGGGCTAGCAACACTGACAGATTTGCTTGATGCCGAAAACTCCTTGGTTCAGGCGAAGAATAATTATACCAATGCCATTCTGGATTATAAAATTGCTGAGGTTCAGTATTACAAATCAAAAGGTGAACTTAAAACTTATTTAAAATAAACTATCAAAAATAACAGTTATAAAATGAAATCTTTGATTCCATTTGACATTAAAAAAAAATAATTATTTCAAATGAAAAAAACTTTAATATATATCATCGTAGCGGCTGTCCTAATTGGTTTAGCAGCTTGGAAAATTGCCGACAATAAGAAGAAACAGGAAACTGAAGTAAAAGAAGTAGCAAAGCAGGTTGACAAAATTAATGTTAACGTGATTACCGCTTCTCGTGAAAATATCGATACAGATTATTCTGCAAACGGAACATTTATTCCAAAACAAGAGCTGCAGCAATCGGCTGATATTGCTGGAAGAGTGGTGAAGGTTTTGGTAAAAGAAGGTTCTAGAGTAGGAGCAGGTCAGGTTCTTGCAACCATCAAAAGAGATGCGATAGAGGTAGATGTTACCCAGGCACAGAACAATTTGCAGAATGCTATTGCAGACAACCAGCGTTATGAAAACGCATATAAAACAGGTGGTGTTACAAAACAACAGCTTGATAATTCAAGATTACAACTGAAAAACGCTCAGGCTGCAGTGAGAGCACAAGGCGTAAGAGTAAATGATACCAGCGTAAGAGCAGGCATCAGCGGAACAATCAACAAAAAAATGGTTGAGCCGGGAATGGTGGTTGCACCGGGAACTGCTTTATTTGAAATTGTTAATATCAATACTTTGAAATTGTCTGTTTTGGTTGATGAAAGTCAAGTTGGAAGAATCCAAATTGGACAAACAGTAAAAATCAATGTTAATGTTTTACCGGAAGAATCTTTCGCTGGTAGAATTACTTTAATCGCGCCAAAAAGTGATGCTTCTTTAAGCTTCCCGGTAGAAATCGAAGTTCAAAACAGAGGAAACCTAAAAGCTGGTATGTACGCAACAGCTGTTTTCAAAACCAATCACGGTGCCGAAACTCAAAATATGTTAACTGTTCCTGCGGAAGCTTTCGTTAACGGTGTTAGTTCCGGACAATTATTTGTGGTCAACAACGGAACAGCAAAATTAATTAAAGTGACAACCGGAAAAGTCTATGGTGATAAAGTCCAGATCCTAAGCGGGCTTAACGGTGGTGAGCAAGTGATTACCAGCGGACAAATCAATCTGGATAATGGTTCAAAAATCAATATCGTAAAGTAAGAGAAGATGAAGTTAGCAGAAATATCCATTAAAAGACCATCGCTCGTTATCGTATTATTTACGATTCTGACATTGGGTGGTTTGTTGAGTTACTCTATGATGGGGTACGAATTGATTCCGAAGTTTGAAACCAATATGGTAACGATTTCTACGGTTTATCCAGGTGCTTCGCCAAGCGAGGTGGAAACGTCGGTAACCAGAAAAATTGAAGATGCCGTTGGTTCTTTGGAAAACGTGAAGAAAGTAGAATCATCTTCTTACGAGAGTTTATCGGTAGTTATGGTTCAGTTGAATACAGGTGCTGATGTAAACTACGCGTTGAATGATGCACAAAGAAAGGTAAATGCAATTTTGGCAGACCTTCCGGATGATGCAGACCCGCCTTCACTTCAAAAATTCTCATTGGATGATTTACCAATTATGACATTGAGTATCACTAGTGATAAACTGAATAATAAAGAACTCTATGACCTTCTTGACAAGAAAATCGAGCCTATTTTTTCCCGTGTAAACGGTGTTGCTCAGGTTGACCTTGTTGGTGGACAGGAAAGAGAAATCCAAGTGAGTTTGGATGAAAAGAAAATGCAGGGTTATGGTCTTGCGATTGCAGATGTACAACAAGCGATTCTTTCTTCGAACTTAGATTTCCCAACCGGAGCTTTGAAGACCAGAACTTCTCGTTCTACAATCAGACTTTCTGGGAAATATAGAGACGTCCAGGAAATGAATAACCTTGTGGTTTCCAACAAAAACGGGGCACAGGTTCGTTTGTCTGATATTGCAACTGTTTTCGATACTCAGAAAGATGTAGAGAAAATAGCCAGATATAATCAGAATTCTACCATTTTGATGCAAATCAAAAAACAATCTGATGCCAACGCAGTTTCGGTTTCGGAATTGGTTCAGAAGACGATTGCTCAGGTTCAGGACAATTATAAAACCCAGGGAGTTAAAGTCAATATCGTAGATGACACCACAGATTTTACTCTGGAAGCAGCAGATCACGTAATTTTCGATTTATTCTTAGCGATTATTTTGGTGGCTGTGGTAATGTTATTGTTCCTTCACAACATTAGAAATGCCTTCATCGT
>RRZU011230199.1_pt1 | contig 12709 bp, 10 predicted proteins | sample 2165561 | NCBI WGS metagenome assembly RRZU01 (sample SAMN10456909, study PRJNA506462) | wastewater metagenome | isolation source: wastewater sludge | place: USA: Moscow, Idaho | reverse complement strand
GGCGACGCCGATCTCGTTGAGCGGCACCACGGTCGGCGACGGCATCGAGGACCATGCGTCCCTGGCGTACCCGTCGATCCGGTTGACGGAGGTCGCGCTGGATCATGTGGAGCGACTGTTCGCCGTCGAAGCCCTGCTGGCCGTCACCGTCATCGCCGTGCAAACGCGCACCCGCCCGTACCGGCTGGCGGGCCCGGTGCAGCGGCTTCGGCAGGCGATCGTCGATGTCACCCGACGTTCCCAGACCACGGCCGAGGTTGTCGACTGGGTGGTGGAGGCTCTGCGCCGGGAACAGCGCGGCGACGATCTCGCGGAGATGCGCGCACCGGTGACGCCCCCGCCGGTGTCGTGGTTCGACCGCGACGTCGCCCGTCACGATCAACTCCACTGACCCGCCCCGGGACCGGTGGTGGCCTGGCCGTTGAGACTGGTGCGGTGGTCTCGCCCTGGAAGCTGCCAGCTTGGCGCCGGCTCATCGCTGCGGGGTGACGGACAGGCCCCCAGGTGCGGGCGCAACGGTGATGCTGCCGTGTTCATCGGTGCGGAACACGCGGGCACCGGTCTGCGTGACCGCGCGCACCGTCGAGTCCGCCGGGTGCCCGTAGTCGTTGCCGGCACCGACGCTGATCAGCGCCACTGTCGGGCTGACCGCGTCGAAGAAGGCGGCGCTGTGGCGTCTTGAGCCGTGATGGGGCACCACCAGGACGTCCGCATCCACCGCGGCCCCCAGGCGCGCGTGGGACGTCTGCGTCGACTCTTCGGCGTCGCCGGCCACCACGAGGCTGAGCCCGTCGACCTCCGCCCGGATCAGGAGCGACGCATCGTTCTCCGCGGAGGACTCGCCCTCGGAGTGGGTGGTGATCGTCGCCGGGCGGGGCGCCGCGACGATGGTGAGCGTGGCCGCACCCAGCCCCCACCGCTCGCCTCCCGCCGCGACGACGCGCGGCACCCCGGGCAGCACCTCGCCGATCGACCGGTCAGCCGCCGCGGGCGTCCGGACGCTGGAGGTCACCACCATGGCGACTCCGCGGCCGGTCAGCGCGGTGAGCCCGCCCGCATGGTCGGCGTGCAGATGGGTCAGGATCAGCAACGGGACGGCCTCCACGCCGAGTTGGTCCAGGCAGCGGCTCAGCAGCCGCGGGTCGGGACCGGTGTCGATCACGGCGGCCTGCCGGGGGCCCGTCCGCACGATGGTGGCGTCACCTTGCCCGACATCGCAGGTCGCCACCCGCCACCCGGGATCGGGCCAGCCTGGGCTCACCGGGGGCCGCAGCAGCGCCACCGCCAGGGCACCGGCCAGCGTCAGCGTGGCGATCGGTCGGCGCAGGATCGCGGGCAGCACGGCCGCTGCCAGCAGGCACATCGCCGCCACCACCGCCTGGGCGCCGAGGTCGGCACGCAGCGGAACTGCAGCCCCGGGCAATGCTTCGCCCCAGCGTGCCACCTGCGCGATCCCGACCGCGCACCACCCGGCCAGCCAGGCGAGTCCGTGGGCGAGCGGCATCAGCACCGGCGCGGCCAGGGTCGCCCCCAACCCCAGGACGGTCGCCGGGCCGACGAAGGGTGCCGCGGCCAGGTTCGCCAGGACCGCCACGACGCTCACCTGCCCGGCGAGCGCCACCACGACAGGTTCGGTCGCCACCTGGGCCGCCAGCGGGACTGCGAGCGCATCGGCCAGCCACCGCGGCAGCCATCGGCCCAGCGCCTCGGCAAAGGGACGCGCCCACCACAGCAGCCCGCCGGTGGCGAGCACCGACAGGGCAAACCCCACCGACAGGGCCATTGCCGGGGCGAGCAGCACCACCACGATGACGGCGACCGCGAGGCGCCGCACCCCAGCGCGTGGCCCGCCCCCGTGCCCGAGCGCCGCCAGGCCCACCAGTCCCATCGCCGCGGCGCGCAGCACGCTCGGCTCCCCCAGGCACAACAGCACGAACCCGGCCACCCCGCCCGTCAACACGACGGCGATCCATCGGCCTCGCACGCCCACCCACACGGCGAGTAGCCGCAGGAAGCCGAGCATCAGCGTCAGGTTGGCGCCGGACACAGCCGTCAGGTGGGTGAGCCCGGTGGCGACGAACCGATCCCGCAGATCATCGCTCATGGCCTCGGTGTCGCCCACCACCAGCGCGGGCACGAGAGCACGCGCGTCTTCGGGCAGCGGCGCGCACGCGGCGCGCAGCCCCTCGCGCAGGGCCCCCACCACGTTCCACGGCAGTCCGGCGTCCGCCACGTCGCTCGGGGCGCCGCGCACCCGCACCACGGCCCAGGCGGCCTCCCCGGGCTCGGGCTCCTGCAGGCGGGCTGATGTCGTGACGCGCGCCCCCAGCTGCAGTTCCGCCCACGTGCGGGCGGCGTCCCCGGTGGCCATCACGACCACGTCGGCCCTTGAGTCCCATGCCTGCCCGCGGGCCTGCAGGTGCTGCAGCGTCGCCGTCCCACGCCACAACGCCGGACGGGTGGCGGTGGCCTCCCAGGTGCGGCCCGCTCCCACCTGGACCACGACCGTCGCGCTCGCCCCCTCCCGAGCCAGGGCCGCCACCGGATCGAAGGTGGACGCGGCGGCGTGCACCACGCCCGAGAGCGCACACAGGGCACCCAAGCAGGCCACGGCTGCTGCGACGACGCTGCGGCGTCGCCAGGCCAGCAGCCCGACCACCACGACGAGGATCCCGGCGACGGCAATCGCCGCCGCGGCCTCGGATCGGATCGCCGCCGTCATCCCCCAGACCGCACCCGCCAGCAGCGGCATCACCCACACCGCCACCGGCCCGGTGGGTGCATTCTCCTCGCCAGGGGGTGGCCTCGGCTCCGGCCCTGGCCCGGAGACGGCGGCGTTCATACGCGCACGAGCGGAGTGAGCCGCTCGAGCGTCTTGGCCCCGATCCCCTCGACCTCAGCCAGTTCGTCGACGCGCGTGAACCGGCCATGTGCCTCCCGCCAGGCCAGGATGCGCTGCGCCGTCACCGGACCCACCCCCGGCAAGCCGTCCAACTGCTCGGCATTGGCCTTGTTGAGGTCCACTGGCGTGCCCGCGGCCGCACCCGTGCCCGCCGCGGCCGACGTGCCCGTGTCGCCTCGAACCTCGCCACTGGCCTCGCCGGTTCCGATCAGGATCTGCGCCCCATCGCTCAGGACCTGCGCGAGGTTGAGCTCCCCCGGTCGTGCCTGCGGCAGCAGACCACCGGCCGCGGCCAGGGCGTCCTCGACCCGTGCCCCCTCGGGCACGCTGACCACTCCGGGCCGTGCGACGGCCCCCACGACATGGACCCGGATGGTCGGCTGCGGGGTCGCGCTCGCCTCGGGGGTGAGCGGGGCCGTCGTCGCCAGTGGGGTGGGGGTGGCCGCCTCGACCGGGATGGCGCGTGCCTGGCTCATCGTCCACACCGCGGCCACGAGCCCGATCAGCCCGATCGCCGCGACGACCACGAGGTGACGGCCGGTGAACCGCGCCAGGAGGGCGGCCCCCACGTCCGCTGCGGGGCGAACCGTTCCTCGGCGGACGTCAGCCCGCCTCGGCCGTCCACCCGCACCGTCGTCGGGCTGTCCGATTTCGAGTCCGCGTTCTCGAAGATCGGCAGCGTGGAAGGCAGGGCCTCGACGGTCCTCACCGCGCGCACCGGCCCCTGGAGGGGCCTCGCCGCGGGGACCGGGGAACCCGGCACCGGCGGGGATCGGGCCGGGGTCGGGTGTCGGCGACGGCGGCAGCCCGTGATCGGCGTCGGTCGTGGTTCGGCTGGGCGCCGGGGCGAACCGGCTGGCCCCCGATACCAGGCGCCCCGTCGTGGCCGCGGGGCGTACCGGATACCCCGGCTCATGGGCCGGGGAGGCGCTCGAAGGAGGGATACGCCCCCTCGACGCGGGCGGCGCCCACTCAGCGGCGTTCTCCGGCTCCCGCCACGGCTCGCCCGCGTCCGGTTCGGCGCGACGCGCTCCCCGGACATCGTCCAGCAGCGCGTCGAGCCTGGCCCGGACTGCCTCGCGCGACCCTGCTTTCCTACTCATGCCGCAAGATTGGGCGGCGGCCCCGCTGCGGCGTCAGCATCGCCCGCGAATGTGGATAACCGGGATTCGACGTCTGCTCATCCACAGCCTTCCGTCTGCAGTGACGCGCACTAGCCTGCAGATCCTCGGCACGGCGCCGTTGGTCCCCACGAGCCTCATCGCCCCCTGGTGGAACGTGTCATTCCAGGCGAGCGGATGCGGGTTGGGCACCCATCTGATGCACAGAGGTGTCGTCGCCCTCGACATTGAGTCGACTGTGGAGCAGCTCGTGGTGCGTGACAGCAACAGCGACAGCGCACGGCAGCGCCTTGGACACCGGCTCGGTGGCCGGGTTCCATGCCTCATGGCAGGGGCGTTAGGTGCTCCCTGCCTGGGACACTCCGTCGTCGCTTCCCCGAACCCTTCGTCGCTTCCCCGAACGAGGCTTTCCCCGAGCGATGCTTCGACGGCGATTCGGTTTCTACCGCGGTCTCGCCGCCTGGCGGCATTTGCTCCTCGTTCCAGCTGTCGCTCCCCTAGCCTCCGAAGAGGGGGAGCAGCGTCCGCCTCTGTTCTCGCAGCGTCTCCCAGTCGTCGGGGCTGAGGGCGGCGGTGTTGATCAGGTCGAGGAGATCCACCCAGTCGGGCGGCCCGGCGACCCGGCCGAGTTTCTCCAGGCAGACCGTGTGCACGGCACCCTCCCCCGCCAGCCAGGCGCTGATCCCCAGCCCGATCAGTGCCCCGCCCGAGCAGGCTGGGACGCTGCCGCGCACCACCTGCAGCCACAACCTCTGGTGAGCGGCCGCCGTGTCCTTCGTGAGGGCCCACAGGTGGGCGTCGAGGAAGTCCTGGTCGTGAGAGGCCAGGCACAGCAGCGTCGCGTCGTCGAGGGTGAGGTCAGGGCCTTCCAGCGTGTGGGCGGCCAGGAGCGCGTCGGCGCGCGCCCGCAGATCCCTCACCCCGCCGAGCCGCGCCTCCACCCGCACGAGTGCCGCCCGGACGTCAGCCGGGGACCAGGCGGGCTCCAGCAGTGCGGTGAGTTCGTCGCGGCTGGAGCGCACCGGACGCCCTCCGAACGCAGCCCGGGCCAGGTGGACGTTGCCGACCCGGTCATAGGGGGTGCCCGTCGGGTCGGTGGGTGCCTCGTACCAGCGTTCGCCGTCGGCGACGAGGTAGCGCCGTTGCGTGCCCTCGGGCAGGTCCGCGTCCAACGTTCGCAGGGCCTCCCAGGCGCGGTGCGGGCGCGAGGACAGCCCGATGAACACGAAACATGCACTCGGGAAGCGGGCCCACAACTGGCCGAGTGCCGGGCTGAGGGTGCTGGTCGGGCCTGGTAGGTCGGTGCGCGCAGTGACGACGACCTGGTTGGCATCGACGGCGACCACGACGAGGGACTCCTCGGGGTGGAACCCCAAGAGCATGGGCAGGATCTCGACCAGGTCGGTCGTGGTGGCGATGGTGAGTCGCTCGAGGTCAGGATGACTCATGCCGGACAGTTGGGCCGGCGCCGCGCTCTGGAGCCATGATCCACAGGCTGGCGGGCCATCCACAGCCGACAGCGGTGGGGTGGCGACCGGTCAGGTAGCCTCGCCGCATGACGCAACAGTGGCCGCAGCAGGATCCCTACCAGCGCCGCCCCGTCGACATCAACGCCTACGCCCCGCCGAAGCGTCCCCGCAGTGCCCGCTGGCTCATCGCGCTCGCCGTTGTGGTGGTGGCCGCCGTCTTTGCGGTGGTGTTCATCCGGCCGGGCACCAGCACGCCCGCCCCCTCTCCCAGCGCCTCCGCGCCGACCGATTCGGCCGGTCCCGGCATGCCCTTCTCGTTGCCGGGCGCCACCAACAGCACCGGACGCTGGGAGGTGCTCAGCCACTCGTGGGAGAGCGACGAGTCTCTAGTGGTCCGGGTGAAGGTCACCGCCGATCAGGGCGCCATCACCTACGGATTCGTGATGTTCTCCAACATGGGCACGCAGGTCTACGATCCCTCCCCGGGTGCCCCCGCCCCCGAACTCGACACCGGACGCCTGGCCGCCGGCGAAGTGGCGACCGGCTACGTGCGATTCGAGATCCCCCGCGGCGACGCCACCCTCATCCTGACCACCCAGGCCGGACGCCAGATGTCCGCCCTGCCGATCACGGGCTGACGAGCCCACCCCTGCGGCAACGATTTGGCGGAACTCCCCGCGAGGAGGTAACGTTCTACCTCGTTCCGCAGGGAAACCTGGGGCTATGGCGCAGTTGGTAGCGCGCTTCCATGGCATGGAAGAGGTCAGGGGTTCGAATCCCCTTAGCTCCACCCAAAGTGTCTTACGGGAACACGCGACATCGAAAGATGTTGAGTGTTCCCGTTTCGCTTCCTTGCCTTCATTGCCGCCCTGGTGGGCTTCGCGGAAGATCGTGGCGAAGGGCTCGGCGAGTGTGGGGCGGAGCTGTTCGTCGTCGGTGATGTCCATGCGCGTGTAGAAGGCTTGGTTCGCGATCCGCCTGTCGGCGTCGCCCGAGTGCGTGTAGGCGTGGTGTGCATCGGTCAGCAGCCGCAGCGAGTCATGGAGGAACGCCCGCCCGCCCGTGTGATGCTCGCTGTGCTCGACGGCGCGGCGGTTCACGTCGGCCAGGCCCGCACGGATGCGGTCTTGGTGGCGCTTCAATGCGTCGAGGTCGATGGCGTCGGCGAAGTGCGCGGCGAGCAGGTGCAGGCGGTCTTCTTGGCGGCGCGGCCGAGGAAGACAAGCGTCGTGACATCGGACCTTGGGCGATACGGGTGATCGACATGACGCTCTCGCCGTTGTCACGGGCCGTGTGATGCGCCAACCTTCCACCCATCGAGGCTGTCGAACCGGGGGCGGACCTCATGCACCCTCACTCGAGGTTGCTGCTCCCGGGCGGCCCGCGCCTATCCATGCGTCCAGTCCCACCTGCTGACACGCGTTGTTTTCGAGAGCTATCTATCTTAATCTACTTAGGTGACCCTAAGAGGAAGTACGGCCTGGGGCCGGGGCCGGCGTCGGCCGGGCCGTCCGCCGGCCATCGGAGAGGCAGAGATCGCCGAGGCGGTGCTCGCGGTCGGGTTCCGGGATCTGACCTTCGCCGGTGTCGCCGAGCGGCTGAGCGTCGGGCAGGCCACCTTGTACCGGCATGCTGCGAATCGTGACGCGCTGGTCCGGATGGGGCTGGATCTGGCGTTGCGGCGCATCGAGTGGCCCGACCTGGAGGGTTCCTGGCGCGAGTTGCTGGAGCGGTGGTCGCTGGCGTCCTGGCACGCCTGGGAGCAGTACCCCGGTGCGGTGACCGAGGCCACCCGTGGCGTGGTGCCCGCGTCGATGGTGGAGTTATCGGATCGCATCGGGCTCGCCCTGGTCGACCGCGGTTTCTCACCGCGCAATGCGGTGCTCGCCGTCGACCTGGTCTTTGATTTGGCCGCCGACAGCCGACGCGGCGTCGAGGCGATGGCCGCCACGTTGGAGTCGCAGCCCGCCTCCGTGCGCCAAGCGATGGAGGCCGAATGGGCCACGCAGCACGGCTCCAGCGAGGCCGCGGCGCAACTACGCGGGGAGATGGTGCGGGCCATCCGCGAGGATCCGGCGGCGTGGTTCCACGGGAAGCTGCGCATCGTCTTGGCCGGAATCGACCACGAACTCGCCCCCGAGCACACCCACGAGGAGCAGCGATGACCACAACCACCCATGCAGACCCGCCGACTGAGGCGTCCGCAAAGAACGAAGCCACCGAAGAGAAGGGCGTGGAGGCTCCCGATCCGCAGGCGCTCTCCGCGCTCATCTCCCCGGTGCGCGGGGCCATCGTGACCGCGGTGCTGCTGCAGATCGTCGGCTCCGTCGCCGCGATCGCCCCCCTACATCGGGATCGCGGAGCTCGCGAAACTCTTCATCGCCCAGGGGGCCGCCGCTCCCGCAGGGACCGTGTGGGCCATCGCCGGGGTCGTCGTCGGGGGGTTCGTGCTCCGTACGGTGCTGAGCGGCGGCGCGTTGTCGGTGACGCACTTCGCCGACACGCGCATGCAAGGCATCCTGCGCCGTCGCATCGTGGAGCGGCTCGGCCGGGTGCCGCTGGGCTGGTTCACCCAGCATTCCTCGGGACTGGTGCGTAAAGCCACCCAGAACGACATCAACGACATCCACTACCTCGTCGCGCACGGCGCCGTGGAGACGACCGCCGCGATCACCGTGCCGCTGGCTGGCATCGGCTACCTGCTGTGGCTGGATTGGCGCCTCGCGATCCTCGGGGTGATCACGATCCCCATATACCTGGCCGTCTACGCATCTATGACGCGCGGTTTGGGCGAGAAGATGCGCGAGATGAACGCGGGCATCGCCAAGATCAGCCAGACCATCGTCGAGTTCGTCTCCGGCATCGCGGTCGTCAAGACCTTCGGCCAGACCGGACGCGCCCATCAGGCCTATCGCGAGGCGGCGATCGAGTTCGGGGACGCGTACGGCGCCTGGGTACGACCGATGCTGCGCACCGACGCCCTGGCCACCATCGCCATCTCCGCCCCGGTCGTGCTGCTGGTCAACCTGATCGGAAGCACCTGGTTCGTGAGTTCCGGCTGGGTCAACCCCGTGGACGCCGTCGTCGCCGCCCTCGTGGCGATGACCCTGCCCACGGCCATCATGACCGTCAGCTTCAGCATGCAGGCACGCCGCCAGGCCGCGGCCGCCGCCGGCCGGCTGGTCACCCTGCTCGACACCCCCGTCCTTCCCGAACCGGCAGACCCCCAGACCCCGACGTCGGCCCAGGTGCGTTTCGAGGGGGTCGGCTTCAGCTACGACGGCGAACACCGGGTGCTGAACGACATCACCCTCGACCTGGAACCCGGGACCGTCACCGCGCTGGTGGGCCCCTCGGGCTCCGGCAAATCGACGCTGGCCACCCTCCTGGCGCGCTTCCACGATGTCGAGGCGGGGCGGATCCTGCTGGGTGGCGTGGATCTGCGCAACATCGCGACCGCCGAGCTCTACCGGCACGTCGGGATGGTCCTCCAAGACGTGCAGCTCGTGCGGGCCAGCGTCGCCGACAACATCCGGCTGGCGCTTCCGGACGCCTCGCTGGAGCAGGTGCGTACCGCGGCCCGGGCGGCGCAGATCGATGAGCGCATCCTCGCGCTGCCGCGCGGCTACGACTCCGTCATCGGGGAGGACGCGCTGCTCTCAGGCGGCGAAGGCCAACGCGTCTCGATCGCGCGGGCGATCCTCGCGGATCCTCCGGTCCTCATCCTCGACGAGGCGACCGCCTTCGCCGACCCCGAGTCAGAGGCCCGCATCCAAGACGCCCTCGCCCACCTCGTCCCCGGACGCACGCTCCTGGTGATCGCGCACCGGCTGGCGACCATCGCCGGCGCAGACCGGATCGTCGTCCTGGACCGGGGACGCGTCGCGGAATCCGGCACGCATGAGGAACTCCTCGCCGAAGCAGGCCTCTACGCACGCATGTGGCGCGCCTACGAGCCGACACCCGATCACGAAGGAGCACTGGCATGATCCGCCAGCTTCGCACCATCCTGGGCCCCGACCATCAGCGCGGCTACACCGTTTTCCTCATCTGGGTGGCCGCCTACGGCATCCTCCAGGGCGCGGCCGTGAGCCTGCTCGTTCCGATTGCGCGCAGCCTGGTCGCGGGCGACTACCCGGCCACCTGGCGGTGGATCGGCGTGCTGGCGCTGGTCGTGCTGCTGTGCGCCGTCGCGCACTACGTGCAGGCGATGCGCGGCTTCTCCATCGCGATCACCGTGCTGCGCACCATGCACCTCAACATCGGCGACCACCTCGTCCGCCTGCCGCTCGGCTGGTTCGCCGGACGCGTCGGCAGCATCGCCCAGATCGCGTCGAAGGGCACCCTGGCCGCAGGCACCGCGGCCGCCCACCTGATGACGCCGCTCGCCGTCGCCATCGCTGCGCCCGCCACCGTCGCCGTCTTGATGCTGTTCTTCGACTGGCGCCTGGGGCTCGTCCTCGTCGCATCCTCCCCGCTCATCTGGGCCGGTGGACGGCTCGCCGCCTGGTTCGTCGCGCGCAGCGAACAGCGCACCCACGACACGGCGGTCGAAGCCAGCGACCGGGTCATCGAGTTCGCCCGGAACCAGGGAGCCCTCCGCGCGGCCGGACGCACCGGCGGCGGACGGTACCAGCCCCTGGACGACGCCATCGAGGCGCAGCAACGCGCGGTGCGCACCAGCCTGACGGACTCGCTGCTCGGCCTCCTGCTCAACACGATCGTCATCCAGTTCGTCTTCGCGGCGGTCATCGTCCTCGCCGCCTTCCTCGCCCTGGGCGGCACGCTCAGCGGCGTCGACCTGCTGGCGCTGCTCGGCATCGCGACCCGGTTCGTGCAGCCCCTCAGCGACATCGGCGAGTTCGGCGGCGCCGTCCGATCGGCCAGCGGCGAACTCACCCGCATCCAAGAGGTGATGGACACCGCACCGATGGACGCCCCGGCAGCGTCCACGCCCCTGACCCAGCCCGGACGCGTCACGTTCGAGAAGGTCGACTTCGGTTACGAGCCGGGCACGTCGGTCCTGACCGACATCACCTTTGCCGCCGAGCCCCAGACCCTTACGGCCTTGGTGGGCCCGTCAGGATCGGGCAAGACGACCATGACGCGGCTCATCACCCGCTTCTACGACGTCGACTCAGGCGCGGTGCGCGTCGGCGGGGCGGACGTGCGCGACCTCACCACCGAGGATCTGATGGCGCAACTCGCCCTGGTATTCCAGGACGTCTACCTTTTCGATGACACCCTGCGGGGCAACATCCGTCTGGGCCGCCCCGCCGCCACCGAGGCGGAGATCGACGAGGCCGCGGCGCTGGCAGGCGTCACCGAGATCGCCGAACGGCTCCCGCACGGCTGGGACACCCGCGTCGGGGAGGGCGGCTCGGCCCTGTCCGGGGGTGAGCGCCAACGCGTCTCCATCGCCCGCGCGATCCTCAAGCAGGCCCCCATCGTCTTGCTCGACGAAGCCACCGCCGCCCTGGATCCAGAAAACGAACGCTACGTGAACCGCTCGCTGGCCCGGCTCCGGGAGCGGGCGACGCTTCTGGTGATCGCCCACAAGCTCACCACGGTCGTCGAGGCCGACCAGATCCTCGTCCTCGACGAGCACGGCGCCATCGTCGAGCGAGGCCGGCATCCCGAACTCCTGGCTGCGGGGGGCCGCTACGCCGACTTCTGGAACGAGCGCTCCCGGGCGGCGGGCTGGCGGCTGATCGACGCCGACCAGGGCGCGCCGGTCGTCACCGCCTGACACCGCGCGCCTCCTCTGAACCCGCGACCAACCCATTCGAAAGGCACCGCCATGTCCTCGCCGACTGCCCCGACCGCAACCAACCGCCTCGGGGTGCGCGATCTCGCCACGATCGGGATCTTCACCGCCCTCCTGTTCGTGCTCAGCATCGTCACCGGAACCGTCACCTCCCTCCACCCGATGGTGTACCTCTTCAACCCGGCCCTCCTCGCGCTCCTGGGCGCCGTGTTCTACGCGATCATCGTCACGCGCGTGCAGAAGAGGGGAGCCGCCTTCCTGACCGCCACGATCTTTGGCGTCGCCTGGGGCGTGCTCGGAGGATGGCCGCTGACGGTGCTCATGCTGATCGCCGGAGTGCTCGGCGAGGTGGTGCTCGCCCGCGGCGGCGCCGCGAAGCTCTCCCGCATCACGGGTGCGTGGATCGCGTTCACGCTCGCGAACTACGGCGGCGTGTTCGGCGCGGCGATGTTCGCGGCCGACTCGTTCCGGGCCTCCGGTGAGGGCATCGGGCAGGACCCCGGCTACATCAATGACGTGATCAGTGCCGCGCAAAGCCAGCTGGCGCTCGTCGCCCTCGGCGTCATGGTCGCCCTCGCGGTGGTGGTCATGCTGTTCGCGCGACGCATGCTGCGCAAGCACTTCTCACCCGGGCAGGCATAGGTGACCAGTGGTCCCCTGGTGACCACCGCAACGGTTCACTCGCCGCGACCACGCATCGTCCTGGATCCCCGGACCGTCCTGGTGCACATCCTGCTGATCGGCACGGTGACGTTCAGCCTGCACACGCTGGCCGCCACCGCCGTGTTCGTGCTCCTCACAGCCGCATTCATCGCTGTCGTCGCGAGCCCGCGCGGGGGTGCGGCGATGGTCGTCCTGTGGGTCGTGTTCGCCGGGCTGAGGGCGTCGATCGAGCTCTGGGCGGCCGCGACCCCGCTGAGCCTGCTGATCCCGACGCTGACCGTCTTCGTGCGCATCGGCCCGCTGATGGGCGCCGGCCTGCTGTTCACCCGGGCGCTGAGCGTGTCACGTTTCGTGGCCGCCCTGGAGCGCCTCCGCGTCCCGCGGGCCGTCACGGTCACGCTCGCGGTGATGCTGCGGTTCACGCCCACGATCGGCTACGAACTCCGCCAGATCGCCGACGCGCTGCGCACCCGAGGCATCCCGCTGACCCCTCTCACGTTGCTGCGCGCCCCCGCCCGGACGGCCGAACTCGTCGTGGTCCCGCTCGTGCAGCGGTGCACGACGATCGCCGACGAGCTCAGCGCCGCCGCCATCACGCGCGGACTGGAACGGCCCGGAACCAGAACCACCCGCATCCCGCTCCGCTTCAGCGCGGCCGACGCCGCCTACCTGGCCCTCCTTGCGGTCGCCACCGCCGTGGTGGTCGGCGTCGATGGCGGCGTGGTGCGCTGATGGGCACGGGCGTCACCTTCGACCACGTCACCTTCACCTACGCCGGACGCGAGGC